>JADMIO011054706.1_pt1 | contig 102990 bp, 104 predicted proteins | sample 8958161 | NCBI WGS metagenome assembly JADMIO01 (sample SAMN16585339, study PRJNA669376) | soil metagenome | isolation source: Crop rotation soil | place: USA: Cullars Rotation, Alabama | collected 2011 | reverse complement strand
CGCGACAACTTGTCCACGTGGAATTCTAAGCTTAGGATCCCAATGTGCTGGAAAGTCTTTTTTTGGAGGGCTTTGCCTCAGTAGCTGGTTGGTTTTCCTTAGTCTTTGTTGGTTTAGCCGTTTTAGTTGCCGGCTTTTTTGCTGTTGGTGTTGCCATTACTCTCTTTTAATTCTCCGAAGGAGACCTTCGAACCGTCGCACTTTTTCTAGTAAATGCAGATTATTTAAGATACTCATTTTTGCCCGAACGGGTCGTTAACTCAAACATATTTTTTGCACAAGCAAAAGTCATCGCCGGGTAAATAAGTGTTTATTCTGAGTGCCAGGATATTCATGTCGCTCAACCGGAGAATATGATTGAATGGGGCTTTACGAGAGCCCTTCTGCTGTTTCATGGCAAAAATGGAGAGCAAATTTACAGATCATTACCCATTAATCCGGGGCGGGTTCGTTAAAAAACATTTGCATATGCGTGTGATAAAGACTTCATATCAAATCCTCTAATTTTGTTGTTATTACAGAAAGAAACCTTCCTCAAATATGGTTCCGGCCAGTTCATAACTATGTCAGTTTCAATTAAAGATGTTGCTCTTAGGACGATTCAGCTGGAAGCCCAATCGGTTTCCGGCCTTTCCGGTTTTATTAATGATGATTTTGAAAAAGCGGTGAACGTCATTGCAACAGGAAAAGGACGGGTTGTGGTAAGTGGCATCGGTAAAAGCGCCATTATAGCCCAAAAAATTGTGGCTACGCTTAATTCTACCGGCACACCTTCTATATTTATGCACGCCGCCGATGCCATACATGGTGATTTGGGAATTGTGCAACAGGATGATGTTGTAATTATTATCAGCAAAAGCGGAGAAAGCCCGGAGATAAAAGTATTGGCTCCGCTGATCAAAAATTTTGGCAATGTGCTGATTGGGATGGTGGGCAATGCTGGATCATACCTTGCGAAGAAATCAGATATTTTTTTGAATACAACTGTAGAACAGGAAGCTTGTCCAAATAACCTGGCGCCCACAACCAGCACCACTGCGCAATTGGTAATGGGTGATGCATTAGCTATTTGCCTGATGGAGTTGAATAGTTTTCAATCGGCAGATTTTGCAAAGTACCATCCTGGCGGTATGCTTGGAAAAAAACTGTACCTGAGGGTAATGGATTTGTATGCAGATAATGAGAAGCCCAAAGTACTCGCTACGCAATCATTAAAGGAAGTCATTATAGAAATGACAAAAAAGAGATTGGGTATAACCGCTGTTGTTAATGATGCAAACGATTTGCTGGGAATTGTTACTGACGGTGATCTGAGAAGGATGCTGGAAAAAAATACAGCCATTGATAAGATACAGGCTTCAGATATAATGACGCTTAATCCAAAAACAATCGGCCCGGAAGAAATGGCAGTGGAAGCGCTGGAAGTCCTGAAAAGAAATGAAATTTCACAATTAGTAGTTTCTGAGGGTGGAAAATATTTGGGTATACTACATTTGCATGACCTGATACGGGAAGGATTAATATAACCGGTGACGATGATTGTTATTTACTATCATTAAGCACCATTCACTTTTGCACAAAATGAACAAACACCACTACGTAGCAATAATGGCCGGGGGAATCGGGAGCCGCTTTTGGCCGATGAGCCGCACGGGGTTGCCAAAACAATTTCTTGATATACTTGGCACGGGCAAAACATTAATACAGCAAACCTTTGAACGCTATGGCAAGCTGGTTAAAAAGGAAAATATTTTTGTGGTAACCGCACAGGAGTATGTAAGTATTGTAAAAAAACAGTTGCCGGATATTCCGGAGGAAAATATTTTATCGGAACCTTCCAGGAAAAACACAGCGCCATGCATTGCTTACATTGCTTTTAAATTATTGCTGAAAGATCCGAATGCATTAATGATTGCAGCACCTGCTGATCATCTTGTGCTCGAGCCTGATGAGTTTTTAAAGACAGCAAAAAAAGCATTTGATTTTGTTGATCATATAAATGCACTCATCACCATTGGTATTAAACCTTCTTATCCTAATACGGGCTATGGTTATATACAGCATGACACTACGGAAGCTGCGCCGGATGTTTATAAAGTAAAAACCTTTACTGAAAAGCCAAATATTGAACTGGCTAAAACGTTTATTGCCAGCGGTGATTTTTTATGGAATGCAGGCATCTTTACCTGGAAAGTAAAAAATATTGTGGCGGCTATCGAAAAATACCTGCCGGAGATTTATGAATTGTTTGCTACAGAAAAAGATAAGTTCAATACGCCGCAGGAAGCCGCTGCAATTGAAAATATTTATCCGCAATGCACCAATATTTCTATTGACTTTGGTGTAATGGAAAAAGCAGATAATGTTTTTGTGATTCCCGCTTCTTTTGGCTGGAGCGACCTTGGAACGTGGAACAGCGCCTGGGAGAACATGGAAAAAGATTATTTTGGTAATGCTGTTGCAGGAAAAAAAGTAATGGCGATTGACGCAAAAAACTGCGTGGTTCATGTGCCGGATAATAAACTGGTGCTGTTGCAGGGGCTTGATGAGTTTATTGTCGTTGATACCAAGGATGTTTTACTGATTTGTAAAAAAGAAAAGGAACAAGAAATTAAAGACTATGTGGCGGATGTAAAACGCACTATGGGTGATAAATATTTATAGTTGTTCGTATTGTGGCTTATTTACTAAAACCATTATTGGGTTATACAGCAGGTGCATAAACTATTCTTTTCCAATTAAAACAATTTTTTATGCCCTCACTACCTTTCTCTAATATTTTGTTTCTTGATATAGAAACTGTTCCGCAATTTTCATCTTACGACGAACTTCCGGAAAGCTGGAAGAATCTTTGGGACGTTAAATCAAATTCACTGGTAAAATACCATGAAGGACAAACAAATGAATCGCTTTATCCCCGTGCCGGTATTTATGCAGAGTTTGGAAAAATTGTTTGTATCAGTTGTGGCGTATTACAGGGACATGGCGATCAGAAAAAAATTATCCTGAAGAGTTTTTCTGGTGATGATGAAGCGTTGTTATTACGCCAGTTTATTGAAATGATAAACAAGTGGGCAACCGGGGAGCCCAAATTTCTTTGTGCTCATAATGGAAAGGAGTTTGACTTTCCTTATTTGTGCCGCCGGATGATTATCAACAATTTTTTAATTCCTTCTATACTAAACATTGCCGGCAAAAAACCTTGGGAGGTAAATCATTATGATACGCTGGAGCTTTGGAAGTTTGGTGATTATAAAAGCTTTACTTCACTGAACCTGCTGGCACACACACTTGGCATTCCTACACCAAAAGATGATATTGATGGCAGTATGGTTTGGGAAGTATACTGGAAAGAAAAAAATTTAGACCGTATTGTAACATATTGTCAGAAAGATGTGGTGACGGTTGCGCAGGTATTGTTGAGGATGAATGGTGAGGGGTTGATTAAAGAAGAACATATTGAGCTAAGAGATTGAAGGAGGGAAAGAGATAAAGAGGGGGGTTGTCGCTACCACATAAATTCATTAGTACACCAAAGAAGTCCTTTTATTTTGCCACGAATGCACGAATAAATTAGCCGTTGGTGGTTTTTCTTCCTTTTAATCTCTTAGTATCTTTCAGAAAATTTACATTGACTCTTTTCTCCTTTTCTCTTTTAAACTCTTAGCTAAATGGAAAGAACAAATTATTCCTCCGGTGCCAAATGGGAAGATATCGTTGGCTATAGCCGTGCTGTAAAAATTGGCAATACGATAGAAGTAACAGGCACTGTTTCGGTTGATGAAAACAGTCTATTGGTTTGCAAGGATGATGCTTACGGTCAGACCAAATTCATTATAGAAAAGATTGAGAAAGTGCTACAACAGGCGGGTGCTTCATTAAAAGATGTGATACGTACAAGAATGTTTGTCACCGATATTTCCCGCTGGGAAGAATATGGAAAAGCCCATGGTGAGTTTTTTTCTGCTATTAAACCTTGTACTTCGATGATTGAAGTAAAGGGCTTGATTGCGCCGGAGTATTTAATTGAAATTGAAGCTACCGCTGTTATTAGTTAAATTTATAAATAGTAAAACGGGTTTATTTATGAAACAATTTCTATTGGTATTACTGGTTGCTTCCATCATTACCAGTTGCGCCAACGATAAAAAAGAAAAGTCAGCTGAAATAATAAAAACTGTGGTTGTTGATTCAACACTTATTACTGATTCCAGCTGGGGGCCTATTACTAAGAAATCGACTATTGCCGATTTGATACAAATCTTTGGTGCTGCTAGTGTAGTAGATGAAAGGGTATGCGGTCCCGAATGTGCCGACTCTATTGATATTACCAAAGTTTATCCTGAGACAGAAAAAGAATTCATCGTTAACTGGGTTGACAGCTTTTATCATAAAAACATTTCTTTTATAGAATGCTGGAACCCGGCTTCTCCTTACCATACTTCAACAGGACTAAAAATGGGATCAACGTTACAAGATTTGTTGAAAGTGAACGGGCAAAAGATGACGTTTTCAGGTTTTGGTTGGGATTATGGCGGTTATGTTCAATCCTATAATAATGGTACTTTAGAAAAGTCGCCAATTAATTTCAGGTTGGAGCATCCTGATAATTCAACGGATAAATTATGGGGCGACACTACCTTGAGTTCCGATTCTCCCGAAGTACAAAAAGCGGCGAACAAAATAATAGTATGGCACCTTTCCCTGTCATTCACTGAAAGAAATTAAATGAACATTGAAACACTTCGTGATTATTGTTTATCAAAACCGGGTGTTGAAGAAACATTACCGTTTGGACCGGATACGCTTGTTTACAAGGTTGGTGGCAAAGCCTTTCTTTTAACCGGGCTTAATATTGAACAATTACGTTTTAATGTAAAATGCGATCCTGATATGGCTCTTGAACTACGGGAAGAATATTCCTGTGTATTACCAGGCTATCACATGAATAAGAAACATTGGAACACCATTGTAGTGGACGGATCCGTTCCTTCAAAAAAATTAAAAGAATGGATTGATCACTCTTACCAGCTTGTTATCAACTCGTTGCCCAAGAAGAAGAAAGATTAACGGTTTTACAGTTTTATTGCCTTCAGTTTTAGGAGCCTATCTATTATATTCGCCAAAAATCACACCTGTATGAAACATACACTCGTAGTTATTCTCTCTTGTTTGTTTTCGGTCACTTCTTTCTGCCAGGATTATAAAGTAACCTGGGGCGAAGAAATAAAAATGAAAAAAGGTACTGCCGACCTTGATATCGTTGCGGCAGATAATTCAGGATTATATTTTTCAGAAGCCCGTATTGCCATGAAAAGTTATTTCGTGGTGGGCGCCACTTTTGGTACCACGATCAAGCTGGTAAAGATGGACAAAAACTTTAATGAGGTATTTGACAAAACATATAAGAAAGAGCTGAAAGGATTAGAGTTTCACAGTTTTCAGCCGCTGGAAAACGACTTGTACATGTTTGCCACTGATTATGAAAAAAGGGATCGTCGCTTTGTGGTGTATGGAGCCAAAGTAGATAAAACTTCTGGCGACCTGGTAGGCGATTTTATAGAGCTGGGCAGCTATGACCTAGAAAGCAAAAAAGATGATTATGAAATGAGGGTTAGCCCCATTCAAAATGGTAAAGCTTTTTTAATGGTAAGCAATATTTCAAATAAGGATAGGGTAACGCTGGGTGTTCACGTACTGGATAAAAACCTGAAACGAAAAGAAAGCGCTGTTATTAACCTTAATTTTAATTCAAACCAATACAGCCTGCAGGATGTAAAATATACCGCCAGCAATAAAATCGTATTGCTGGGAAAAGAATTTGAAGAAACCGAGTATGGCAAGAAGAAGAAAAAGCGTCTTGTTTTTAAAGATTATTCAATGATGGTTTACAGCAATAAGGGAAAGAAAGAAAAAGATATTAAAATGGATTCCGACGATAAATATGTAATCAGTGGCCGTCTTATTGAACAACCAACAGGAGAAATGTTATTGGCGGGTTTTTATTGTAACAATGCCAAGCGGGCAGACCTGAGTGGTTTTTTTATTAACAAGGTAGATCCGCTAAAAGGAGAAATGCTTTTAAGTTCTTTCAAAGAAATAAATACTTCAATGCTGAGTAAAAGTTTTATTGACGAAGCAGATGCTGATGATTTGTCGAAGCAGGAAAAGAAAGAGGCCAAGAAAAATAAAGACGACGATGATGACGAAGAAGAGGTTTTCCCAAATAGTTTTATTATAAAAACAGTTGATATTAACCCGGCCGACAATTCCATTATTATCACCAGCGAAGTGTCAAAATATACAGCCCGCACCTATACAACTTCTTCTTATAACAACAGCACCCGTACCTGGACTTACCGTACTACAACAGTGCGCATCTTCACCAATGAAGATATATTGATTATTAACGCTGATAAAGATGGAAAAATAAACTGGCTGAACGCCTTACCTAAATCACAACAGGAAACTATCAGCTCAAGCAGTTCTAATAATGGCGGCATCAGCGTGTCGTATGACTATACCGGTTATTTTGCCAATGGCGGTGCGTTACCTTATTACTCTTCCTATAAAACATTGTTATCAGGAAACAAGCTGGTTGTATTGATGAACGATCATAACAGCAACAATGTAAACCCTGCTTACGGAGATAAAGTAAAAACAGTTTATAATTTCCGGAAGAAAAGCTCAGCTTATGGCATTTCCATAGACTTGGCTACAGGAAAAATGACACGGAAAATTATTGCAACTAATAATGATGAAACGATTATGATGCCGCGCCATTCTTATGTGGTGGGTAATGATTTTTTTGTTCCGTCGTGGCGGATGCATGCAATGGCCAAAACAGAAATGCGGTTCGCAAAGATTTCGGTAAAGTAATTATTCAGAAATACAGACCTTCGCACGGCATTCTGGTAAACGGGTGCCGTTTTTACTTTTAATACATTCATTTTGCAGATCAATTCCAAACTTCCAAATGTCGGCACCACCATCTTTACCGTGATGAGCGGGCTTGCCACAGAATACAATGCTGTAAATCTTGGCCAGGGCTTTCCCGATTTTTCAATGAGTGAAGAATTGACGGCGCTGGTAAACGAGGCTATGAAGAATGATTACAACCAGTATTCGCCTATGCCAGGATGGATGCCGTTGCGTGAATCAATCGCAGAAAAGGTGGAATACCTCTATCAAACAAAAATTAACCCGGCAACAGAAATTACAATTACACCGGGCGGCACTTATGCTATTTATTCTGCGCTGACAACTATTTTGCAACCGGGCGATGAGGTGATTGTGTTTGAACCCGCTTATGACAGTTATATTCCCAATATTGAAACCAATGGTGCAAAGGCAATACGGGTCAATCTTGTTTATCCCGGTTATCATATTGACTGGAATGCTGTAAAAAAAGCAATTACTGAAAAAACAAAGGCAATAATTATTAACTCGCCCCACAATCCAACAGGAAGTGTGATAAGTGAAAATGATATTCAGGAGCTTAGGGTAATTACAGAAGGCACCAATATTTTTATTATTAGTGATGAAGTATACGAGCACCTGATCTTTGATAAGATTCTGCACCAAAGCATTCTACGCTATCCCGATTTATTAAAGCGGAGTTTTGTTTGCTTTTCTTTTGGAAAAGTTTATAACTGTACTGGTTGGAAGCTGGGTTATTGTATTGCGCCGCCAGACTTAACCAATGAGTTCCGGAAAATTCACCAGTACAATTGTTTTTCCTGTCATACACCATCACAAGTGGCACTGGGGGCTTTTTTAAAAAACAAAAATGCTTATTTATTCTTGTCGTCTTTTATGCAGGAAAAAAGGGATTATTTCAAACAGCTGATGCAGCAAACAAGGTTTACTATGCATGAGTCTTTCGGCAGTTATTTTATTTGTGGTACGTATGAACGAATCAGCGATGAAGCTGATAAAGATCTCGCTATACGTTTAACCAAAGAAGCAGGTGTGGCAACGATTCCTGTTTCCGCTTTTTATCAGGATGGAAAAGATGATAAGGTTTTACGCTTTTGTTTTTCCAAAAAGAAAGAAACGCTGGAAGCTGCTGTTGAAAAACTATCCCATATTTAATGGCAATTGATAACAGATATAAAGGAATTTTTTACATGCTGCTTGCCGCAATGGGCTTTTCATTGATGGGTGGTGCGGCGAAATTATTAAAGGGAAGTTTTGGTGCCGGGCAATTAGTCTTCTGGAGAAATGCTGTTGGACTTGCGGTATTGCTTGGCGGTTTCCTGGTGAAGCCACCCGTAAACAAAGGCGGCAAGATTCATTTATTGGTGTTTCGCGGTATGATGGGGACAACAGCATTATATACATTGTTGTATTGCATCCTGCATTTACCATTGGGAACGGCAATGACTTATAATCTTACTTCGGCATTATTCATTGCTGTGTTCTCCTTTTTATTGTTCAAAGAATATCATGGACGGTTTGTATTGCTTGCGGTGTTGCTTGGCTTTCTTGGTATGTTATTAATTTATAAACCAGCAATGCATTTTCCCTGGTTTTATCATGTGGCGGGATTATTATCAGGCGTTACTTCGGCACTGGCTTATATAACCGTAAATCGGTTGGCCGGTTATTATGATTCAAGGGTAATTGTGCTGGCCTTTATTGGTACGGGTTTTCTCGTTCCGACTATTTTCATGATTATTCGTTATGCATTCAACATACCTGCTGATGATATATTTTTCATTGACTGGCGATGGCCGGTTGGCATTGAATGGTTTTATGTACTGTGGTTGGGATTAGCCGCATTGTTTGGTCAGTACTTTGTTACCAAGGCCTATGGTGCCGATAAAGCAGGAATTGTTTCTGCTATCGGTTATGCCAATATTATTTTCTCTGTTTTCATTGGTATGGCTCTGGGTGATGCCTTTCCCGATTGGATGTCTTCCATTGGAATTCTTTTTATCATTACCAGCGGTGTTATTATCTCTTTTGTCAAAAAGAAATCGGCTGCTTAATTTTTCTTTTCCACTTCATATTGCAGCGAAACCAGGCCGGTAGGATAAACTTTTGTATCGATCAGTTTCAATTTTACCCGTTCTTCCATATCCTGAAATAGTTGCTTACCCTTTCCCAACAACAAAGGATGAACAGATAACCAGAGCATATCCACCAATCCTGCCTGCAGCAATGAAGAAGTTAGATCGGCTCCACCAAACAACCAGATATTTTTTCCTTTCTCCTTTTTAATAGCTGCTGCTTCCTTTACAATATTGCCGCTTACAATTTGCACACCTTTCTTCGCTTTTGTCAGCGTGTTTGAATAAACATACCATTTCGCAGCAGGGAAAAGGTCTGTACCGGACAGTTCAAAACTTTTTCTGCCAACAAAAACAGCGTCAATGGTTTTGAAAAAATCTTTTAATCCGTAATCCTGGTCGGTAAAACACCAGTCGTATTCACCATTAGGTCCCTCAATAAATCCGTCCAGGGTTACAGCAAGGCCAAGAATAACTTTTCTCATAATTAATTTTTGTTGGGTTGGTTGGTTCAAGAAAAAAATAGTCCTGTTTTGACCCCGGGAATTGTTGATAAAAATCTGTTGTTGTACCAGGTTTTATGGTTTCGTCATTTTGCTTACCAATAGTTTTATCAACAGGCTCATTTATTATACCGATGGAAGCAGCTATAAGCAGGATCGTAACAGTTGGTTTCATTCTGTTTGTTTTATAAAATCCCCAGCATTATTTCCACACGGTTATTAGCAGGATTGGAAAAGTCAACATTGACATACATTTCCCTGCACTCATCTGTCATTGGTATTTTATGCTTGTCAATGTATTGCAACATCGTTCCATAGCTTTCGGTCATTTGTTCCCACGGACCTTCATGATTATGCGATAAAGACTTGAACGCCGGCAATTTTTTTACGGCAAATTTTGACCCGGTAATTGTTCCCTGGAAAGGAAGTGAAATCTCCAATGTAAAAATAGTATCCGGGTTGCCGTCCATTCCATGGTAAACCCAATATTGCGGTCCACTTACTAATGTGCCATTTTTGGCTGCTTCAGCATACAGCTCTTTGGCAACTGTTCCTACAAATTCATTGAGCCCGGAAATCGTAGTGCGGTGACTGCTATACAATACCGTCATTTCGGGATGCGTCTTTATGTCCATGTTATTTATTTTAGGATACAAAAAAACAATGGGGTAGTGACAGCCCTATGTCAGCAGGAAATAAAAAGAGGGAAATTACTTTGCAGGATAATTTTTCTGGAGCTCTTTTACCAGGTTCTGCATGATTTCTTTCAGCGATTGCGGGGATTCTATTGTTACACAATCGGTGTACATCAGCAGCCAACGTCCAAAATATTCAGGAAAGGGTGATAAAAAATGCATCCTTACTTTGTCGCCGGCTTCTTCTTGTTTTATAAAGCCTTGCTGGTATTTACTTTCAAAAATGTGGTGGCTTTTGTCTTTATCAAACAATATGACCAGTTCATGTAACTGATAAGAACCATCCCGAACGCTGCTGATATAATCTTTCAATGATTCGTAAGATCGCGGTGTGTACAGTTCGTCTTTTAGTTGCAGGCGCAACATACGGCTTACCCTGAAATCCCGATAACTGTTACGCAGCCTACACCACGCAATTAAATGCCAGTTGTTGCTGTAATGCCAAAGCCCAACTGGTTCCACCTGGCGTTCTGATATTGTTTCCTTGTTGGTTTGATAGCGTATCGCAATTGTTCTTTTTTCTGCAATCGCTTTCTGCAGCGCAGCGAGGTGTTTATTAGATGATTCTTCTACCGGAATTCTCGACGGTGTTACATGCACATTGGGTAACAATTGTTCTACATACTCTTTATCCGCTGTTCTTAATACAGATTGTATTTTAAACATGGCATCATCGTAGTTTTTTTGAACAGAAGCATCTGTCATTTGCTGTGCCAGCTTGGAACCCATTAATATTGCCGCAGCTTCTTCCTGGCTGAACATGATTGGCGGCAGCCTGTAGCCCTCCATAATGCTATAGCCCGATCCAGCTTCACCGATAACGGGAACACCGCTTTCTTCCAGCGCCTTTACATCCCGGTAAACGGTACGCAGGCTCATGCCGAAGCGATCCGCAATCTGTTGTGCAGTCACTCTCTTTTTGCTTTGCAAATGAGTAAGAATGGCATGAAGACGATCAATGCGGTTCACGTACTAAAGTTTTGACTAAGATACAGCCTTGGAAAATTATTTGGAGAAACGATTTATTTAATCGTATATTTGCGATATAAGATTTAAAAATGGCCCTTCATAAAAAAGAAGCGTTTACCCAGCGGGAACAAGACCTGGCAGATTTTGCGAAAGCCCTGGCACATCCTGCACGGATTGCTATCCTTAAACTGCTCGCACAAAAGAATGAATGTATCTGTGGTGAAATCGTAGATGTATTGCCGCTGGCACAATCCACCGTTTCGCAACATTTAAAAGAATTGAAATCCGCCGGTTTAATTTCCGGTACAGTCGATGGACCCCGCAGCTGTTATTGTATAAATTGGAAAGCTTTTGAAAAATTTAATACAGAGTTTAATCACCTTTTTACCAACCTTAAGGTAAAAAATGAAAAGGCCTGTTGCTGATCGTCTCCTATTATTCATTTATAAAAAGTAAAGCCATGAACACAAACACTCAATTCTGTTGCGACCCCGGAAATAGCGGTTGTTGCGGAGGTGGTATCACCGATATGGGATGCTGCTAAAACTTCAGAACCGGGTTGCAAACAACGACCCGGTTCTTACAATTTAATGTTGAATGAAAAAGAAATTACTTTTTGTTTGTATAGAAAATTCGAACCGCTCCCAGATGAGCCAGGCCTTTGCCAAAATAATTGGTGGCGATTCGGTTGAAGCTTATAGCGCCGGTTCAAGGCCGTCAGGAATTGTAAATCCCAAAGCTATCGCTTCTATGAAAGAGCTGGGTTACGACCTCAGCACACACGATAGCAAGTCGCTTGAAGAAGTAAAAAACTTCGCCCCTTTTGATGTGGTAATAACAATGGGCTGTGGTGATGCTTGTCCCTGGATGCCGGCTAAACAGTTTATAGACTGGCAGATACCTGATCCAAAACATTTGGATTCGGTCGAGTTTAATAAGGTGCGAGATCTAATCAAGGAAAGGGTATCCACATTGATTGCTGATTTGCAAATTGAATGATAGGTTGTTACAAATATTTTCTTTTGAATGCGTTGTGACAAAAAACAAACTTACTTTGCGGAAACTATTCCGTTTTGACTACTCCCTTTCTTTCCAGGACCGTTTATATTTTTCTCTTTTCCCTTTTAGGGTTGGTATATATTATTGGCTTGTTTGTTCCATTAATGGACAATGATTCTGCACACCATGCCAATATTGCCCTGCACATGCACCTTACCGGCGATTATGTAAATCTTATTGATTACGGCAAAGACTATCTTGATAAACCGCATTTACATTTCTTGCTTTGTGCATTGAGCTATAAGATTTTTGGTGTAACCACATTTGCGTATAAAATCCCTTCTTTCCTCTTTACTATTGTTGGCGTTTATTCAACTTACCGGTTGGGTAAAGCGCTTTATAGCAGTGAAGTGGGAAAACTTGCAGCATTATTACTTGCGTCATCCTTTGCCTTCATGCTTGCTAATAATGATGTGCGCATGGATGCGATTCTTACAGCTTGCATAGCCTTTTCAATCTGGCAATTGGTGGCTTTTATACAAACTAAAAAATTATTGACTATTGCAGGATCGGCATTGGGGTTGGCATTAGGCTTTTGCACGAAAGGACATATTGCTGTCTTCGTGCCTGCAGTGGCAGCGTTCTTTTATATTCTTTACTTAAAAGAATGGAAACTGTTGCTAAATCCGAAGTGGTTGTTATTGTTATTATTATTCGGATTATTCATTTCCCCGGTTGTGTATTGTTATTACCTGCAATACAATCTCCATCCCGAAAAGATTGTCCGGGGTAAAGATCATATCAATGGGGTAAAATTTATTTTACTGAACCAAAGTGTTGAGCGTTTCAGCGGTGAAATGGGAAGTGATGCGAAAAACGATTACTTCTTTTTCCTTCATTCTTTTCTCTGGGCTTTTGCACCCTGGAGTATACTCGCTTATATAGCAATTGCTGAAAGGTTTAAAACGTTTTTAAATCGTAAAGAAGAATGGCTGACTGCTGGTGTTTTTGTTGTTATGGTTCTTGTTGTTTCTTTCTCTGGTTTTAAACTACCTCATTATCTCAATATCGTTTTTCCTTCTACTGTGGTATTAACGGCATGGTTTATTTTAAGTAAAAGAGAAAATGGTAAATGGATCCGGACTATATTAATTATACAGGCTTCATTGGTTTTTCTTTTGCTAATGTTAGGGGCCTTTATAAACGGTTGGGCTTTCCCTGTTAGAAAAACGGCTGTAATTATCGGGCTGATCCTGTTATTAGCTGTTGTGTTTTACTTTATAAAAACTAAAACATTCCATACTGCACAAAAAAATGTTCTTATCCCTGTAGCTGCAATGGCTTTCTCTTTCTTTTTACTGAATAGTAATTTTTATCCGCAATTATTAACGTACCAGGGTGGCAATGAACTGGCTTTTGCATCCAAAGGAAAAATATATACGGATGATGTGTATTTGTGGGACGAAACCTATAGTTCGTCTTTTAACTTTTATACCAAAACAATCCGTAAAACATTTACTGATTCTGTATTAAACAGCGGAAAGAAAATATGGCTATTGTATGATATAAGAAGCGAAGTAGCTATAAAACAAGCGGGTTATAAATTAACACCGGAGTATTCTTCTCCTGATTATGAAATAACAAAACTCGATATAAAATTTGTAAATCCTACGAGAAGGGATAGTCAATGCACTAAGATGTTACTTGCCACAATCAGCCGTTAATGATTGATTGTTTATGTAATTACATTAAACGAAAAAAGAATTGTAGTAATAAAAAGCAGGCCCAATCCACCGAGGAAAAAAACATCTGCTATTTTTTCTAAACGGTTACTGTTTCTATGTTCATTCCTGATTGATAAAAAAGAAAAGATGCAACTGGCCATAAAGAAAATGATTGCTACAACAGTAATTTCATCAATGATTGTTTCCTTTGATTTATCAAGAAACCGTAAAGAAGTAAGAACAATAAAACAAATACCTAAAAGATTAGATGACGCATTTAAAATATGGGGTGATTTGTCGTTTTTAGATTCCATTATTCTAAACTTCTACAATCCTGCAGCCTTACTTATTTCGAGCATCCTGTCAATAGGCTTTTTAGCCGCCAGTCTTAACGTTTCCTCCATGTAAATTGCGGGTGTTTCATACTCCATACAGAGGTAAATCTTTTCAAGCGTATTGCGTTTCATGTGCGGGCAGTCATTACAAGCACAACTGTTATTTGGTGGTGCAGGGATAAATGTTTTATTCGGCGATGCCTTCATCATCTGGTGTAGTATACCGGTTTCTGTAGCCACGATATATTCCTGCGATGAATCTGTTTGTGAATATTTCAGCAGGCCGGTAGTGGAGCCGATATAATCTGCTATGCGCAAAATAGGATCTTCACATTCCGGGTGTGCAATTAATTTTGCATTTGGATGTCGCACTTTTAGTTTGGTAATTTTTTCCAAACTGAATATTTCATGAACCATACAGGCACCATTCCACAACAACATATCCCTGCCTGTTACTTTGTTGATATAAGCCCCGAGATTTTTATCAGGTGCAAAAATTATTTTCTGATCCTTAGGAAAACTCTCTACAATAATTTTTGCATTACTGCTCGTTACAATCACATCACTCAACGCTTTAATGCCGGCACTACAGTTGATATAGCTTACAACCACATGATCGGGGTGTTGTTCTTTAAATTTTTTGAATAATGGCGGTGGGCAGCTGTCGCTTAGGGAACAACCTGCTTTTAAATCAGGAATAACTACTTTCTTTGTTGGGTTTAAAATCTTAGCTGTTTCCGCCATGAAATGAACTCCGGCAAAAACAATCATATCTGCTGTTGTTTTTTCTGCCTGTTGCGCCAGGCCCAAACTATCCCCGATATAATCCGCAACATCCTGGATATCCGGTTCCTGGTAGTAATGCGCCAGCACTACTGCATTTTTTTCTTTTTTTAGCCTCTCAATTTCTGCAAACAAATCCAGTGATGGATCCACATCGATATCCAAAAAACCCCTTTTCTCAACATTTTCTTTTGCGGCCGACAGTGTTTCGTTGTTCATCGTAAATCTTTTTCGATTGAGCAATATTCCAACAACTCCAACAACTTTTCAAAAACATTTTTTTCCGAAACCCCGTTAATACAATAATAGTAATAATACATTTTTATAAAAAAGAGTATATTATTATTACAGGTGTGAATTCGTGGAAAAGTCTGTTCCTGATTTTATTGTAAAATTACAAACTCTGTCTTATTCACATTTATTTTAGAGAAATACACATCGGCAATCCGCTACTGTATTGCTTTTAGCCTGATCTATCCACATTAATGTGAATAGCGGGGTGGTATAAAGTATTTTAAAGAAGCACTACGTTTTGATGTTAGTTACTATAGAACAAATAGTGAAATACTGACACCCGGACAAGTTGATAAGAACTATAAACAGTTTTGTTTCCAACAGTCCTGTTTCATATACACGTTTCACATCGGGTTATACACATTTATTTTACCCCGTTAACACCTGCTTGTGGAGAAAAAGTACCGTTATCACACTTAAAGTGAAAAGCATAAACAGGTTTAATAAGGCTAAAAAGGAAAATCCTATTTTTAAACCTCAAAGTTTTATTATATGAGATACATGAAACATTTATTAATAGTTGTTAGTTTTTTTATAAGCTCATTTGCCCGTGCGGATGAAGGAATGTGGTTGCCTTTACTGTTAGGCAAGTTAAATGAAACTCATATGAAGAGCCTGGGTATGAAAATTACCGCAAAAGATATTTATGATATTAATAATGGCAGTTTAAAAGATGCTATTGTAAGCCTGGGCGGGTTTTGTACAGGTGAACTTGTCTCATCAAAAGGCCTGATACTAACGAACCACCATTGTGGGTTTGATGCCATACAAAATCATTCCACGCTTGATCATAATTATATACGGGATGGTTTTTGGGCAAAATCAAATAGTATGGAACTGCCCAATCCTGGTTTATATGTCACGTTTATTGTGCGTATAGAAGATGTATCAGCTGCAGCATTGAAAGGCGTAACAAGCACCATGACTGAAAGTGAACGCCAATCCACCATTGATAAAAATATAGCAGCATTAAGAACAGGTGTAAAAAAAGAAAGTTACCAGGACAGTTTTGTGCGTTCATTTTTTGAAGGCAACCAGTATTTCTTATTTGTAACAGAACGATATAATGATGTGAGACTGGTAGGCGCACCCCCTTCTGCTATCGGCAATTTCGGAAAAGACACCGATAACTGGATGTGGCCAAGGCATACCGGTGATTTTTCGATGTTCCGTATTTATGCCGGTAAGGATAATAAGCCAGCAGATTTTTCTGAAGACAATGTCCCATATGTTCCTAAAAAATCATTATCGATTTCCCTGGATGGTGTTGTGGAAAATGATTTCACCATGGTATTTGGTTTTCCGGGCAAGACAACGGAATATTTACATTCATCTGCTGTAGAACAAATAATGACAGTAAATGATCCTGCAAAAATTATGATTCGTGAAAAAGCCCTTGCTGTTATTGATGGATATATGCGTAAAGATGAACAGATAAAAATTCAATACGCTTCCAAGTATGCTTCTATTCAAAACTCCTATAAAAAATGGCAGGGTGAGGTATCGGGACTTACCAGTACCAATGCTGTAGGAAAAAAGAAAGCTTATGAAGCCGAATTTCAAAAAAGAGTTGATGCTAACCCGCAATGGAAAGCAGCTTATGGAACATTGCTTTCAGACCTGGCAGCAGCATACACAACAATAAAACCATTGGGTTATGCACGGGATTATTTTACCGAAACAACCAGCAGGATTGAATTACTGACGATTGCTGCACAATTAAACACACTGGTAACTGCTTATGATAAGGACGGAGAAAAAGGATTCCAGCAACGATTACCGGTTGTAAAAAACGCATTGGCATCGTTATACGAAGAATATAATTATGAAGTGGATAAGAAACTGGCGGAGGCAATGCTGGAACTTTATATCAGCAACCAGGAAGAAAATTATGTTGCCCCGATGGTAAAAGAATGGTTTAATAATGCCGGTAAAAATTATGCGACCCTTGCTGCTAAACTATTTGATGAATCAAAATTTTATGACGCAGTACATACTATGAAAGCGCTGGAAAGTCCCGCAGCAACATTGGTGGCATCTTTAAAAAACCAACCACTTATAAAGTTCTACAACGATCTTTTGAAAACCTATCAAACGCAAACACAGGGAAAATTAAATGAAGTGCAAAACCAGGTTAATAAATTACAACGCACCTACCAACAGGCACAAATGGATGTTTTTAAAGAAAAGACATTTTATCCTGATGCCAACAGTACTTTCCGCGTAACTTATGGAAATGTAAAAGGGTATGCGCCAAGAGACGCTGTTAAATATGATTTTTATACTTATCTCGACGGGGTGATGGAAAAATATAAACCGGGTGATTATGAATTTGATGTTCCCCAAAAAATAAGAGAACTGTATAAAAGCAAAGACTACGGGCCTTATGGCAATAATGGAAAAATGCCGGTATGTTTTATAGCAACTAATCACACAACGGGTGGCAACTCCGGCAGTCCCGCCCTTGATGCTTACGGAAACCTGGTGGGGCTGAATTTTGACCGGGCTTGGGAAGGCACCATGAGCGACATTAATTACGACCCATCGATTTGCCGTAATATCATGGTCGACATACGTTATGTGCTCTTTATTATTGATAAATATGCCGGGGCCACACACCTTATAAAAGAAATGAAGCTGGTTCACCCAAAGAAAAAGTAAACAGGACAGGAAAATTATATAGCGGGCTGCCGACAGGCCGGAAAACCCCATTTTCCGGTTATCAGCCCCTTGTTTAGCCCATAACTAAAACCCTGAATTACTCACTTCTTTTCCCCAAAAACCCTATTTTTGCCATCCTTTTTAAACAGATAACCATATTATGTCTATTATTCAAACTATCAGGGAAAAAGGTGCGAAAATTTCCGTTGTACTGATTGCTTTAGCCCTGCTTGGATTTATCCTTACCGATTATTTTGCAGGCAAAGGCCGTAGCCAGGGCGGCGGTAATACATCCACCAGTGTCGGCAGTGTTAATGGAAAAAGCATCAATGCTGATGAGTTTCAAAAAAATGTTACCCGCTATGAACAAAACATGGTGCAACAGGGATACCCGCAAAGCGCTGCTGCACAGCAAGCCATAGAGCAGGCCTGGAGCCAGGAGGTTAATAAAGTGTTGCTTTCAGCAGAATTTGATAAACTGGGTTTACAGATTACTAAAAAGGAATTGGGAGATATTCTTTATGGTAAAAATGCACCACAAGATCTGCAGCGTCAATTTACAGATGAAGCAACAGGACAATATAATGCTGCAAAAGCAAAGCAGACGATTGACCAGATGTTGAAAGACAAGAACACTCCTGCTGCGCAAAAAGAACAATTCAATGTGTACGTTGAAGAGCTGGAGCAACAACGTAAATCTGAAAAATATGGCTCATTGCTTTCAAACAGCAGCAACCTTCCCCGCTGGTTTGCAGAAAAACAAACAGCTGATAATGCACAAATCGCAAAAATATCTTTGGTAAGAGAATCTTACAGCACTATTCCTGATAGCACTGTAAAAATTGAAGAAAAAGAAATAGCAAACTATATCAGCAAGCATAAAGATGATTTTAAACAGGAAGAAAGCCGCAGTGTTGCTTATGTAACATTTAGTGCAGCACCAAGTGTTGCAGATTCAGTAGCGGTTCGCAATCAACTGCAATTATTGAAACCAGGCTTTGATACAACTACTGATGTAAACTCTTTCCTTGCAAGAAACGGTTCCCCCGCTCCTTTTGACGGTTATATCGGTGCCTCACAAATGCAATTTGCAGCAAAAGACACGATTCAAAAATTAGGTATCAACCAGGTATTTGGTCCTTACCTCGATGACAAAGCATATACACTGGCAAAAATGCTTGACATCAAAACATTGCCGGATTCTGTAAAATGCCGTCACATATTATTAGGCACACAAGATCGCAGCGGCAACCCGATAATGCCGGATTCTGTTGCAAAAAAGAAAGTAGACAGTATTGAAATGGCGATAAAAAACGGCGCTAATTTCGATACGTTGAATATGAAATACTCTACTGACGAAGCTGCAAAAACTACCAAAGGTGTTATGACATTTTCTTCTGCTTCAATACAGGGAGAAGGGTTTGCAAAAGCATTCGGACAATTTATTTTGTTTGACGGAAAACCCGGGGATAAAAAAGTGGTAAAGACAGAATTCGGATGGCACTATATTGAAATCCTTGCTTTCATTAAACCACAACCAAGTTATAAAGTTGCTTACCTGACCCAGGATATTGTACCAAGCCAGGAAACAGATAATAACGCATTGAATAAAGCCAACCAGTTTGCAGCAGAGAGCCGCGATGAAAAATCATTTGATGCTACTGTTGAAAAACTTAAATCACAAGGCGTTGTAAAAACATTCGGCCTCAATATCAGACCCAATGATGCACAGGTACAAGGTCTTTCATCAAGACAACTTGTAAAAGATATTTACGAAGCTAAACGCGGCGAAGTATTAAAGCCTGTAAAAATTAATGATGAGTACGTGGTGGCAGTAGTAACTGAAGTATTTAAGGAAGGAACAAAAAGTGTTGCTACAGCAAGACCAATGGTTGAGCCAATTCTGCGCAATGAAAAGAAAGCAGAAATAATGAAAACCAAAATCGGAAAGGTAACCACACTTGAAGATGCGGCTGCAAAAATGGGCGGACGTCCTATAGAGCCAATGGACAGCCTTAGAATGAGCTTGAAAACGACATCATCTTTGGGATATGAGCCAAGAATAATTGGCGCAGCCTTTAATCCTTCTAATAAAGGAAAAGTTGTTCCTGAAGTATTGGCCGGCATTAACGGTGTGTACGTAGTTCGTGTTGAAAACGTTTCGGCAACACCCGTTTCTGATATTAATGTAGCCGACCAGCGCAAAGGTTTTTATGAGCAATCAAAACAAAGTCCTTCCAACAACCCGTTGAATGCGTTGCGCAAAGCAGCTACCATAAAAGATAAACGTTCGAACAGGTATTAATAAAAAGTATTATTCCCGGTAAAACGAGAAATATAAAACCCCTTCCAGTTTTGAGGAAGGGGTTTTTGTTTACGGATGTCGCAAACAATGGGCGGTGGTTATTTGTTATTTTTGTAATAGCTAAACAGGAATATGAGCGAACCTTTTGTAAATAAAGTGGCCGAAAGCGGGTTGATAACAATCGACCTGGAAACATGGTACCCGAAAGGCGAAACAGCTGTCTTTGACTTAAAAGATCATCTTTTTATGGGAATGATTTTAAAAGAAAAAGATTTCCGCGAAGCATTGAAAAATACAGACTGGTCTGTTTATGAAAATAAAAATGTGGCGCTCACTTGTTCTGCAGATGCTATCATACCTGTATGGGCTTGGATGCTGGCAGCCACTTACCTGCAACCCGTGGCGAAAGAAATAGTAATGGGTGATGAAAAGGAATTACAAAAAAACCTTTTCCTAAAAAACCTGGCCGCAATAGAGGTGAATGAGTACGCTGATAAACGTGTGGTAATAAAAGGTTGTGGGGAAACGCCTATCGGTGATTACGTTTATATGGAAATAACCAAACTGCTGCGTCCTGTAGTAAAAAGTATTATGTATGGAGAGCCGTGCAGTACTGTACCGGTGTATAAGAAAAGACCATAGTACATAGTCGACAGACCACAGATTAGTCGTTTATAAAAAGATATTTCCTGAAATTTTTTAGCCGAGCTGTAGCACTTGTATCACCACCTGTTGCGTCGCACTCTTCATCGTTCTGTTCGCTAATCAGCATCTTGAATACAAATCACGCAGGGGACACAGATAACGCAGAGAAAAAATAAAATAAAGAAAGGATTACATAATCAATAAACGACCCGCTGCCGACTGCGGCCTATCGACCATCGACTTTCTTCAAAACCATCCCCTCTTCCGGAACATCAGCAGCATCCACACGGGTATAGCCAGCATGGCGATGACGGCACCGAAAAATCCATAAGGACTGTGCAACCAGGGAATAGATTCGAAGTTCATTCCAAAAATACCGCCGATAACAGTAGCAGGCGCCAGCAGGCAGGTAACAATGGCCATCACCTTCATCACTTCGTTCATCTTCATATTTACGTTGTTGATATGAAGATCGTGCAAGCTTACCATCACATCACGATAGTTATCTGACAGATCAATTGCCTGTACTATATGATCATACACGTCTTTAAAATACTTGGTATGGCGATCTTCAATCAAATCACTTTCGGTGCGTAGAAAACCATTTACCAATTCCCTTACCGGGGAAATATTTCTTTTTAATACGATAAGCTCTTTGCGTAACTGTGTTATATGGCTAAGCGAACGGGTATTGTTGCCACGGGTTACTTCTTCTTCCAGCTCTTCAATTCTTCCGCTGAGTTTTTCCATGACAACGAAATAGTGATCGACGATCAAGTCAAGTAATGTGTAACAGAGATAGTCGGCAGGACGTTGTCTTATTTTACTATGGGCAGCTTTTAATTTTTCACGAAGTGAGGTAAACACATCACGGTGGGCATCTTCCTGGAAACTAATAACGACATCCTTTGCCAATATGATACTGATTTGCTCCTGTTCTACAGAATGTTTTTCTTCATTGTAATAAAGCATATTCAGCAGGCAAAAAACACTGTTGTCTGCCTCATCCAGCTTTGGCCGCTGGTTAATACTTAAAATATCTTCAATTACCAGTGAGTGAATATCAAAATGGTTACAAACAGACTCGACATCAGCTTTACGTAATCCATCAATATTAATCCATGAGGTACGGCCGCTTGTTTTATATTTAAAACAACCTGTTATACCGGAGAATTTTTTCTCTTCAATAACAGATGCATCATAATCGTAAATGGTGACGATAACTTCCTTTGCTTCTTCGCGGTGTGGTATAATGGTGGGATTGGCAGAAAGAATTTCTTTCGTCCGTTTTACCGCAAAGAGGTTTGTTGGGTTGAGGTACTTTAAATACTTTTCCGGCCGCAGCTTTTCCAGGTTCATAAAAGGAAAGTTAGGAAAAGAATTTCATTGGTGGAGCCGGGCAGAAGATCTCTTTTCAATTAGAGCTTATCATATAAAGCCCGCAGCTTTTCCCTTGTCATTATTTTTTCCCAGTCCTTGCCGAGTGCATTTTCCCAAAGCGGTTTCATACCCAGCGATACATTGATCATTTTGTCAAAATCTTCTTCGCTTAATCCCTTGCAAATGCCGGCAGGAATATCAATGTTATTTTTCTGCACCATGTATTTAAACTCCTTCACACCGGCAGGATAGTATTCTTCGAGATGGTTCATCACAATACAATTGCCGATGCCATGCTTGGTGCCGAGCAAATAACTCAAACCATAACTTACTGCATGAGCAACCCCAACCTGTGAGTAAGCGATGCTCATTCCACCCGCATAACTTGCCATCATCAGTTTGTCATCACAATTTGCATCCCAGTTATTTTTATTGACAAAAACGTCACGGCATAATTGCAATGCTTTTTCCCCATAACTTTTACTGAACTCATTCAGGTATGTTCCTTCCAGGCTTTCAATGCAATGGATGTAACAATCCATACCCGTATAAAAACGCTGGTTTGCAGGTGCATTCGCAGTTAACTCCGGATCTAATATGATTTGATCGAAAGGTGTGAAATCAGAATTCATTCCCAGCTTTTTTGTTGGGCCCGTTAATACGGTTGTTCTTGAAACTTCAGCGCCGGTTCCGCTTAATGTAGGAATACCCGCTTTATAAACACCGGGATTTTTTACCAGGTCCCAACCCTGGTAATCGGCCGAAGAGCCGGGGTTGTTCATCATTAATGAAACGGCTTTTGCCAAATCCATAGCAGAACCGCCACCAATACCAATCACGCCGCTTACTGTTCCGAATTCATCTTTTAATTGCTGTGCCAGCGAATCGACATAAGTTGTTTTTGGTTCATAAGTAACATCAACAAATATGATTTTATCATTCCCACGAACCGGCACACGGTTTACCAGTGGCGCTCCTTCAAAATAATGATCAACAAGAAACACCATCGGGGCGTTCGCTTTGCGTTGCGGCGCAATGATTTCATCTAACTGGTTAAAAGAACCACGTCCGTACACCACATAACCCACCATTTTAAAATTGCGAAAAGCCATAGTAAGAATTTGGCTACGAAAATACGAAAGAATGCTTTCGGCGGGCTGATTAGCCACAGATAAACACATATGAACGCAGATAAATACAGGAAGTTTCTTTCAAGTTAATATCTCTGTATCCATCTTTAGTTCGTGTGCTTTCGTGGCGTACAACTATAAAAGCTTCGATGCTTTCTCTAAATCCGCTGGCGTATCAATTTCAACACCCATATAATCCACCACAATCATGCGGAGCGGAACAGCATTTTCAAGATAGCGCAGGCACTCTACTTTTTCAACGGCCTCCAATGGAGTAACAGGCCACTGTGTAAAGTCAAGCAATGCTTTTTTACGGAATGCATATACACCGATATGTTCGTAATATGTAACAGCAATATTTTTATCCCGCGGATAAGGAATAACCGATCGGCTGAAAAATAATGAGTTCATTTTATTATCAACGGCCACCTTTACAAAATTGGGATCGTCAATCTCTTCCTGTTTGTGCAAGACCTGCATCATAGAAGCTACCTGCACAGAAGCATCATTGAATTGATCCAATAAATTTTCAAGCGGCGCTCTTTTTACAAATGGCGTATCGCCTTGTACATTTACAATGATATCGACATCCAAATCAACCGCTGCTTCAGCTATACGATCGCTACCACTTTCATGTTCATTGATACTCATAACCGCACGGCCGCCCGCATTGGTAATTTCAGAAAAAATAATATCGCTGTCCGTTACAACAATGACATCTTCAAATAAACCCGTTGCAACCGTAGCATCATAAGTATGGCGGATAACAGTTTTATTGCCCAATACCTGCATGAGTTTACCGGGAAACCTTGTTGCAGCATAACGTGCCGGGATCATTGCGATTTTCTTCATAGTGCAAAACTACAACTGCAGCAATTGATAAAATAAAAGATTATGAATCTAATTTCTGAAAAGGCTTTTTCAATAAGGAAGCAACATCCTCATCTTTTTCCCCGGCATAATAACGGTCAAGCCCATACCTGATTTCTTTTACGTCAAGCTTGCCAAAGGTACCCAGCAACCGATCCCAAAAAGAAAAAACAGCGCCATAATTAGAATCGGTATAAGGTTGTTTCCAGTGATGATGCACTTTATGCATATTGGGCGAGATAAGAAAAAAGCTCAATGCTTTATCAAGACTTTTGGGCAAATGAATATTTGCATGTGTGAATGCTGTTGACAAAACCACCAAGGTCTGGTAAATCATAACACTGTACATCGGCGCACCGGAAATAAAAATGAAAATGATAAAAAAGATACCGCGCAATAAACTATCACCCGGATGGTGACGCAAACCCGTTGTCACATCCACGTTAGTATCGCTGTGATGAATTAGATGAAAACGCCACAGCAAAGGAACTTTGTGCATTACCAAATGAACCAGCCAGCTGCTGAAATCGAGGGCCAGCACACCAATAATAATAGTAGCAACAACACCAGGATTAAACCAATATACCAAACCAAAACCTTCGTGTGCGCACCAGTCGGATAGTTTTACAATTAAAACTGCAAGTCCGGTATGAATGATAAGATGGATAACAGTAAATACAAAATTAACCCCGGCGTGGCGCAGCTTGTTTTTCTTATAGCTTAATGATACTAATGGAATGGCGCCTTCAATAATCCAGAAAAGCAATAAACCGCCAACGAGTATCGCCATACGCTCCAGTGGCCGCTGCTCCAGGGTTTGAAAATGTTCAAGAATGTTTTGCCACATGGGGTAATCGTTTTCAGTGAGAAGTTACGAAGGAAAACAATAAAGGAAATCAGCTGTTGCTTAATTCGCTGTTATCTTCTGCTTTTTCTTCTACAGTATATTCATTTCCACAATCAAAACAATGATTTACTTTTTCAACCGGAACCGCAAAGCTCGTAATGAAAAGGCCAATAAATGCGCTGGCCCAATTAGATGCTTTACGGGGAGTACTTACGAAATCAACGTTTTGAGAACCACATTTTGGACAGGGATTAAGAGCTTTGTGTTCCCGTTCAAGCACCCGTAAAATAGTAACAGCCCTTTCAGCCTGTTCTGTTGCCACCATTAATTTAATACCACCAATAGCATTCGTAAGAATAGGATCAATTGTTACAGTGTTTTCGTCTTTCAACCAGCAATTAATACCCTCTTCTTCAAGCTTGCCCATTGCAATATGTGCGGACACATAATTATCATAGGTCTGTATTGTTTTGAACTCCATAACAGCAACGGATTGTGGTTAATTAATGTGTGACAGAGCAAGGCTTAACGCCCATACTCATCACCATATTCCAGCGCATATTTTTCATAGCGCTTAATCAGCTCAATATTCTTCTTTTCAATATCAGTAAGAAAACCTTTTATATCTACTGTATTGGGAACATACCAGTCCTCATTTTCAAATTGCTGGCGCAGGTTTTTCTTTTTGAAGCAATAACCATGACGGGCAAAAATTTCATTGCGCATAAATTCCAGGTCCTCTTTCATTTCATTTTCCACGTCTTTTGCTTTCAGCAGGCGCAATGATGCTTGTGGATATGAACCAACATCTGCTTTGTATTCAAACTTCTTACGTTGCAATGCAAATGTTTTAGTGGGCCGTTTCGTATCATTTGGTTTCCAAACACCATGAACGCTATCGGTAAGGTTTTCATTGATTTCAAAATCAAACACACCATCATATTTATCATCACCCGGCTCTTTACCATTAAAATGATACGTACCGTTTAGGCTGGTAAAAGTTCCAACGAAAGGACGATCGTTGCCACCTACAATGGAACGACCCGCAACAGAATCGCCTTCAACCCTTGTTATTAAAAAAGTGATTTTATTATCACCAAACGCACCAACAAATGAACCGAGGAATTTTTCAAACGATTTTGCGGCAGCAGCAACAGGGCTGTTTTGTGGCGTCGAAGCCCTGGCAGTATCGTCCATTTTTTCATTAGCGCCGGTACTACTTTTATTATCATTATTGCAGGATAACAAAAAAGAGATTGCTAATACAGGAAGCACTATTTTTCTCATAGCGAAAAGTTTAGATTTGTAATGATAAGAAGTAATGGTTTTTTAATCTTTTTAAAATTAGGATAAATTATTAACCGTACAAATAGCTGGAACGCATTACTGTTGCTTACGCTGGCATTTTTTTGCTGGTTGATGGCCTCTATTACCATGTCCTATATTCCTTACAATACAGATGTAGGTTTTCTCCGCATTAAACAACAGTATATCGGGATTGATCACTGGAGGACGGCGTTTTTCATTCATGTGTATGCGAGCATGTGGGTATTGTTTGCCGGATTTACCCAGTTTTCAAAAAAACTATTAAAGAGCAGACCAAAATTCCACCGCACCCTCGGTTACATTTATGTGGTAGACGTATTGCTGATTACGGGCCCCGCAGGTTTGTTGATGGGCTTTTATGCTAATGGTGGATTATTATCGAGGATCGCTTTTGTCTCATTAGCCATTCTGTGGATTTTTTTTACAGCAATGGCGTTGATAAAAGCAAAACAGAAAGACTTTAAATCGCACCGCAATTATATGATCAGGAGTTATGCACTCACTTTATCCGCATTGACATTGCGTGCATGGAAATACGGTATCACTAATACCATGAATGTGCCGCCCATGGATGTGTACCGTATTGTTGCTTGGCTTGGCTGGGTTGGAAACTGGGTATTTGCCGAATGGTGGATTTGGAAAACGAGAAATATTAAAAGAACCTTTACGCAAAGGACGAACTTGAAAATTGATCATTGAATATTGCTTGTTGTTCATTTTTCGACAACAAAAAGGCCCACAGCAACTGTGAGCCTTCTATCAAATCAGTAATAGTTTTATTGATTCAGCATTAACGGCATTACCAGCATTAATAATTCTTCATTTTCATCTTGTTCAGATGGTTTGATAATACCTGCTTTGGTAGGTGTCGACAATTCAATGCTTACTTCATCACCATCGGCAGCAGAAAGCATTTCAATTAAAAATTTAGCATTGAAAGCAATCATTAAGTCTTCGCCGTTGTACTGGCATTTCATGCGTTCATTTCCTTCAAAGCTAAAGTCAACATCCTGAGCAGCGAGCTGTAATTCGCTGCCGCTGATATTTAATGCTACCTGGTTAGTACTTTTATTACTAAAAACACTTACACGGCGCAATGCACTTTGAAAATCGCTTTTGCTCACCGTAAGCCTGTAAGGATTGTCGGTTGGTATTACTACTTTATAATCAGGGAACCTTGCATCAATCAGGCGGCAGCTCATTTGTGTCGTGCCATGTTTGATGAATAAATGGTTGCTGTTATAGCTGATTGTGATTTCATCTTCTGAAGAAGGAATCGCAGCTTTTACCAGGTTGAGTGGTTTGCGTGGTACGATAAATGTATCTGTCTTCGGACATTTCACATCTTTTCTTTTGTAACGAACCAAACGGTGTGCATCGGTAGCCACACATTGCATTCCTTTTTTATCCAGCTCAAAGAAAACACCTGTCATTGCAGGACGTAAATCATCACTGCTGGTAGCAAACAAAGTTTTACTTATAGCGGTAATCAAACCAGAAGCTGTCATCGTAAAAGATGTAGTATCATCAGCCGTTGGTTCTTTTGGAAAATTATCCGGGTTTTCGCCCATTACTTTATACTTACCGTTATCGCTGGTAATTTCAATACCAAAATTTTTGTCGATGTTGAATGTGAGCGGCTGATCTGCAATATTTTTTAACGAGTCCATTAAAATTTTTGCAGGAATACATACTTTGCCGCTGTCTTTTGCTTCAATGTCCAATTGAACCCTCATCACGGTTTCCAAATCGGTTGCCACCACCGTCAGTTTATTTTTTTCTACTTCAAACAAAAAATCTTCCAGGATAGGCAGTACCGTATTGGCATTAATAACACCTGCTATATGTTGCAGTTGTTTTAATAAAGAAGAGGAGGATGCGATAAACTTCATAATAATAATTGAATGTGGCGAAACTACTGATTTTTGGTTTACTCCCAATACTTTAGCCGCCTTGTGGATTACTTGTTGACGGCTGCGGGGAGCCAACCCCGATGCAGCAAATGCCGATAAACGATGCTTTTCAAACGGGTGTAAACCATGCATACAACTGGCCGCTTCTTTGTATATTGCCATCCTTCAAAACCTTATTATGTTCGAAAAACTTTTTGGCCGCGGAAAGAAAAAAGAAGAGCCACCAGCAGGGCCGGATATTCCTTTTGGCCGCTATTCAGACAATAACAAGCCACTGGCGAAAGTGAACCGCTGGACAGACGCAGATACTTTATTCAAAGAAAAAAAATACACCGACAGCTTTGATGCCTTTTTTGAATACCTGCGGGACGACCTGGCGCAGAACGTGGTATATGAAAGAAACGGTGCCGAAGGGCGGTTTGAATTTTACCAGGGATCTAAAATGGTTCGGGGAAGTTTTACCGGTGAGCAACTAAAAGCCGAAGTGACACTGGCAAGAATGCCGCAACCTTCTGTACCTGTAATGCGGCGTTTGCTGGAAATGAATTTTAATTTATACTACAGCCGTTTTGCATTGGAAAATGAAAGGCTTTGTATGCGCTTTGACAGCGAAATAGAAACGGCCACGCCAAGTAAATTGTATTACGGGCTGAAAGAACTGGCGATCAAGGCAGACAAACAAGATGACCTGCTGGTTCAGGATTTTTCTATACTGGAAACAACCGACAGCGAACATATCAGAGAAATACCTGCTACAGAAAAGGAAGTGAAATTTGAATACCTGCAAAAATGGATTGTAGAAACATTAGATACGATAGCGCCGTTGGATGCAGATAAGTTTTCTGGAGGCATTGCCTATTCCCTGCTTTCATTAATATACCGGCTTGATTATTTACTGACACCGGAAGGAAAACTGCTGAATGACCTGGAAAAGATTACGGTTATTTATTTTAAAAAAGATGAACGTCCCGTTACAGAAAAAAACCGGGATATGATTGAAGCTTTTAAAGAATTGAAGGCACGGCCCAAAGAAGATATTTTCAAATACTTGTTCCGATCAAAATACACATTTGCCATTGTAGCGCCACAGCAATACAAAGCGATTGCAGAATCGATTCACAACGCTAACCAGAATATGGTTTGGTACCGGGATAATAACCATCCATTTATCGCTACCCAAATCAGTGAGTATGGTATTACGTTTTGCCAGTATTCTTACAGTCTGCCCAAAGCAATCACGCAGCTGATTCATTTATATATGCGGGTGAATTATGCTGATTATTTTTCAGCATTAGGCTATAAGAATCTTTTGTACAACCCACAAAAAAATGAATTTGATACTGACACGATAATTGATACGATAAAATCTATCCAGGCATCATGGAAGGAAAAATATCCGTTTATGGATTTTAAAACGCAAAACCTGCGCTTTGATAGTTTGGTAAATTTTGATTTAACGTTTACCAATGAAATGGAGTTTTTAAATGTAGAACCAAAGTGAGTTTTTAGTTTATAGTCTATGGTTTTTGGTTGAACCCTTAAGCCGAAATTGTTTTATCATTATTTAAGACTCTTTGATCTAAAAGAACAATAAACTAAAAACCACAAACAAAAAACTAATATGGATCCGCAACAAATAATAGAACAATATCAAAAAGCGATAATACAGATTGCAACAGCAGGAGGAACAGGAACTGGTTTTTATGTAAAAGAATTTGATCTCATTGTTACCAATGCACATGTGGTGGCAGAAAATGCAGAAGTAACTATTGCAGGAAAAGCATTTGATAAAGCATTGTCGAGAGTTTGGTACACCGATCGCAAACATGATTTGGCTTTTCTCCAAGCCCCGACAGGAATCGATCTGCCGGAAGTGCGGCTGGGACAATATGAAAAAATGAAAGATGGTGATGCCGTTGTAGCAATCGGCCATCCTTATGGATTAAATTATACTGCTACGCAAGGTGTGATTTCAAAAGTGGATCGTATACGGGAAGGGTTAAAGTTTATACAGATAGATGCGGCCATCAATCCTGGTAATAGCGGCGGGCCATTGGTGAATATGAGCGGTGAGGTAATTGGTGTTAACTCCTTTATCATCCGCGGTGGCGATAACCTGGGATTTGCATTGCCGGTTAATTATTTAAGGGAAGCCCTACAAATGTATTTGCCAAATAAAGGCCATGCTTCCACTCGTTGTTTTAGTTGCGCCTATTTAGTTACCGCTAATAATATTGATGCTAAAAAATATTGTCCCAGTTGTGGTACTGAAGTAACACTGCCTGAAGTGCCGGAAAAAGAAGTGGCGCCAACGGGTACTGCTAAAACTATAGAAGATATTTTAAAAGAGCTTGGTAAAGATGTACGGCTGGCAAGAGAAGGCGTAAATAGCTGGAGTGTAAAAGAAGGATCGGCTAAAATAAAAATTACTTACAACGCAGAAAACTTTTTTATTGCAGGTGATGCTTATCTCTGTCAAATGCCGTCAGACGGGACCAAGATAAAACCACTATACCAGTTTTTATTGCAGGAAAATTACCGTATCAATGGACTGGTGCTGAGTTGTGTAAAACAAAACATTGTGCTCAGTTGTATCATTTATGATCTGGACATGACGAAAGAAGGCGGTGCGGAATCATTCCGCAACCTTTTTCAGAAAGCAGATTACTATGATGATTTTTTAAAAGCAGAATTCAGTTGTCTTGATCGGCTGGAAGAATAATGACAAACAAAATCACATCAATAGAAAAATTGCCTGCAAACAGGTTTGGCGCAAAGCCATTTTTAAAATGGGCTGGCGGGAAGAAACAATTACTCCAACATTTCCAAGAGCTATACCCGCAACAACTTAAGGAAGGCAAGATCAAAAATTACTATGAACCATTTCTCGGAAGCGGGGCGGTCTACTTTAATATTGTTCAACAATATGCAATAGAAAAAGCTTGGCTTTATGATATTAATCCTGAATTGGTGCTGACTTATACTGTCGTGAAAAAAGATGTGTCAAAGCTGGTTCGTTTTTTATACCGCTATGAGAAGGAGTATTTAAAACTTACTATTACACAACGAAGAGAATATTTTTATGATCAACGGATGAATTATAACCTGCAACGATTTAACGTGGATTATGATAATTATTCAGACAACTGGATAGCAAGAGCGGCTCAATTTATTTTTTTAAACAAAACCTGTTTTAATGGATTGTATCGCGTTAATTCAAAAGGGGAATTAAATACACCTGCAGGCCGCTATGATAATCCCAAGATTTGCGATGAATATAATTTACTGGCAGTATCAAAATTGCTGGAACCCGCCATTATAAAAAATGCAGATTTCCGGCAATTAAAGCGGGATTTAAAGTCAGAAGCTTTTGTCTATTTTGATCCGCCGTACCGGCCCATTAGTAAAACCGCAGTTTTTAAAGCCTACAGCAAAAACGACTTTAATGATGGTGAGCAACAAGAACTGGCCGGCTTGTTTTCGGCGGTAGATAAAAAAGACTGTTTTGTAATGCTTAGTAATTCTGATCCAAAAAATACAAACCCCGACGATGGATTTTTTGATGAGCTGTATAAAGATTTCAACATTGTAAGGATACCCGCAAGAAGAACGATTAATTCCAATGCTGCAAAACGGGGAAACATTAATGAAATAGTGGTCACGAATTACTAATTGGCTCATTCCTGATGTACAAAAAGCAACTTACCAAAGAACAGGCCCTTCAAAAATTAAAGCACTACTGCGCTTACCAGGAACGCTGCCACAGCGAGGTAAAACAAAAGCTATACGATCTGGGTGTCTGGAAAAAGGAACACAATGAGATTATTGCTGCGCTGATAGAAGAAGGCTACCTGAATGAAGAACGATTCGCCATAGCTTTTGCAGGCGGCCGTTTCAGGATAAAACAATGGGGACGGGTAAAAATAAAATACGAGTTGAAACAAAAACAGGTAAGCGATTATTCCATAAAAAAAGCATTGAAGCAAATAGAAGAAGATGAATACATTAAGCTGTTGAATAAGCTTGCAAAAGAGAAATATGCTTCTTTAAAAACGGATCAGTACATGATTCGGAAAAAAAAGGCAATGGATTACCTCTTAGCAAAGGGTTTTGAAACGGAGCTTGTAAAAGTTGCACTCGAACAAATAAACATTAAGCAACAATAAACTTCGTTGTTGTTTTCCAACCACGCCCATAAAAAGTCATCCAGTACATTCCTTTTCCCAATGATGGTATTACAACAGGAATATAATCGCTTTGCCCGTTTACATCTTTTGTATAAACCTGGTTGCCGGCAATTGAAGAAATAGTAATTCGTTCTACCGCTACTGCAGCGTTTACATTAATGGTATTTCCGGTTATAATAGTTGGGTAAATTGTTACAGGTGAAATAGCAGCACCATTTATCAACATATCATTTGAGTAAACATACCTGCCATTAAGCTGTTCTGATTTGATTCTGTATAACATTATGTGATCATCCATTGTATAATGTTTAAACGAGTACAGCGATTTATTATCAGTGCGGATTAGTAGTTCCCCGGCAGCTTGGTAATCTCTTCCGTTTGTACTGTATTCCACAATGAACTTCCGGGTATCTTCTTCATTAACTGCCGTCCAGTTTATTTCATTGTAACCCGCTGACCTGATCGCTGTAAATGAACTAACATAAGGAATTGCATTATATGCTTTATCGTTTTCAGGGTGTGTGTTGTCTTTGTTGGCAACAACCCACTGCTGACCGTTAACATTCGTATTAATTGAGAAAGCACTTACCAGCAGTATGGCGGATAAAAGCATTTTATTGAATATAGTAGCTGTTTTCATAACCCACAGTTTTATACTATAGCAGAAACAAATTCAATGCCTGCACCAACCTAACCGGCTAATAATTTTATTTTCTCCTTATTAGAGCTACAGCGGATTGTGTTTGTACCTTTATTGGGGAAAAGATTACTCAAAAACAATAATAAATGAGCCAGTCGCTGACGATCACAATCATACAAACCAATCTTCATTGGGAAAATAAGTCCGCAAACCTGCAACTACTGGAAGAAAAAATCAACAGTATTAAGGAGAAAACAGAACTGGTGGTGTTGCCTGAAATGTTTACCACAGGTTTTAGTATGAAACCAGAGTTACTTGCGGAAACAATGGAGGGAGAAACTGTGCAGTGGATGAAAAGAATAGCGACCGCAAAGAAAATAATATTGACAGGCAGTGTGATAATTGAAGAAGGCGGTAATTATTATAACCGTTTGATCTGGATGTTGCCCAACGGGCAACATGGTGTTTATGATAAACGCCACCGTTTTGCATTTGCAACAGAAGATGAACATTATACTGCGGGATCAAAGAGATTAATTGCTTCTGTAAAAGGATGGAGGATTAATTTATTGGTGTGTTATGATTTAAGATTCCCTGTTTGGGCACGGCAGCAATCACAACCGGAAGGCGCAGAATATGATGTATTGGTTTATGTTGCCAACTGGCCCGAACGCCGTATTCATGCATGGAAAACATTATTGCAGGCAAGGGCCATCGAAAATCAATGCTTTGTAGTTGGTGCCAATCGTGTGGGTGATGATGCAAACGGCATTCATTACAGCGGCGAAAGCATGGTTGTGGATCCAATGGGCGAAGTGCTTTATACAAAAAAAGACGCGGAAGATATTTTTACAATAACAATTAATAAAACAGACCTGGAAGCAGTGAGGGAGAAGCTACCATTTTTAAAAGACGCAGACCAATTTCAGATAATAACCAATAGTGAATAGGTGATAGTTCTTTACAGCGTTTATGACTTTTTCCTTGTAAAATCTGCAAGGATAAACGTATTGCTTAAAATAATTATCATCTATCCTCTTTCAACTATTGTTTCTTTTCGCTTTTATCTTTCTGTATCAGCTCCATTACCTTTTCGAGTTTATAATCTGCGTTGCGGGTAATGGCAGCAACCGTCGGATCGGATTCAACTTCAGGCATAACACCACGACCATTCTTAATAGCATTTTTATCCATCACCAACCGGAACAATGGTAAACGAAAACGGACACCGGTTTCAGGAAGTGTAACATCGGGAATAAGCCATGCAGAATTACCATAAGCGCCACCACCGGTTTCTTCTCCCACCACTATTACATCGTCCTGTTTAATCAATGCCGAAGCAAACAATGTTGTTGCTGAAAAAGAATTTCCTCCAGTCAGAATATAAGTTTTGCCCGAAAAATGATGCTGTTTTTTCGGCTTGAAATAATGGCGTTCAAAATACCCGAAATGATAATTGCCGTCATTTCTTTTCCTGGTGAATAAAGAAATGAACAACCGGTTCCAGAAATGATTTTGAATATACTTATCATAGGTACCTTTCTTACGAACGGCGTATAAGGAGTCACTAATCTTAAATTTTTGATCTGCCATATACCGGGTAAGTAAAGTGGAACTGTTGACACTTCCTCCACCATTGCCCCGCACATCAATAATCAGGTGGCCAATTTGATTTTTTTCTAATGCTTTGAATGAATTACGGAAAAATTTTCTCAAACCATATCCTCTTGCAAAAGTTGAAAGGTTCATCATTGCTGTGTGGTTAACAGAATCAATTTTTAACAACCGGGTATTGTTGAGCTGTTGTTCTTTTATTTCTTTTTTTGATGGCGGCGGCGGTAAATTTCTTATTTGCCTTGGGCCAGGGCGCCGTGTTGGTGTGTCTGCGGCAGGATTGTACACCGGGATGATTGTTGTTTTTGTCTGACCGGAGCTGTCTTTGTATTCAATTATATATTTTTCTGAAAGGCCATATAAAGAAGTATATAAGGAACCAAAATAACCACGGTTGCTCAACGATTGATATTTATGCGTTTTATTATAACCATCTGAAGAAATATAGTTGAACATCGTATCAACCAGTTCAGGATAAGAATGATTATTGATTTTTGTAACAACAGTACCTCTTTTCAAAATGGAGTCCCTGCGGTTCAGGTTGGTTGCCACCACCATCGTATCCGTCCACAGCTTCATACTCAAAGGAAACATTTTTGCCATGCGAATGGTATCCGTATAGCGGTTCCATGCTTTGGATGCACGAATGGATGTATGGCCACAATTAATCTTTGACGTAACATAAGCCAGCACTTTGCGAAATTCCGGCTCTGTCATCGAGTCTTTTAACTGTTCCTTTCCCCAGTTAAAATAATAATCAATACTGTCCTTGGTGCTGTACCAGTAAAGGCTTGGGTGGTGATCTTCCAGGATATCATGATAAACATCATAATCTTTCTGCACCTGCTGTAACGAATATTTTTTATTGGAAACAGACGAAGATCTGCCCGCACGGCAGCTTGCAACAACAACTGGAATAATCAGCAAAAGCAACAAACTCCTCATAATCCTCGTAAAATCTTTTTATTTCAAATGGTTCCATCCCTGTGCAGTAATCGCATGTTTACTGCCGCCTTTGGTAATAATATGTGCGCCTTCTTCCGGTTCTGTCATATAACCCACCACGCTAATCTTTTCATTTAAAACCAGCTTATCATAGTCGGCCTGCGGAATGGTAAATAACAATTCATAATCTTCGCCACCACTTAACGCACAAGCTGTGGGATCTATTTCAAATTTATAGGCCGCTTTTTTCATTTCTTCATGCACGGGTATTTTTTCTTCGTACAATACACAGCCAAGGTTGCTGTCCTTGCAGAGATGAAGAATTTCGGAACTCAGCCCGTCACTGATATCAATCATCGATGTTGGAACGACTTCCTCTTTGGCGAAAAACTCCACGATATCTTTTCTTGCTTCAGGTTTTAATAATTTCCCGATTACAAACGACTCACCTTCCAGGTCCGGCTGCACCCCCGGGTGTTCCATAAAAATTTTTTTCTCTCTTTCAAGAAACAACAGGCCAACATAAGCAGCACCCAGATCACCGCTTACACAAAGCAGGTCGCCTTTTTTTGCAGTGCTTCTTTTTACAAAATTGTCCGGAGAAACTTCGCCAATAGCCGTAACAGAAATAATAAAACCTTTTTGCGATGAAGTAGTATCACCACCGATCAGGTCAACATCATATTTTTCGCAGGCGGCATATACGCCTTCATAAAACTCATCCAGCGCTTCCACGCTGAACCGGTTGCTGAAAGCAAGGCTCAGTGTAATTTGTGTAGGCGTTGCATTCATTGCATACACATCGCTCAAGTTTACGATTACGCTTTTATAACCAAGATGTTTTAAAGGAGTATATGTCAAATCAAAATGCACTCCTTCAATCAGCAAATCAGTAGTGATGACTGTTTGTTTTCCAAAATGATCAATGACAGCAGCGTCATCGCCCACACCAAGAATAGTGGAAGCGTTGTGCAACTCAATATTTTTTGTCAGGTGATCGATAAGACCAAACTCACCCAATGAACTTATTTCTGTACGATTCTCTTCAGACATGTTCTGTTTTTTAAATCTTGCTCCTGTATAATTATTCAATTTTATTTAAAGCGATCCGCCATTTATCACTTTTACCATTTCATCATGAATTTTTCCATTAGTTGCCAGTATCCGGTGCTGGTAAATTGAAAAAGTATTTCCCTCCAGGTCAGTTACTTTTCCACCGGCTTCTTCCACCATCAGCTTGCCGGCTGCGCTATCCCACGGCTCTAATTTATGTTCATAAAAACCATCAAGCCGCCCGGCTGCTACCCAGCATAGATCAATTGCTGCAGAACCCAAACGACGAACAGGCACGCCTTTACGGATAAAGCGTTCAAAAACTTCAAGTGGCCCGTTGGGCATATTAATATAAGTGTAAGGAAAACCGGTAACGAGGCATGAATTGATTGCATTTGTTTCTGAACTCACAGCAATCGGTTTATCATTCAGTGTGGCACCATTTCCTTTTTCTGCAAAGAAAAATTCATCCAGGTGTGGATTATAAACAGCTCCCATAATTATCTCACCGTTGTGTTCGATGCCGATAGAAACACAATTAAGCGGAATGCCGTGAGCGAAATTTACGGTTCCGTCAATCGGATCAATAATCCATTTGTATGCAGAGTCCTGTATCATTTCTCCGGATTCTTCTGCCAGCAACTGGTGATCCGGAAACTGTGATTTAATAACTGCCATTATAGCTTTTTCAGCAGCATGATCCGCTTCTGTTACCAGGTTATTGACGCCTGCTTTATTGGAAATTTTAAAATCACCATTAAAAAACCGGAGAATTTCTGCTGCACCTGCTTTTGTGGCTTCCACCAAGGTTTGCTTGAACATGCGCAAAGATAAAACCTGATTTTTGAATGCGGGATTTTACCTGCCCGGCTTTGAAAATATATATTTGCTATGGTCAGCCGGGGATTTTAGATTTGACGTTGGTAGCAATATGCAATTATCCGTTATCATAGTCAATTACAATGTCAAGCATTTCCTCGAGCAATGCCTTTGTTCTGTACAAAAGGCGACAGCAGGAATGCAAACCGAGATAATTGTAGTCGACAACAACTCTTCTGATAACAGTATTGAATACCTAACGCCAAAATTTCCATTGGTCCGCTTTGTTGCCAATAAAGAAAATACTGGTTTTGCCAAGGCCTGTAACCAGGGACTTCAATTGTCAACCGGAAAGTATATCCTGTTCCTGAATCCCGATACCATTGTTCCGGAAGATTGTTTTCAGCAATGCATTTCATTTTTTGAATCACATACAGATGCCGGTGCATTGGGTGTGAAAATGGTAGACGGCAGTGGTAAATTTTTAAAAGAATCCAAAAGGGCTTTTCCTTCACCGATGACATCGTTGTACAAATTGTTTGGTTTGTCAAAGTTGTTTCCCCGCTCTAAAACATTTTCACGTTACCATCTCGGCCATTTACCAGAGAATGAAAACCATGAAGCAGATGTGCTGGCGGGTGCATTTATGATGATACGAAAAGAAGTGCTGGATAAAATCGGTGGCTTTGATGAAACATTTTTTATGTATGGCGAAGATGTCGATCTGAGTTATCGTATTCAGAAAGCGGGTTATAAGAACTATTATTTTGCTGGAACAAGTATTATCCATTTCAAAGGAGAAAGCACCCGCAAAGCCAGTATGAACTATGTAAAAATGTTTTACAATGCGATGAGCATTTTTGTAAAAAAACATTATGGCGGCAGCAGGGCAGGCTTTTTTAATTTATTAATTCATATTGCTATCTGGATAAGGGCCGGGCTGACAGCGATCAGTACATTCATCCGCCGTGCAGGATTGCCAATGATTGATGCGGGTTTAATCCTGATATCATTCTGGCTGATAAAAAATGCCTGGCAGTATTATGTAAAACCTGATCTGCAATATGAAAACAAATTATTGTGGATCGCCTTTCCGGCATACACCATCTTTTACTTAATTACTGCATACTATGCCGGTTTGTACGACCGCTGGTATAAGCGATCAGAACTTATTAAATCATCACTGATTGCTACCATAGCATTGCTCGCTGCTTATTCCCTTTTACCAGAACAATATCGTTTTTCAAGAGCAATTGTTTTATTTGGTTCCATATTCAGTTTTATTCTTATCAGCCTTTTGCGGTGGATGTTAATTCAAACAAAAGTTTTGAACGGCGCCAAAGAGCAGGAAGAAAAACGTAATACCCTTATTGCAGGATCAGAAAAAGAATATGAACAAACATTATCGTTGTTAAAAGATGCAGGGGCCCACCACCGGGTATTGGGCAGGGTTGCTGTTGCAGAAAATGATGCGACAGCGATCGGGTATTGGAAAAAAATGCAACAACTTTCTTTGACGGTACCGTTTAAAGAAATTATTTTTTGTGAAGGAGTGTTATCTTTTAAGGATATTATTGCAGTAATAGAGCAACAGCGATCAGGCATTATCACAAAAATACATGGTGAAGGCAGCAGTAGTATTGTTGGAAGCGATTCAAAAGACAGTTCCGGCGAAGCCGTATCAAAAGAAAATGGCTACAAACTTTCCGATCCTTATAACCGGCGCCTCAAAAGACTGATAGATGTCAGCATATCTTTTTTTGCTCTAATAACATTTCCAATCCATTTATTTACTGTAAAAAAACCATTTGCATTTTTCAGTAATTGTTTCTCGGTACTATTTGCTAATAAAACATGGGTTGGGTATGCTGTAACAGAAAAACATCTTCCAAAACTTTATCCTGGTGTTATTGCCTGTAACGGTGTGCCGCTTTCTGCATCACAACAACTGCCAACAGAAAGCTTACAGATGATGGACTACTGGTATGCCCGTGATTACGAACCAGCATCAGATTTAAAACTACTAAGAAGGGTGTACAGAAAACTCGGTGGATAAACATTGTTTTTGTTAAAGCGTACATATATAAAACGACGTATTGTATTGACTATCTTCGCAACTTTGCACCATTAACATTCGTAACTTTAAGTTCAACCCGAGGCTTACATGGCGACAATTATTGACATAAAATTACCTAAAGCCATTGCGGCAGCATTACGCATTCCTCCAAACGATCCACGTCGTCAGCAAATAAAAGTGCTGAAGAAACTGATGAAGAAGGCACGTTTTACAGAATTTGGCCAGCAATACCGCTTCGATGATGCGCTGCTTAACCGGCACCCCGCAAAAAAATTCCAGGAACTGGTACCGGTTCACGACTATAATAAAATATATGAAGAGTGGTGGAAGAAAACACTGGATGGTGTGCCCGATGTAACCTGGCCAGGAAAAATTAAATATTATGCACTAAGCTCCGGTACTTCTGAATCTGCCAGTAAATACATTCCGGTTACTAAAGAATTGCTGCGCAGCAATACAGTTAATTATCTCCGTCAACTACTCAGCCTTATAAAATATGAAGAAGCCAATAAAAGGGCAATGACCAAAGGTTTTCTGATGATCGGTGGTGCAACAGATTTGAAAAAAGGAAAAGCTGGTTGGTATGCTGGCGATCTTAGCGGGATACTGGCAAAGAAGAGACCTTTTTGGTTTCAAAGTTTTTATAAACCGGGAGGACGTATTGCGGCGCTGAGCGATTGGAACCAAAAACTGAACGAAATAGTTGAAAAGGCAAAAGATTGGGACATCGGTTATATTGTTGGTGTACCTGCATGGTGCCAGATGTGTATGGAAATGGTGATACAACATTATGGCGTAAAAAATATACATGAGGTATGGCCCAACTTCAGCTTTTTTGTACACGGAGGTGTGGCATTCGAACCGTATAAAAAAGGATTTGAGAAATTATTGGGTAAACCAATTGTATATATTGAAAATTATCTTTCCAGCGAAGGGTTTATTGGTTATAAAACCAGGGAACATGCAAAGGGAATGCAACTGATATTGAACAACAATATCTTTTTTGAATTTGTTCCTTTTGACGATAAAAATTTTGACAGTGATGGAAATATTGTTGCTTACCCCGAAGCAAAAATGATACACGAAGTAGAAGAAGGAAAAGAATATGCATTACTGATGAGCACCAATGCCGGCACCTGGCGTTACCTGATTGGTGATACTGTAAAATTTGTAGACCTTGAAAAAAGCGAACTCGTCATAACAGGAAGGACAAAACATTTTCTCAGCCTTACCGGCGAGCACCTCAGTGTTGAAAATATGAACAAAGCTGTAGAACTGGTAAGCGAAGAATTCAATATCAGTATTCCCGAATTCACAGTTGTAGGTTTTCCATACGAAAACTTTTTTGCGCACCGCTGGTATATCGCAACAAATGATAAAGTAGATGCTGAAAAAATCCGTAAAAGAATTGATGAAAACCTCCGCATTTTGAATGACGATTATGCAACAGAAAGAGACAGTGCTTTAAAAGAAGTTTTCATTGAAGTGTTGCCGGAAGAAAAATTCATGCAGTTTATGGAACAAAAAGGAAAACTGGGTAGCCAGCATAAATTTCCAAGAGTAATGAAAGGAAAAATGTTGGAAGACTGGCAACGCTTTCTTGCATCGGGAACTGTATAAAACTTGAAAACTGTTATACTGTCAGAAAAAACCCCAACCGCAATAAATATTTACCATAAGAATAAAGGGTAAAGAAATTCTGTGTGTCGTTTTCTAATTTCGTACTTACAAGAGTTATGTGGGAGTCAATACTAAAAGGCCTGACATTTGGATTGCTGCTGAGTATTTCGGTAGGGCCGGTATTGTTCTCCATTATCAAGCAAAGCCTCAATAATGGCCACCGGGGCGGACTCGCATTTGTGTTTGGTGTTTCTGCAAGCGATATCACATTGGTATTAATCAGTAATGTCTTTACTGAACTATTCAATAGTTTTAAAGAATATAAAACACAGGTTGGTATTGCCGGCTGTATCTTTTTGGTTTCCCTGGGAATTTTTTTCCTTTTCTTTAAAAAAGTGAAAGTGAATGAGGACGGCAAACAAATTTTCAGTCTTCGTAAAAGGGATTATGCAAAAACATTTCTCTCGGGCTTTCTCATGAACACGCTGAACCCTTCTGTTTTTATTTTTTGGATTTATGCATCAACAGCAGTGGTGGGCCACTCGGTTAATCACCGCATTATTGTTTTTGTTACCTGCCTCAGCCTCATGCTCAGCACCGACATATTAAAAGTTTTTCTTGCAGGTAAAATCCGCAACCGCCTTACTCCGCATAATATTCATATTCTGAACCGGATTAACGGAGTCGTCCTTATCATCTTTGGTATAGCATTGGTTTGGGGCCTTCTTATTTACGGCAAAAGACTCTGATAATTTTAACAAAACAGAGAACGGCCGATTTGTATGTTTGACAGATGAACCGGCTGCTATCGTTTATTTTATTGCTGTTTGCTGCACATACTTCGTATTCACAGACGAATTACCTGTTTGTAAAAAAAGGAATTCATAAGAAAAGAACATATATGCAGGGCGATCAGATCCATGTATTGCTGGCAAATGGCGAACACAAAAAAGGAATGATCACCATGTTGCGGGACAGCGCTATTTATATTAACAACAACCCGATCCCGCCTTCGCAGATAACAACCATTATTCTTGACGAAGTAAAAAAGAAACCATTTCCTGCAGATGTCAAAACAATGCTGCTTATTGGCGGTGGCGTTGGTCTTACCACATTGGGGCTTTCTCTAAACAACCAGAATAAACCGGAAAAAGCATTAGTTGCGGCAGCGGTGATTGGTTATGGTCCGCTGTTATTCAAACATTTTAGCGGACGCTTTTTTTATATGCTGAAAAGAAAGAAATATAGGATCGGAAAAAAATTCAGGTTACAGGTTTTCGATCTTTATGTTCCCGGCAAGCGGGCGTTTTAAAGAGATTGCGATATTTATTTTTAATATTGCAACCGATTCATGAAAGCGAAACCATTTTTAGCAAAACTCTGGCGGTGGACTAAAAAGATCTTCATCATTCTTTTTATTGCGCAGTTTATTTACATTATTCTCCTGAAATGGATCAACCCGCCAATTACCATGACTCAATTGGTAAGCTGGGTCAGCGGACATGGATTGAAACGTGATTATGTTGATCGCAGCGATATGTCACCCAATGCAAAACTGGCAGTCATTGCTTCAGAAGATCAATTGTTTCCTGATCATAGCGGGTTTGACTGGAAGAGTATTAAAAAGGCAATGAAGTACAATGAAAAAAAACCAGGACGTATACGGGGTGGTAGCACCATCAGCCAGCAGGTGGCCAAAAATGTTTTTTTATGGCAGGGCAGAAGCTGGATAAGAAAAGGATTGGAAACCTATTTCACTTTTATGATTGAATTGCTGTGGAGCAAAAAGCGAATCATGGAAATGTACCTGAACGTTATCGAAATGGGTGATGGTATTTTTGGAATTGAAGCAGCGGCGCAGGAATATTTTAATAAACCGGCAAAGAGCCTGACAAGGCAGGAAGCTGCGATGATAGCGGCTTGTTTGCCCAATCCCAAACGATATAAAGTAAAGCCTGCTTCCTCATTTGTTCTTGGACGATCAAGAGTGATAATGCAGCAAATGAATAACCTGCAGACTGACCCGGATATACAGCGGGTTATTGGCATTCCATCTCCATAACGCACTACTCAATAGTCAATTCAATTTTATCGCTATTGTGTGTGGGATTATAATTAGCGCTTTGAATAGAAAAGCGCAGAAAGTATTTTCCTTTTGGTAAACCCGGATTGATGCCAAGGTCAAACTCTTTCTTGTTTAGCATTTCCTTAAGCGATAGAATCGTGTAAATATCTTTTAACCAACCTTATTATTAAAAACGCCAATCCTGGTAGTATCGGAAAGAACAGTATGACTGCGTATAAATTTTTCATACAGTTCGGGTATTTCTACAGTGCATTTTAAAACAAACTCAGCATCTTCTTTTGAAACAATCTTTTTCTGTGTTTTGAAAACAACTTTTGAAAAAGAAGCAAATTCGGGATCATATTTATAACCAACCCATCCAATTGGTGTTTGTATCGAATCGGTAAAACGAGACATGGCGTATTTATCCATAAAGTACACCGGCTTGCCCAGCATGGAATCTTCAACCGGCCAGAAATTATAATTGTTACGCCGCTCCCGGTACCAGTTTTGAGAAAGCGTCATTTGACCAGAATAAAACCAATACTTGGATGCCCGCTGGTAAGAATTGCTGAATACTATTGGTAACCCCTTTGTTTTTTCTTTCATAATTCCGGGCCATCCACTCCATGAGTGATAACGTTCTTTTATTTGTTTTACAGGAAGTATATCTGCTATCATTACAATCCTCGCAAATATTACCAGTAATAATGTTACCGGCAGTAATTTATATAAAATGTTTTGCCATTTTATTTTTTCTTTTAAAAACTGGTGAGACAGTATAATTAAAGGAACCAATGCCGGAGATGTCCAGTTGCCTTCCACCCTGCCACGAAAAGAACTCAACAGGAAGAAAATATAAATACCTGCCATGGTAAATTTTAAAGCCCGTTCGGTTTGATAATTGGTAGCTCCTTTCTGTGGCTTGTATAAAAAAGCAGCAGGCAATAAAATAATACCTGCAATCGGTCCCGGCAATAATAACTGCCCTATAATATATTCTGAAGTATAAGAAGGCTTGTAAGCATTTACATTACTTTCAAATAAATGATAACGGAAACTTACCCAATCGTGCTGGTACTGCCACCAGAGGTGCGGCGCAAATAAAGACAGTGCAATAATTCCGGCTAAATAAGTTTGATATTTTGTAAACAGTTTAAAATTGGATAACAACACAAAGAAAACAATCAGCACCGCATGGTATTTACTATACAAAAGCAGCGCAACAGAAAGTCCTAATAAGAAAGTATTAAGCAATGAAAAGTTGCCGATGAATTTTTTGTAACACCAAAAGAAAAGCGCTGTAAAGAATATCAATGGTATATCCGGCACTGCCACGAAACCGCTTATTTGTAATACAGCAATAGATAAAGCAATCCCGTAAAAAAGAAATGGATTTTTTTTATCGATCAGCTTCTCAATGATAACAAGGGAAAATATATTTAGTAACAATGGAAACAAACGCACCCCCAGTTCGTTTGGAAAAATAGCATAACCCATTTTTACCAATACTGCTATCATAGGTGGATGATCAAAATAACCCCATTCAAGGAAACGGGAATACACCCAGTAATAAGCTTCATCATCTTGAAGTTCGGTTAGTCCTGATTGGATTAATCCTAACAGCAACCACAAACCATAAAAAAGCAGGCGATGATTTTTTTGTACAGCGATGTTCATTGGTTGCGAAAATAACAACAATTACAACAGCAGCTTGTCTACAGCTTTAATAGCATGTTGTAACCGTTCTTCATAAGAGCCTTTTATTTCAACCCAGGGAACGGATTGATTTACCATAAGATCTTTATAAATAGCATACAATTTCTTTCTGCTTTGAAGATCCGGGTATTCCCGCAGTTCATCAGCAACCCAGGGAAGATCGATATTGCACAAAAGATACAGGTCGTATTTTCTTTTCACAATTTCATCGAGAATAAAGCGGTGGCATTTTTCAAAAACAAATTCGCACCACACTTTCATCACGTACATATCGGTATCAATAAACAATGGCAATTGACCACCATCTTCCAGCATAGGCAACGATTGTTGCTCGAACGTATTGGTATATTCTTCTTCCAGTGCCAGTTGTCCCTTGGCAATAGTCAGCAAATCTTCATAATCATAATTGGTCCCATTTGATAAGAGATATTCTCTTGCAAATTCCGGGCACCAGGTTGTTTCATAATGCTGTGCCAGTTGTTCGGATAAAGTGCTTTTACCGGTGCTTTCTGGCCCTATAATAACGATTTTTTTAAGCATGTGTTTTGTTTGCCCGTTTTGCCCATTCTATTAATCCGGATACGGCCATTATTAATAATATAAAATAGTAAACACTGGTAAAGACATAATGTTTTACAAAATATAGAGGGATAGAGGCAATATTAGTTGCAATCCACCAGTACCAGCTTTCCACTTTCTTTTTTGTCATCAGCCACATACCTGTGAAGGCTGTTGCTGAAGCAAATGCATCCGCCCATGGAATAGCGCCGGGTGCAAAATCTTTTTTCAGGTAAGTAAGCAATAAAAATATGGCTATATAAAATGAAGCGAAGAACAATAATTGGTATTGCCACCACTTTTTATCGGAAAAGCTGATGTGTACAATATGTTGCTGGAGGCTGTCTTTTTTTGACCATAGTATCCAGCCATAAATACTCATGACCGTGTAGTAAAAGTTTACACCGGCTTCGCCGAACAAACTTCCTTTAAAACTTAAATAAACATAGAAGATAGTATTAATAAGGCCGGTAGGATAAACAAGAATATTTTCTTTGCGGGAAAACCACACACTTATTATCCCGGAAAAAACTGCGATATACTCCAGCCAGGTAGTGGCTTTCATTCCTTCAATAAACTGCTGGTATATTTCGTCTAAAGTCAAGAAGCTGTTTTGCCAAAAATAATTAGTCTGGCTTTCTGTTCGTGTATTTTTTCCAGCTTCTCAGGTATTTTATTCCTTTGGATGTTTGAAACCGTGTGGCTACCTGTTGCCATTGTCCGCCACCGGATTTCCAAACTAAAAAATGCAGGTGCGGAACAAAAGCATAACCCGTTTTACCACTTAATGCAATTACCTGCCCGGTTTTCACCGTATCACCCACGTTTACCAATGCACCATCATGTTGCAAATGCCAGTAACCAGCCCTCGATCCATCTTCGTGTTGTATCACAATATTATTTCCATGCGAGCGGTATTTACTTTTCAAGCCACCCAATGTTCCGTCTTCTTTTACCCGAATCACCACACCAGCCCTCGCCGCAGTGATTTTGGTACCTCGTTTCATGTTAAAATCCAATGCAGCTCTTTCTTTATGTGTAAAATGGCTGAAATAACCCTGTATCACACGAAAATTTTTACCTTCTTCAAAAGGAAGCGCATATACATAGCTGGTATCATCTTTGAGAATTCCCTTTTGTAATTGTTTTACTTCCTTGCGCATAGGGTTGTTGCTTACCGAACAAGCGGCCAGTGACAGCAGTATAAAAAACAAAAAAAATACTTTCATTAAAACAATGGTTTATAACTAAACGGATAGACGAAAAAACAAATGATACCCTTCAAAGACTGTTGTTTATAATTATTTAATTTTTTCCGAAGTAAAAACAATGTAGCTTTTCTATCCGATTTTTTAACGTTAAAATTTATAACTATGTCAACACAAGAAGCCGTAATGACAACAAAGGATGTTGCGAACAGGTTCAATGAACTGGCACAAACAGGACAATTTGATAAAATCCAGGACGAGTTGTACGCAGATGATGCTGAAAGCATTGAACCGCCAAATGCACCGGGATTAAAATCTGTAAAAGGTCTTGCAGCGATTAAAGAGAAAGGAAAACAATTTAATGAGATGGTGGAAGAAATGCACGGAGGTTCTTCTACAGCGCCGGTTGTAGGAGGCAGGTTTTTCAGCGTCGGTATGACAATGGATTGTACCATGAAAGGAATGGGACGAATCAATATGGAAGAGATTGCCGTGTACGAAGTAAAGGACGGGAAGATCGTAAAAGAAGAATTCTTCTTTTAACGGAGAGCTCAAGCAAAATAGCAGGATGATTCTTGCTGTTACCGGGCTTATGCATACTTGTAAAAACAGGAAGCACAAGCCCGGTTTTTAAAAATAATACATAAGCGAAAAAAATAATCCCCAAAATATTAGTTTTTAATTGCTAAATCATTTAGTTTTGAATCCTGGTCAAGATATTTTGACTTACAATACGCAAAAACATAATTTTAACCCATGGCAAAAACAGAAAAAACCACAGACATGTCAACCACTAACAACGAAAAGCTAAAAGCTCTCAAGCTTACAATGGATAAGCTCGAGAAAGATTACGGCAAGGGAAGTGTTATGATGTTGGGAGACAAAGCCGAATCAACTCAAGAAGTAATTTCAACCGGATCGCTTGGATTAGATGTAGCCCTCGGAATTGGCGGCTTACCAAGAGGACGTGTAATTGAAATCTACGGACCAGAATCTTCTGGTAAAACAACCATCGCTACCCATGTAATAGCAGAAGCACAAAAGAAAGGCGGTATGTGCGCTTTCATCGATGCAGAACACGCATTTGACAGCAGCTATGCGAAAAAACTGGGAGTGGATGTAGACAATCTTTTGATATCACAACCTGATTATGGTGAGCAGGCATTAGAAATAGCCGATCGCCTGATTCTTTCCGGTGCATTAGATGTAGTGGTGATTGACTCTGTAGCAGCATTGGTTCCTAAAAGCGAACTGGAAGGAGAAATGGGTGACAGTAAAATGGGATTACATGCAAGACTGATGAGCCAGGCATTAAGAAAACTGACAGCCACCATCAGCAAAACAAACACCATTTGTATTTTCATCAACCAGCTCCGTGAAAAAATCGGGGTGATGTTTGGTAACCCGGAAACAACAACCGGAGGTAATGCGTTGAAATTCTATGCTTCTGTTCGTTTAGATATACGCAGGCAAACACAAGTGAAAGATGGTGATGAGGCTATCGGTAACCACGTAAAAGTAAAAGTGGTAAAGAATAAAGTGGCCCCGCCATTCCGTGCCGCAGAGTTTGATATCATTTTTGGAGAAGGAATTTCTAAAACCGGCGAAATAGTGGATATGGGTACCGAACTCGGTATCGTTCAGAAAAGCGGAAGCTGGTACAGTTATAATAACGACAAACTCGGCCAGGGCCGTGATTCTGTAAAACAATTAATGGTAGACAACCCAGAACTGGCAAAAGAAATAGAAGGAAAGATCCGGGAGAAAATAAAAGAGATGCAGGCTTCTTAAACAGCTTGTATCCAATGATTTAAAGATGGGTTAGTAACTAAGCCCTTTTGCCCAGCGAAAGGGCTTTTCTTTTCACAAAATATTTTACCCTCGGATTACAAATCAATGTTTAAACATTGTATATTTGTTTTGCCATTCGCAACCAAAGCTGCAAATGGTTCGTTATCTACTGAATATGGCATCGTCAACAAATAATAATGGGTTAAGCAAATGGCTGCAGGTTGTAAGCAGCCTGGCTTTAATAGTTACCTTCTTTTTAACCTGGGTTATTTGGGATGGCAATAAAATTAGCGGTTACTCTATGCCATCCGGCGAATTTTTCAAAACGTCTGAAACAAAATTTGGTTTAGCCAACCCTTTCCCACAGTTTAGTTTTTCTTTTTATATTTTTTTATTAATCCCCTTATTGGCATTATTAACAGCTATCGCAGCATTAACTAATAAAAAAACAGCATTTTCTTCTTTTATCGCAGGCACATTGTCCCTGGCATTGCTTACAGTATTTGTTCTTTTTACCAATACGCTGATAGACCTGGGCGTTGGTAATAACGTTTTCAATATGTTACAACCTGTTGCCTGGATTCATGCCGCTGCCGCTGTAATACTTATCATTACCGCCTTTCCTGTTAAATCTGTAACACCAAAGGTCATCTGGCTGCTGATAGGCCCAATTATTGCGTACGGAAGTTACAAGTTGGGCGAGAAATATATTATGGGAGAAACCCATAAGGCAACAGAAGACGTAAAAGCAGACTATACAGTTACGGCTGTTGATTTGTTGAAAGAGTTTGCAACAAATGACAGCGCAACAAATAGGAAATATTTGGATAAAACAATGGTGATAAATGGTAATGCATCGGCAGTTAACATTCTTGCTGATTCGACCAGTACCATAAAATTTGAAGACAGTACCGGTTCTTATGTAATTTTTTCTTTAGAAAAAGATCAGTTGAATCGGATACAACAAATAAAAACTGGCACCCCTGTTTCTGTTAAAGGTGTTTGCAGTGGCAGCATTTTTAGTGAAATACTGGGAACAACATCCGTCAGTTTCAAAAGAGCAACATTAAACAAAAAATAAAAAACAAGAACAAATGAAAAAAGTAATTCTATTCCTTTCCTTTATTGCATTCACAGGAAGTTTGATTGCACAAAAAGCAACAACAACTTCTGCAGTAGTAGTATTTGATGCCACTACCGCAAAAGATGCATTACCAAAAGCAGAAAACAAAGCTGTAATAGCTTCTTTTGATAAAACAACAGGTGCCATCATGTTTGAAGCAGCGGTAAACAATTTCGCTTTTTCAAATCCAATGATACAGGAGCATTTTAACGGCGATAAATGGATGAACTCTGCATCATTTCCAAAATTCACTTTCTCTGGAAAAGTTGACAAACTGAGCAAAATAAAATTTGACAAGAATGGCGACTACGATGTTGAAGTATCCGGAAATCTTACAGTTAAAGGTGTTTCTCAACCAATATCTGTTCCCGCAACAGTTACAGTAAAAGACGGAACACTGTCTGCCAAATCAAGCTTCTCTATCAAGCTGAAAGATTTTGGTATTACCGGCCAGCCTATCGAAGCAGGTAAAGTAGCAGAAAAGCCAACCGTTACTGTATCAGCACAATTTTAATTGTACTACAATATAATTTTATAAAAGCCTTGCTAAAGAGCAAGGCTTTTTCTTTTTCCCGCCACTATATTTAGTAAATTGCAAGACAGATTATGCCATTTAAACTTCACAATCCATTTCCCCCGGCCGGAGATCAACCCCAGGCAATTCAGCAATTAACCGAAGGCGTTATTAATGGTGAAAAATACCAGACATTACTCGGTGTAACCGGAAGCGGAAAAACGTTTACAGTTGCAAATGTTATACAAAACACACAACGCCCCACACTGGTATTAACGCATAACAAAACATTGGTGGCACAATTATATGGTGAGTTCCGCCAGTTTTTTCCCGAGAATGCAGTAGAATATTTTGTTTCTTATTATGATTACTACCAGCCGGAAGCATATATGCCTGTGAGTGATGTGTACATCGAAAAAGATTTGAGCATTAATGATGAATTGGATAAACTTCGATTAAGAGCTACATCCAGTTTACTGAGTGGCAGAAGAGATATCATTGTAGTGGCATCTGTAAGTTGTATATATGGTATGGGTAACCCTACCGATTATGAAAATGGTATCATAAGGATTAATAAAGGACAAACCATTTCACGACAAGCGTTTCTTCATTCATTGGTGAATTCAACTTACAACAGAACGACCATAGATTTTAACCGCGGTACTTTCCGGGTAAAAGGAGATACGGTTGATATCAACCTTCCTTATGTTGATTATGGATACCGCATTACTTTTTTTGGAGATGAGATAGAAGAAATAGAAAGCATTGATGTGGTAACCAGTAAGCGTATCGGCAAAATGGAAAATGCTGCCATCTTTCCTGCCAACCTTTATGTAGCGCCAAAGGACATTTTGCAACAGGTGCTTTATGAAATACAGGATGAAGTAGCTGCACAAGCAGAATATTTTAAGAAGGAAGGAAAATATATTGAAGCACAACGGCTCACAGAAAGAGTGAATTATGATATTGAAATGATCCGGGAACTCGGTTATTGTAACGGTATTGAAAACTACTCCCGGTTTTTTGATCGCAGGAAACCTGGAACAAGACCTTTCTGTTTGCTGGATTATTTTCCCAAAGATTATTTGATGGTGGTTGATGAAAGCCATCAGACCATTCCACAGGTAAGCGGTATGTATGGTGGTGACCGCAGCAGGAAATTGATATTGGTTGATTATGGTTTCCGTCTTCCTTCAGCATTGGATAACCGTCCTTTGAATTTTCATGAATTCGAAGCAATGGTTGGCCAAACCATTTTTGTTTCTGCCACACCCGATAATTATGAATTAGAAAAATCAGAAGGGATTGTAGTAGAACAGGTGGTACGTCCAACAGGTTTGCTGGATCCTCCTATTGAAATACGTCCTTCGGTAAACCAAATAGATGATTTGCTGGACGAGATTGATAAACGTATTAAAAAAGGTGACAGGGTATTGGTAACAACGCTTACCAAACGAATGGCAGAAGAAATGGATAAATACCTCCACCGTATAAATATCAAATCAAAATATATACACAGTGAAGTGCATACATTGGATCGGGTGGAGATATTGCGTGAGTTGCGCCTGGGTATTATCGATGTATTGGTCGGGGTGAACTTGCTCAGGGAAGGATTAGACTTACCGGAGGTTTCATTGGTTGCTATCCTTGATGCAGACAAGGAAGGTTTTTTGCGCAATGAAAAATCATTAACACAAACAGCAGGACGTGCCGCAAGAAATGTAGATGGCCTGGTAATCTTTTATGCAGATAAGATGACGGAGAGTATGCAGAAAACGATTGATGAAACCACCCGTCGCAGGGAGAAACAAGTTGCCTGGAACATAGAACATAATATTACGCCCCGTACGATTATTAAATCCACCAAAGATGTTTTTGATCAGACATCCGTATTAGATATTAAAGGATACAATCCCAATGATCCAAATGCAATTGCCCCGGACCAAGATATGATAACGCTTGCTGCAGACGAACAGGCAGAATACAAAACCATTCCCCAAATGGAAAAGGCACTTAATAAAGTAAAGAAGGAAATGGAAAAGGCAGCCAGGGACCTTGATTTCATGGAAGCAGCAAGGCTGCGGGATGAAATGTTTGCCATGCAAAAGCAATTAGAGGGAATGAAACAATAGCCTGCTCGTAGTTTTACGAATACCCCATGAGTATTAGTGCCTGATTTTCATTAAAAACCAAGCTCCTCGCTTGCATCCCGAAATGTGCGGCTATATCTTAGCCAAAGAATTCGAGTAAATCCAATATTTGTAAAACCAATAAATCCAGTATTATGAAAAGAAGAGTTCGTAAGATCGCTAACTTTTTTGCGTTCAACCTTTTATTTTTCGCTCTTTACCTGAACTTTATTCACAAAGACAAATCAGGCCTTCCGGTAGTAAATCAAACAGCCAGCCAACAAAACACAGCCGCTTTTAGTGGTACTGTACTGGTAGACAACCCGGAGCAAATCGAAAAAAAGAACACAACCGTTACTGTTGCAACACCTGCAGTTGCAGGCAAAAGTCAAACAACTAATACAGAAGCCTTAAAGCTTTCTATCAACTAAGCTAAGCAGCGTTAACATATCAGCAGCCCTTATTACAACAGTAGTAAGGGCTGTTATATTTCCGGGTGAGCTTGCTGTGGGTGAAATCTTTACCTTAGAGGCATGGAAAAGAAAGTCTTTCTGCTCGATGCTTATGCCCTTATTTTCAGGGCTTATTATGCACTGATCCGCAGCCCCCGTATCACCTCTAAAGGAAGAAACACAAATGCACAGTTTGGTTTTACCAATGCATTGGTAGAGTTGATCACCAAACAAAAGCCTACACACATGGCTGTTTGTTTTGATACTTCTGCCCCAACAGAACGACATACCGACTTTGCAGAATACAAAGCCAACCGCCAGGAAACTCCTGAAGACATCAGGGATGCAGTACCCGATATTAAAAAAATTATAGCGGCATTTAATATTCCTGTTATTGGAATTGATGGTTATGAAGCTGATGATGTTATCGGCACATTGAGTAAACTGGGAGAGAAAGCAGGCTATGAAGTGTACATGGTTACACCCGATAAAGATTATGGCCAGTTAGTTTCTAAAAAAGTAAAAATATATAAACCCGCTTACCAGGGCAACGATGCAGAAATACTCGGTCCCGAGGAGATATGTGCCAAATGGAATATTAAAGAAGTAAGCCAGGTAATAGATATGCTGGGTATGATGGGCGATGCTGTTGATAATATACCCGGTATACCGGGAGTAGGAGAAAAGACTGCTGCAAAATTTTTAGCAGAATATGGCACTTTGGAAAACACACTTGCCAATGCAGATAAGATAAAAGGTGCCATGGGAGAAAAAGTGAAAAAAGGAAAAGAGATGGCACTACTCTCTAAAAAACTGGCAACGATCATTACCAATGTACCTGTTGAATTTCATGAGGAAGATTTTAAACTGAAAGACTGGGATAAAGAAAAACTGAAAGAAATATTTTCAGAATTAGAGTTCAGAACGCTGGGCAAAAGATTATTGGGAGAAGAAATTGCAGCGGCAACTTCATCAAAAGGAGTGGTGGAAAAAGAAATTCCGCAAGGCGTTCAGACCGACCTATTTGGGAATATAATAGAAACACCAGAACCAGCCGCTAAAAAAACAAGTGACTCCGAACTTCCATCACAGGAAGGAGGAATAGCAGATAAAAACATTCACAATACACCACATACCTATGAAGCAATAGAAGGCGACGCTGCTATCAAAAAATTAGTAGCGGAACTTAAAAAGCATAATGAAATATGTTTCGATACAGAAACAACTGGTATTGATGCGAATGATGCAGAACTCGTAGGGTTAAGTTTTTCTATTAAACCTGGTGAAGCATTTTATGTTCCTTGTCCTGCCGATCAAAAAAGAACAAAAGAAATACTGGCACATTTTGATTCGTTATTTAGCGACAAGAAAAAAATATGGATTGGACAAAACACCAAGTATGATCTTCTCATGCTGAAATGGTATGATATAGAAATCAAAGGAGAATTATTTGATACCATGCTGGCACACTATGTAATTGAACCGGATGGAAAACGCAGCATGGATATTTTGAGTGAACGTTTTTTAGGCTATGCTCCTGTATCGATTGAAGAACTAATTGGAAAAAAAGGCAAAACACAGGGAAGCATGCGTGATGCGGAGCTTGAAAAAATAAAAGAATATGCCGGTGAGGACGCAGACATTACCTTACAATTAAAAAATAAGTTTGTTCCGCTGTTAAAAGAAAAAGAAGTACAAAAGGTTTTTAGTGAAGTGGAAAATCCATTGGTGAAAGTGCTGGTAGATATGGAATACGAAGGAATAAAAGTGGATGTAAACTTCCTGAATGATTATTCAAAAGAATTGGAAAAAGATGCAAAGAAAGCAGAAGAAAGTGTGTATAAGCAGGCAGAAGTGCGCTTTAACCTTGCTTCGCCCAAACAACTCGGGGAAGTGTTGTTTGATAAATTAAAATTGGATCCATCAGCTAAAAAAACAAAAACAGGTCAATACCAAACAGGTGAAGATGTATTATTAAAACTGGCAGCCAAAGGCCACCAGATAGTAGACGACATTCTTACTTTCCGGGAGCTTACTAAATTAAAATCAACTTATGTTGATGCACTGCCACAAATGATTAACCGGAAAACAGGCAGGGTGCATACATCCTATGGACAAGCTGTGGCTGTAACCGGGCGTTTACAAAGCAATAACCCGAACTTGCAAAATATTCCTGTAAGAACGGATCGTGGTAAAGAAGTGAGAAAAGCATTTATACCGAGGGATAGCAAACACATATTACTTTCTGCCGACTACTCGCAAATTGAATTAAGAATAGTTGCGTCTATCAGCGGCGACAAGAATATGTGTAAAGCATTTAAAGACGGGACCGATATTCATACTGCCACAGCAGCACGGGTGTATAATGTGAGTGAGAAAGAAGTAACCAAAGAGATGCGCTATAAGGCAAAAAGTGTAAACTTCGGAATCATTTATGGCCAAGGTGCTTTTGGGCTTGCAGATAACCTGGGCATATCAAGAACGGAAGCCAAAGAAATTATTGATAATTACAAGAAGGAATTCCCCGGCATACAACGATACATGGACGACACCATCAACTTTGCAAGGGAAACCGGTTATGTGGAAACATTGATGGGAAGAAAAAGATGGTTGCGGGATATAAACTCTGCCAACTTTACTGTTCGTGGCTTTGCAGAACGAAATGCCATCAACTCTCCCATCCAGGGAACAGCTGCAGATATGATAAAACTGGCAATGCAAAAAGTTCATGCTGCCATGAAGAAAGAAAAAATGCAAAGTAAGATGTTGTTACAGGTGCATGATGAGCTGGTGTTTGATGCATTGAAATCAGAAGTAAAAGAATTAAAGCCATTGATTATTGAAAACATGCAGGCAGCAATGGTACTGCCTCATAAAGTACCCATAATTGCTGAATGCGGTGAAGGGATCAATTGGTTAGAAGCACATTGATAAATAATAATTAGTAATTAAGAATTAATAATTTCTTCCAGCACAGATTCGCTTACACGACTACTATTTCCCGATTTCAATAATTAATACAACTTGTATCGGGTAGTTTTGCAGTCTTATGAACCCTGTTATTTATTATTGTTATGATGCCTATTGCGGCTGGTGTTATGGATTCAGCACAGTTATTAAAAGAATATCCACAGAATACAAGGACAAACTTTCCTTTGAAGTATTATCAGGAGGAATGATACCATCCGATAACCCAAGGCCGATAGCAGCAACTGCAGGATATATTAAGGAAGGCTATAAACGTGTGGAAGAAATGACCGGGATAAAATTTGGTGAAGATTATCTCTGGCATATCCGCAATCCATCTGAAAGTGATTGGTTTCCTCATTCAGAAAAAGCGGCCATTGCGTTATGCATTTTTAAAGAAATCTACCCTAACGAACAGGTTGTCTTTGCAGCCGACTTGCAATATGCACTGCATTATGAAGGCCGTGATTTAACAGATGATGAAGCCTACCGCCATTTACTCGAACAATATAAAATTGATGCAGAAAGTTTCTATACAAAATTGCACAGCGAAGAGTACAAAGAAAAAGCGTACTATGAATTTGCTTTGTGTAAACAATTACAGGTAACAGGTTTCCCGGCTGTATTGCTGCAGGCAGAAGAAATGAAATTTTACCTGGTAGCAAGAGGCTACACGTCTTATGAAAATATAAAAGCCCGCCTCGATAATATACTGGAAGAAATAAAAGCAGGCAATGCAAGATAAAAAAGAAATACAGGATCGGCAAGACCTGTTGTTACTGCTGCAACAGTTTTATAAGAAACTATTAAACGATTCTTCCATCAGCTATCTTTTTACAGATATTGCCAAAGTGAATTTGGATCACCACTTTCCTGTGCTCGTGGATTTCTGGGATTCTATTTTATTTCAATCCGGCACCTATCAAAAAAATGCTATGCAGCCGCACATAGCATTACACCAGCAATCCCCATTGCGGCAACATCATTTTGAAACCTGGCTCCGCTACTTCAAAGAAACTGTAGATGAACTGTTTACAGGAGAAAATGCAGTAATAATTAAAGAACGGGCAACCAGTATTGCCACCGTAATGAAGATTAAAATAAACCCCGGTGCCTGATTTTTTCGTCAGGATAATTTCCGGGTTCACCGTATTGTTTTTTTACTAATGCAAAAGTTTGGTAATTTTCATACCTCAAAAAACTAGCGATATGAAAAAAACAATCCTGACATTCTGCGCAGCCTCGATGCTGCTATTTGCCTGCGGTAACGATAAGAAAGACGACGCTGGCAAAAAAGACGAAAGCAGTTCAACCACTACAACCGGTGAAACAAAAAAAGATGAACCATGGGTTCCTGTGGATTCTGCTACTATCATGGCTAAAATGATGGAAGTAGGAACACCCGGCCCGATGCATGCTATGATAAAATCGTGGAGCGGTACCTGGAACGGCGAAACCACCATGTGGGACTATGAAGGCGCAGCACCCACAAAATCAACCGGCACTGCTGTAAACAAAATGGTTGTAGGCGATAAATACCAGATGAGCACACATACCGGAAATATGATGGGAATGCCTTTTGAAGGAATGAGCTTCCTGGCTTATGATAATGCTACCAAAAAATTTGTTTCTACATGGATAGACAATTGGGGTACCGGTATTATGACTATGACAGGAAACTGGGATGAAGGAACAAAAACACTTACAATGAGCGGAACATATCCCGATATTGTAAGGCCCGGCAAAGAATGTTCTATGAGAGAAGTGTTTAAAATAGTTGACGCGGATACTCAGTTAATGGAAATGTACGGCCCTGATCAAAAGACTGGGAAAGAATTTAAAATGATGGAAATGAAAATGACCCGCAAAAAATAATTTGCTGTGAAAAACAAAAGCTCCGGAGATAATTTTCCGGAGCTTTTTTATTTAAAAACGGGGCAATACTGTCTAATAAAAGTTTTTACCCTGCTTGTTCATAAGCCTGTTTTATCCAGCCAATCAATTCTTTGTTGATCGCTTTTTCATCTTCCAGTTTTATCCGGTGGGTACACATCGCATTCCAGCTTTTTCCTTCTTCTGCATTTCCTGTTGGAGGCACGCCTTTTATATTCAACCCAACATCTAATCTTGTTTTGGTGGAAGGCTGAATAAGTGCAAACTGTTTTTTACGTACAAAACTTACATACGCTTTCTTTGGGGACACCTGTATGTCTTTCCCCAGCTTGCTGATTTCTTTTGCTATTTTATCATACCAGGCTTTCAGGTTTTCTTTTCCCTTGTATTGCTGTTCTAATAAATTGTCTGTGTCTTTCGCTGCTTCAAACCCGCCTTTTGCTGAATGTACTATCATATTCGCATAGCCATGCGTAATGCCATGATCGGTTTTCAGCATGGTCACTAATTCACCATGTTTTTCCAGCTTTGATTTTTTTACCACATTAACCCAGTGATCCAATCTTTTACCGGTTGTCTTTTCAATATTGGCAATATAAGTTGCCATTGCTTTTTCTGCTGCTTCGTTTGTCATTTCTTTCGGTTTAAAATACTTTCATACCGTTCAATCCAGTCAGCGGGTGTCATTTTAGAAGCCAAATCACCAATTAATTTAAAAGGAATGTTTTCCGGCTTGCTGAAACGGATACAACTTTTCCCCATATCTAATTTAGCGGGTACTTGTTTTTTATATTCATCGGTAAACCATTTTAACAACTTCGGATCGGAATAAACACCCATGTGATAGATAGCAATAAAGTTTTTTTGTGACGCAATATTTATAAAAGGTAATGGATCCCTTGGATTGCAGTGATACCCGTTTGGATAAGCAGTATGCGGTATTACATAACCAATCATACCATAACCCATTACTTCCTTAAAACCTTTCGGAATATTTTTCTTGATCACTTTCCGAAGTTCTGTTATCGCTTTCTTTCGATCTTCCGGAAGCGATGCCATATAATCATCTACTGTTAATGCTGCTGACTTCATAAATTATTTTTCCATCAGGTTTTTTAAATTAGTAAGACCCGTGCTGAAATCATTACCCACCATTTTCTCCATGTTCATAAACAGTTTCATAATATTCATCGGGTACACCATTTTGCTGTCAAAGCCCCAGGTTACTTTTGTTGCAGTATCACTTACCGCTTCTGTAATCATAAATGCTTTGGAAAAACTTTTAAAGGGCTTAATAAAACGCAAATCAAAATTCAACCGTTTTCCCTCTTCAATGGCAGTGATTTCCTGTTCGCCTTTGCCCACCTTACTATTGCCTTCCCATGCGCTGACAAAGCCAACCGTTCCGTCTGTACCCGTATATTCTTTTTTCATATTCGGGTCCATCGAACCCCATTTGCTGAAGTTGTCCTGGTTCTTTAAATATTTTATATAATTAAAAACTTCTGCTTTCGGTTTATTGATAACAATCTCTCTTGACACATTCATGTCTTTACTGATTACTAACCCCGAAAGCAATAACAAGGCAATAATGCCGATAATAATATAAAGGACTATCATTGATGTTGTGTTTTATTGTTGTAAATATTTAGCAGGAACATTGTGCAATGCAATACGGTTTCCTTCAGTATCTGAAAAAACACCCATATCGCCGTATTCTTCCGTTATAACAGTTTTCGGAACCAGGATTTTTCCACCGGCGGCTTCCACCCTGTCGAGGATAATTTGCAAATCAGGATTACCATCCAGGTAAATCAATGGCCCGTCTGTTGCAGATGGTTTATGAAAACCGCCACTATCTACCAATGTTCCACCAGTACCTTCCATCGGATCGTCAATCGGGAACAGGCGCATTTTCAAGGGGCCCATTTCCATCGCAGTCATTTTCATATCGAAGATTGTTTCATAAAATTTTTGTGCACGGTCAATATCCGTTGCCGGTATTTCAAACCAGCTTATCGCATTTTTCATGTTGATGATTTTATGGTTCTAATTAATATCTTTTCCTTCTTTCAGTTTTGCAATCAAACCTTCCAGCTGTTTTTTAGTGGCATCATTCGGCGCTTGTGCCATTGCTTTTTCTGCATATTTGATAGCATTTTTAAAATCACCCTTGGCAGAATAACCACTCATCAATCCATTGTTCACACCGTACACATCGCCATATCTTTTTTGACTCGCAAGAAAAACTTCCAGCGCCTTGTCCGCTCTTTTTTGTGTAATCAATAACCGGCCATACGCTGTGTATTGATTAGCTGTCGCAATCGTCAATGCTTCTGTCATAGTGGAATCTGCTTGCGGAATACGGTTTAATTTTTCATAAGCTGTTGCCAGGTTCCTGAGGGTAATGTATGTTTTTTGTCCGTTAAATCCATCGATGGCCTTTTTACTCCACGATAGAGCTTCTTCTAAGTTGATGTTCTTAGAAAAACAATATTGTGTTGCCTGCAATATCAATGCAGGAAAAAAACCTTTACGGCTTGTCAGTTCTTCCCTGATTCTTGCCAGTACAATATTATCAACATCTACTTCTACTTTAAAAGGCACGGATAGTTTTTCCCATTGCATAGCAATTACACAATATTTTTCCCGCTGCTCAATAAATTCATATTTCAGCCACTCCACACTTTTATCCAGCGCAACAGGTTTTACATTCACCCGCAGCACATCATCTTTTTCATCATACGAAAAACTTCCCCACGCATCTGTTTGCTTAGAAAATATAATCGTAACATTATCCGCACCCATGGCCATAAACAAACCATAAGTACCAGCTTTTAATGGCTGCCCTTCCACTTTTACATCATGTTCAAAGCTGATAGTAGTACATTCATTAGCACCCGCACGCCAGGGACTGTTGTTTTTATTAGTGCTGAAATTGGTGGTACTAAAACCGTATGTAACAATATTCCCATCTCCCCATATTTTACCTTCCCGCTTATTTACATCAGGCCGGCTGTAGTTGATTGTAATACTGGTAATACCAACTTCCTCAGTGATGGAAGCTTTGGGGTTGCCGCCACTGGGTGGCAAATCGAGTTGGGCAAACAGGGTTGTTGCTAAAAAAGCAAATGCGCCAACCATCAATAGTTTTTTCATAATCGTAGTTTTGGTGATGAACAGCATTTTTTAATGCCGGGTTCTAAAGTTCATTAAATTATCCCGGAAATCCATTTCCTTTTATTATTTCCTGCGGCGGTATTCAAGGTCAAATTCTGTTGACCAGCTGATACCATTATCCTTAGATATTTCTCCGAATTGCCGCAATTTGACCGGGCTGATATTGGTAAATGTCATTTTACGGATGGCCATCGTGTCTTTGCTGAATTGAAAAGGTGTTGATTGAAAGATCATTTTATTGTCCCCGAATTTTCCAACCAGGTATTCGTTGCTGCCGCCAGCATTATCCACCCATGTCTGTTGCCATTGTTTTGTTGTTGCATTGTAAGTATTAAAACTTTTACCTGCATAGCGCATACCGCGGTTTACAGTAGCGCTGGTCCATTCTTCCAGTATAATGCAACTATCCAATATTAAACTGATTTTACTGTCACCCGCTTTTTGTCCATTTACATTGAAGGCTTCCCATTCACCAATCCAGAAATCAAATTGCCGGTATTCCGGGCTACTGCAGGGCCGTTGCGACCATGCTGAAGTTGATAGCGATAGCATCACTAATAGTGGTAGTAGTTTTCTCATATTTGTTTTTTAAAACAGACAGCATTTATGTTCGAATAGCTGAAACAGTTATCATTGATTATCGCCACACACCAATAATAGCGCCCATCAATACCAATGAAACAATACTGTAAAAACCATTAATCAGTATCAGCCTCCATGGCTTTTGCTCAAATAAACTATGAATAGCAATAGCGGAGAAAGTCCAGATACCAGCCAAAAAACCACCCGTTGCTCCCCATACGATATCTGTTTTTTGCGCACAATTGCCCACACATTCTGCAGGTGTATCAGCCAGGAACATTCCAAGGTTGGCTGCCATCACCAATGAAAAAATAAAAGTCCAGCCAAAGATTTTTCCTTTGTTCCCTCTTTTTACATCGTCTTCTGTAAGGCCGCTGTCTTTCATCCAGGCCCTGCCAAATAAACCTGGCGAATACCAGATGCCACCCACTACAAAAGAAGAAATACCTGCAACGAGTACAGCCAGCCAGTTAATGGTGCTCATGTCCATAATAAAAAGTTTAAATGGTGAAATGAAGTTGTATATCTAAACTATTGTCTAATTTTTCCCCTGCAATTCAAAAGAGAACCAGCTTGGAAAAGGAGCAGACGAACATAGAAAAAGCGGCGACCGGAACTAAAAGCGAATACCCGGTAAACGATATCGGCTTTCGGTTGATACTAACGCCGGTATTTGGCATTGCTATTCCATTAATTACCGGGATGATCAACGGACGTAATTTCTCCAACTGGCAAATCAAGTTCAGTTTCCTGTACACTATCATGATTGCATTTGTTATCTGGCAGGGCAACCGTTACCTGCATTTTTCATTGCGCAGTTATTTCGACTGGATTAACAAACCGCTTCAAAAAATAGGAGTGCTGTTGTTAACCGTTATTTTTTATACCGCACCGGTAAGTGTGTTGTTGCTGGTAGGCTGGTATAAAATTTTTACCAATGACGCGGTAAACTGGACGGTAATTACCGAATCGACACTGATTATTCTCATAGCCGTTTTGTTCATTACACATATTTATGAAACCGTGTTCCTGGTAAAAGAATCGGAAAGTGAAATGATAAAAAGTGAGCAATTGGAAAGGGCTAAAGCAGAAGCCGAACTCGAAGCACTGAAGAACCAGATTGATCCGCATTTTATTTTTAACTCCTTAAATACATTAAGCCATCTTATAGAAGAAAAGCCATTACGGGCTAAACAGTTTAATGATAACCTGGCTGATGTGTACCGGTATATTTTACAAAACAAAGCAAGAAGCCTTGTATTGCTCCGCGATGAGATGGAATTTTTGAAAAGCTATTTTGTATTGTTACAAATACGGTTTGAAAAAGCAGTGGAATTGAAAATTAATGTGGATGATTCTTTGTACGATCAATACTTAATCCCGCCAATTTCATTGCAGGTGTTGGCAGAAAATGCCATCAAGCACAATGAGTTTTCTGAAGCAGCGCCGCTGTTGATTGAAATAACTATGCAGAGCGAATCACTGCTTGTTCACAACCGTGTCCGGAAAAAAACACTAAGAAAAGAATCTTCTAAAATAGGATTGCAAAACTTACAGGAACGCTATAAATTAACTACCGGGAAAGAAATAACAGTGGTAGACGGAGAAAAAGACTTTATTGTAACCCTGCCCGTATTAAAAATAAACTGACATGAAAGTTATTATAATTGAAGATGAAAAACCTGCAGCAGAAAAATTGCTGAAGGCCATTCAAAAAACAAACCCTTCAATCGAGGTGGCAGCCATACTCAACAGCATTAACCAATCCGTAAAATGGCTGGAGGAAAACAGTATGCCCGACCTGCTTTTTATGGATATAGAATTAAGTGATGGTTTATCCTTTAAACTTTTTGAAGAAATAAATATTACCAGCCCGGTTATTTTTTGTACAGCATTCGATGAATACTGGCAGGAAGCATTTGAACACAACAGCATTGATTATTTATTAAAACCCGTCAAGCAGGATAAATTAGAAACAGCCTTAAATAAATACGATAAACTGAAACAACATTTCGCCAGCAGTTTTCAGCAATTACAACAGTGGCAACAGCAGCCTGCCGGCACGGGTTATAAAAAACGGTTCCTCGTAAAAAGGGGAACGGATTATATAAGCATACGTTCAGAAGATATTGCTTATTTCTATGCCACGCACAAACTGGTTTGTATGGTTGATAATAAAAACCAGAAATTTATTCTCGATCAGTCACTCGCAGATATCGAAAAACAAGTTGATCCCTCACAGTTTTACAGGGTCAACAGGAAATACCTGGTACAGCTTACGGCGATTAAAAAAATAAAAGTATACCCCAAGAGTAAATTATTGGTAGAAGTAGAACCTGCAATCAACGAAGAAATTATCATCAGCCAGGATAATACCGCTGCTTTCAAAGAATGGCTCGGACAATAAGATTTGTGATGTATGAATTTTGATTTATGATTTAGTCGTGATAATGCTGGTTGCTTGTTACAGGTTACTGGTTTTAGCGTGATAAAGCAAGCTCATGTATATTAACATAAGTTCTGAATAGATGGAATTTGTCTTCTGAGTAATGAAATATCGCTTTAAAAGAATTATTAATTATTCATTGTTAATTCTTAATTAGTCTTAACTGCAACCTCTCTTTGTTCCTGGCCGGGGAGGTTCAATTGAGAACAATCCAAGGTATGATTAAGGTGGCATCAAGGTATCATTGAGGTACCATTGAGGAGGCATTGAGGAGGATCCGGGGAGAAACTACCTATTGTCACAGCCTTTCTGGGCAGCCGTCACATCGTTATTTGTTATCCGTGTGTAAAAAAATAATACAAGAACACGGATGAAACGGGTTAAACGGATGAACGTAGATTTCTTTCTGCGAAGCAGAAAGGAGGATTGGAAATCCAACAATAATTTTGGGTCTACGTATCAATTATGCTGCATAGCAGTATAATCTGTGTTCATCTGCTACTAAGAAATAAAAACTACTATAATTTGAAAAGCAACTATAAAAATAAAATCCGTTAAATCCGCCTGATCTGTGTCATCTGTATGCTGTATTTTTTGCACACGGATAACACGGGTTAAATAGATGAACACAGATTTCTTTCACTTCACAAAATGAAGATTAGAAAATGGCACAGGGGCGCTGCATGAGAACTATAAACTACCAACTACAAACTGTAAACGATAAACTCGCTATTTACAATAAAAACGGGCACACAACCATTGTCATGTACCCGTATATATGTGTGGTAAACTATAACTAATTAATTACCGCCGCCGCCCGGACGTTGCGGACGCATACCCGGTTCTATTTCTTTTTTCCAGGTCTCATACTGCTTTTCAGTCAGTATTTTTTTCAGTTTTTCATCCCTTGCTTCTGTTGGGGCGTGCATTTTTTCCTGCATCGCTTCCCTGCTTGGCCGCTCACCGGAAGCCATCATATCTTCCCTTATTTTGTCGGTAGCCTTATAATAATCAGTAAATACGGCATCAACCTGTGTGGCAACAGACGCTTCCAGTTTGAAAGCACTGTCCAACTTAGCATGAACCGCAGCAACCCTTTCCTCAATCGTACGGCGTTGAAAACCGCCACCCTGTGCATTTGCCCCAATAAAAGCGGTAACCGCCAGCAACAATAAAGACAACTTTTTCATTATGATATTTTTTGATTAATAATAGATATAGCCGTTTAATAAGACGCCGGGGCGGCTGAAAACATTCGGGACGGGGGTACTTATTTTCGTTTACTACTTACTTACAGGGTTTTCTCTGGCATTTTTTTCCCATGCATCAAATATTTTATGCTCTTCTTTGGTAAGTGTTTCTCTTATCATGTTTATTTCGTAATAAATACAAGTATTGAGTTCTGGCTGAAAATTTTCAATTCTTGTTACAAAGCAGCCTGTCTTAAAACTTAGTGGCTTGTTATAAGAAAGCTGAAAGTTTTTTATATCACAACGCAAATAGAGCGTTTCAATATTCTTGTAACTTTCTCCAGAACCTGATTTTCTGTCACTATTAACGCGATATCTTGAATAAATAATTCTGTTAATAACAGTATCGGGGATTTGAAAATATTTTTGAGAAGTAAACTCACTCGTAGAATCGAAGAGATTCCATTTGTCATCTATATATCCAGAATCGTAAAGGGAATATTTTTTTATAATTCTTGCAGTATCGGTAAATGTGTTATACTTATAGAATATTTTTTTCTTTAGATCAATATACACATATCTGTTAATTAAAACCTGGAATGTTTCATTACCAAACACATCCGTTTTAATACTAATGCTATCTCCTTCAATTATTACAATACTATCACGAAACCATTTTTTTGCATCCCTGAAATAATCCGGTATTACATATGTATTTTTTGTTTTGCTGTACATTCTTGTTCTTGCTATTGCAAGGCCGCAATTCTTTTTATTTGCTTTCTGTGACGAGCACGATAAAAAATAGCTAATAAAAATACTTAGCAGAATTAGTGGTTTTAAAGCCATTTTAAAGAATTAATTCAATTAAGGAAATTCTATCGGAGAATACCAAGTCTTACTATTATGAACAGGGTAGTCACCCGAAAAAGTTGTTATTTTTCCTGACACATCGGCGACAGCAAACGCATTAGATTCTTTAAGGAAAACAACAGTGTTTAATGCTTGCCATGTTGCAGAACTACCATTCCCATTAAAAATTGCCGTAGAAGAATGTATTACTGAAGTAAATAGGGATGGGTTGGTTCCTGTTTTTTGCCCATACAAATTTTCATAAGATCTAACATGCCAAGCCTGATCTGTGGCTGATGTAACAACCCAATTTTCTGCTTTTGTAAAAGAAGCAACGACTTCAGGCTCTCCCTCCCCGTTTTCACCCCCACCGCTACTACCCCCACCACTGCCATTTTCATTACAGTCCTCCCATGGCGCACAACTAGAGCACGTCGTGTACAAATATTCCCAATTTTCTTCTGTGTGGCCATCAGGATAGGTTGTAGTAGTTACATAATACCATTCTGTACAGGACGATGCTGATGTTAAAACACTGCTGGGGCTGTTATTTTTCTTTGAGCTTATTTTGAAACTGCTGATACCCCCATCCTTATTTTCAATTTCATACTGGAAAATTCCAAGCATACTCAAAAAAGTAAACTTGCCCAATACCGGGGTCATTCCATTATACAAATTATAAAAACTATTGGGGGCAAGTTTGTTTACCTGCTTGCCTTGTTCCGGAACAAACTGCACAATATTTCCCCTTCTTATCACCCCATTTTCATTTTCAATAAACAGTAACACATTCACCGGGTTACTGTCCATATTAAATTTCGCAACAAATGATTTGTTCAAAGGAATGATAAACATTCTTTCTTTGTCACTCAGCTTTTCTATACTCAAACCAGGAAGATCCATGGCGTCTATTACCGACTGGATTTTAGCAATACCGGCTGCAGTTTTTCCTGCTTTTTGAGATTCTACCCAATTAGTTATTTTTTCAACTGCCGGATCTGTAATGGTTACAGCTTGGTCGCTAAGATTTTTTTTGCAGGAATCAAGACATAAAACAAGAAATACAAAGAAGGTTACAACACTAAATGTGGTTTTTTTGCGGGAGGGCAGGGACAATTTTCTCATAACTAAATGCTTTGAGGATTTAGTTAAAAAAAGATTTACATATTAAAGATAACTCCTAACTGTTTAGAGGCCAAATGTTGGTACATATTTTTGTTTTCAGGGCATTTTCTATCATTTGCCGGAACTCAAGTATCTTGCAGTCCCTTAATTATTTAAAAAAGTATGGAATATAGTAAACTAGTAGCGGTAACCGGCCTCCCGGGATTATTTGAGCTGATTAACAGTAAAAACGACGGCGCTATCGTCCGCTCCCTGGATGACAAAACAACCCGTTTTGTTGCCAGCCGTGTCCACAATTTTTCCCATTTGGAGAGTATTGAAATATATACAGTCCGGGACAATGTAAACCTCGTTGACGTTTTAAATGCTATGGACAAAGCCGGCGGAACACTGCCCGATGAAAAAGATGCCGCTGCCATCAAAAAATATTTCGAGAAAGTATATCCTGATATGGATTTTGAAAGGGTGTATACCAGCGATATGAAGAAAATGGTAAAATGGTTTTCCATTTTGAAAAAGAACAATGTTGAAATCAAACTTACTGAACTGCCTGAAGAAGAAGAGCAACCCGTAGTGGAAGAAGTGGCAGAAGAACCAGTTGCAGCAGCAAAACCTGCTAAGAAAGCAGCTGCAAAGAAAAAGGAAGCAGCCCCGAAAGATGAAGAAGCACCTGCTGCACCTAAGAAGACGGCAAGGAAGAAAAAAGCGGAATAAATTATAAAATCTGGAAATGTGGAAGTGTGAAAATGGCTTTGTCATTTCCATATTTTCACATTTTTCACATTCACACATTAATACATTATGAAGTACAGCGCTGATATAAAAAAGATGCCCCGTCATTTTATTCCCGCAAACTTTAAACTGGAGAATTGGGAAGGGCTCGAACCTTATTTTAAAAACCTTGATGAAAGAAACATTAGCTCAGTTGCCGATCTTGAACAATGGTTGAAAGATGCAAGCGAACTGGAAGCAGTGATTAGCGAAGATGCCTGCTGGCGCCAGATAAAAATGACTTGTGATACGGAGAATAAAGAACTCGAACAGTCATTCAATTTCTTTATGATGGAAATTCAGCCAAAGATTCAACCATGGTCCGACAAGCTGAACAAAAAAATAATAGATTCTCCATTCACAAAAGACCTCGATCAGCAAAAATATTTTACCTACCTGCGCAATGTAAAAAAGAATATCGAACTATTCCGTGAGGCCAATATTCCGTTGCAGGCAGACCTGGGAGTAATGCAACAACAGTTTGGCGTTATCTCCGGTAAAATGACGGTGGAAGTAAACGGGCAGGAATACACATTACAACAAGCGGCTAAGTTCCTCGAAGATCCCGATCGCAACATTCGTGAAACGGTTTACAGGAAAATAAATGAAAGAAGGCTCCAGGATAAAAACGAATTGAATGAATTGTTTTCTTCCTTATTAGAAAAACGTAACCAGGTAGCGTTGAATGCAGGATTTAAAAACTACCGTGATTACCGTTTCGTTGAACTGGGCCGCTTTGATTATACAAAGGAAGATTGTTACCAGTTTCATGAAGCAGTGAAACTGCATGTTATGCCGCTGGTCAACCAGATTTATGAAGCCAAAAAGAAAAAACTCGGGTTGGATACATTACGTCCCTGGGATATAGAAGCCGAACCCGCAGGTATACAACCACTCCGTCCTTTTAAAAATGGCGAAGAACTTACTGCGAAAACAATTCTTTGTTTTGACGAGCTTTCTTCCTTCTTTGGCGATTGCCTCCGCAAGATGAAAGAAATGGGACATCTTGATTTGGAAAGCAGGAAAGGAAAAGCACCCGGTGGGTACAACTGTCCGTTAGCAGAAAGCGGCGCACCATTTATTTTTATGAATGCTGCAGGTCAGCTGGATGATGTAACCACGATGGTACATGAAGGCGGACATGCTGTTCATTCTTTTTTAGCACACGAATTAGAACTCACCGGGTTTAAAGAATACCCGATGGAGATAGCAGAAGTAGCCAGTATGTCGATGGAGTTATTCAGTATGAACCACTGGCAGGTGTTCTTTGATAACAAAGAAGAATTAACCCGTGCAAAAGAACAGCAGTTAGAAAGGGTCATTACTATTTTTCCATGGATTGCCACCATTGATAAATTTCAACACTGGATATATGAGAATCCAAATCATACAACAGAAGAAAGATCTGTTCAATGGTTAAACATTTTAAATGAGTTCTCTTCTCCTGTTATTGACTTCTCCGGTTTGGAAGAATACCGTCGTTTCGGATGGCAGCGGCAATTACACTTGTTTGAAGTACCATTTTATTATATAGAATACGGTATTGCACAATTAGGTGCAATCGGTTTATGGCAACAGTACAAGCAAAATCCTGCAAACGCTATTAAAAACTATATAACAGCACTTCAATTAGGTGGTACTCAAACGCTTCCTGATTTGTTCAACGCAGCAGGATTAAAGTTCAACTTATCACCCGAGTATATAAGTGGCTTGATGAATTTTGTTAAAAACGAGATGGATAACCTGTAATGTTTAAAAAATACCACAAAAGTGGTATGGAACAAATTCGGAAATATCAAAGTCGCCCCTTAATTTTGGATAAGAAAATAAGTGCTGAACATACAGCACATTAACATAGCTACTAATCAGAGCCTTAACCAAAAAGTCCCGATGTTTCTACACCGGGGCTTTGTTTTTTAGCCCCTGTTCCCTGAAGGGGAACTTAGATCAAATATTACCTACCGCTTCTTAACATCACTATAGAAAGCAATTTTCATTCTCCATAAATCATCTTACATATATGAAACGAATATTTTTACTTTAAGTAAAAAACTAACTGCCTTATTAATTTTTGTATGTTATAATGACTAATTGATCGAAGTCTCCCCTTTAGGGGAACAAGGGGCTAGCTACAATTCTTACAAACACCTTCCACCACCACCTCAACATGCTTTGCAGCATAACCTTTCGGTAATCGTATATCCGGCGTTACCACATCATCAAGACAATAAGTGTTGTTACAATTATCACATACAAAATGAACATGATGATCATGATGATGGCCTTCCGAACATTCATCCTTACATAAAGCATAACGAATGGAATTATCCGCTGTAGGAATTGTATGGATCATTCCCTTATCAACAAACTTTTGCAATGTTCTGTAAACAGTAACCCGGTCAAACTTTTCACCCGCCTTCTTTTCTATATCACCATGCGCCAGCGCACCCGTTTGTTCTAAAAACAGCTGCAGGATCTTTTTCCGGCTTTCTGTAACACTCAATCCATTGCGTTGTAACAATGAATCGATCCTGTTGTCTATTATTGTTGTATGATCTTTCATATTCACAAATTAAAAATGCTGGAATCGTTATTTATCGGTCAACAATTTTTTGATATCCGTTATCAGTTCCCTTACTTCACTTTCTTTAAGCCCGTCATATATCTTTCGCACATTACCATCCCTGTCCACCAATGCCCATAACTGCGAGTGCATAAAATCATCTTCCATATTCTGCAAATTATCAGCAGGGTCGTCAATCATATAACTCACCCTTGCCATATTGTACAAACTGTCTTTTCTCCCTGTCAGAAAAACCCACCGCTTCGTATCAACTCCCATTGAATCACTATATCGTTTTAACTGCGCTGCTGAATCATTATCAGGATCGCAAGTATGCGAAAGGACCAGGAAATCATTTTCATCTTTATAAGCATCGTACACCAGTCGCATATTCCTGTTCATCTTCGGACAGATGCCCGGGCAGGTTGTAAAAAAATACTCCGCCACAAAAACCTTTCCTGCCACTTCCTTATCCGTAAAAGCTTTTCCATCCTGTGTGGTAAACGAAAAAGGCTTTATAAAACTGATAGGCGACACCCCTTTTTTAGTATAGCCCGGTATGATCAGCGTAAGAACGAAATAAAACACCAGCGCCAGCGCCACAAAAAAACCAATATATAACAACCTCTTTTTTGACATATTCATTTATTGGAGGGCAAAGTTAAGGCAGGAATACTGCCGGGAACGAAACTAAACAGTTAACAAGACCTTATTTTGCAACAACGTTGCTTTTTCCTATTTTTGCCCTCTTCATGAAATTCAGGATTAATTGGGATGCATTAGGAATCGGGGCCTCGCTGGCCTGTGCTATACATTGTGCCCTGCTACCCCTGTTTTTGACCAGTCTTCCCCTCTTTGGTATTAACATTATTCATAACGATTGGTTTGAAACAGGAATGATTGTCCTCGCCCTTTGCATCGGCTCTTATTCGCTCTACCACGGTTACCGGAAACACCATCACAGTGTGCTGCCACTCGTACTCTTTTGTACCGGCTTTCTATTCCTGGTGCTGAAACAGTTTTATGTACACCATCAAACATGGATGCTCATACCCGCTGTCGTATTAATTGTAACGGCACATCTTATCAATTACAAATCATGCAGGGTGCACGACCATGCACATGCAGAAGATTGTGATCATTAATTGAACCCGTTCTTTTGCAGTTTTAAATTATCTTGGTCAAAACTTTGATCATGAGAATGCTGTTACTTACCCTCTTTCTTTTTACTACTATTTCATTGTTTGCGCAATCAAAAGATGAATTGGCAATCCGCAAAGTCCTCAACACCCAAACAGAAGCATGGAACCGTGGCGACCTGGAGCAATTCATGATCGGATACTGGGAAAGCGATTCACTGATGTTTATTGGAAAAAGCGGCGTGACTTATGGGTACAACAACACCTTAAACAATTATAAAAAAGGTTATCCCGATACAGCTGCCATGGGAAAACTCGTTTTTAATATCATTAAAGTAAAAAAACTTTCCAAAGAATATTACCAGGTCGTGGGTAAATGGATGCTCAAAAGAAGTGTTGGCGATTTAAGCGGTCACTATACATTGCTGTTTCAAAAAATAAATAACCGTTGGGTGATTATTGCTGATCACAGCAGTTAAGTGATCAGGCATTGTTGGTTTGCATCCCAAAACGTTCCTGTATTTTTCCAAAAACAAAACAGGAAGCTATCAACCCCACAGAAGAGAAAACAATATCGTTGTAATCAAATGTCCGCCCGAAGAAAGGAATAAGCTGCAGGTATTCATTCACCACCAGCATGCCGAAACCCATAAGGCAAACAATGCGCAGGTCAAAAGAAGATTCAATCTTAAAAATCCTTGCTACCAGGAAATCTTTACCACTAAAAAACCAGTAAGCCCCGAAAGGAATACAAAAAGAACCCAGCAGGTTCGGCGCTATGTTCAGGAAAAAACGGGTAGGATCATCAAACAACTGCAAGGGCCGGATTATATACTTAATGCTCCATATCATAAGGGCACCCGCAATTACAATCCACTTACTTACTTGCTTCAAACCTGTTTGTTTTTAAAGATTAATTTCTAAAATAATGCCTTTCTCCCAACTTACCATACGGGATAGCGGGTATTTTTAAAGTACAATAACAACAGTAATTATTTGTTCCAAACCCTGTATAAATAACGAACCACAAAAAATAATGTTACCGCCATTACCGAATAAAACAAGATAGTATAAAGAATCGGTTGATCTTTAACATAACCCAGTTGAAAATAAATACCCGCAGTCGCAAACACAATCATCCACAACAGCACCACGCTGATCGAATTCAGTATTTTAAGAAGAAACTTTTTTACATCCGGGTCCCATCCGCTTTCCATACAACAGTGTTGATGATTTTTATAAAGATCAATAATTCGTAGTAAAGAACCCTATTGAATCAATATATTTTTAAACTCAAGCGAATCCCCGTTGAAAACATTAAAATCAACCGGTGAGGTAACACCGTTCACACGGCCTGCATCACTATGTTGCCAGAATATCCAGCCACGGCCAATGCGCGGCTGCACCATCTGGTAATAATGCGCAATCCATAAGGGATAGGCATCAAACTCGCTGCCCAGGTTGCGGTTGTAAAAATCTACGTTGGTATAAATAATAGGTTTGACCCCATAATGATTTTCAGCAATGTCCAGCCATTCTTTTACTTCTCTTTTTAATTGCGCAGCTGTGGCGCCGTTCAACTGTTCCACATCCAGTACCGGCGGGAAATCACCCGTTTCCAAATCCACCTTACCAATAAAATTCTCTGCCTGCATCCTCCCGTCTTTCGAGCCAATAAAAAAATGGTAAGCCCCCCGCAGAATACCCGCATCTTTTGATTTCTTCCAGTTTCTCTTAAACTGCGGATCCGTATTCCCGATTCCTTCTGTTGCCTTTATAAACGCAAAACCCAATTGAATAGATTTTACTTTCATTGCCTTTACTTCTTCCCACGCAATAAGCGCCTGGTACTTCGATACATCAATACCATGTATGGAATAACTTTCTGGAATATTAATGCCGAACTCGGGGTAGCGGGTGAATTTTACTTTGCGGTAGCGCAACCATTGGTAAGAAACTACAACCGCCACTATAACCAATGCAACAGTGAGTACAATAAATATAACACGACGGAGTTTCTTTTTTTGTCTGGCGGAAGGCATACAGTGGCTTGGAAATAAAAGTAAACTATAAAACAAATATAAATAGCCGCTCTGTTGTAATTTGTTAATTTACTTTTTACTCATCGCTCCCGTTATCAGAAATTGACCTTCGCACCGATAGTAGCATAAAACATATTCTTTCCCCTTTCAGATAGATCCGGCCTGTTCACAACTGTAACCAGGTTTTGCGGCAATACATACGCAGGGTTGGCAATCAACTGCAATTTGCCTTTTCCAAAAACCACCGGCATCGAAAACTCGTAAGAAAGTATATTGAATTTATTAACCGCTTCCGTCACCTGTTGTTGTGCACCCGGAAACAAAAGAAAACCATTTTGTTTATAAGATGTTTTCGTGAACTGTTGTGTTCCCGCATTGATATAAGCCGAAGGATCGATTACCAAAACAGCATTGCCCGGTAATTCAAAACGAAAAGGGTGATCAAGACCGGCCGTAACACCATAATCAAATTGATCGCTCCACTTGACATCACCACCTGCTGTTATATTCACTACTTTGGTCAACCAGCTATGCGTAAAAACAGCCTGGGCTTTTAATGCAGACTGTACCAACTCGCTGTTGGCTTCATACAAGGGCTTTACAAAATAAAGATTCGTGATGTATTTTTTTTCTTTGACAAACCGTACCCCCGCAGTCGCCACACTACCCGCATAATCAATTGCTGTAGCAGCATTCATAATAAAGATCGGCGCAATTGTAACATAGTAATTTTTGTCGAACCATAATTCTGCAACAGGAAAAACGCCGCTGCTTTGCAAACTGTCCGTCCTTCCGTAATAATTAAGATGACTGTTATAATAAACACCCAGCTTGAATTGTGCCTTATCTTTTGTTGTACTGGAATCTGTTTGTGCCACTGACAACAAGCGAACAGACAGTAAGGCGTAGATAAATAAGATTCGTTTCATAAAAGCGGATTGGTTAAAATATGCCCTCCCGGTAAAAGGAGGGCATGCTATATAGAAGGGTAAGGATTACTGTTTAATAACAGAAGCCTTTGTTTCAGACGTTACTTCAGTTGTTGTATTAACAGATGGCTTCTCAGCAGTCGTAGTTTGTTCTGTTGATTTTACCTGTGATTCCGTTTTTGCTTTTACTGCACTGGTCGTTTCAACCGCAGCAGTTGTTTTTGCTTCCGCTTTAGCAGCTAAAGCAGCAGGCACTGTTTCTGCCTTATCTATAATCTTACTGCCGTTGATTTTTACATCAGCATTCACAGAACTATTGGAAGCCGCATCTGCATTTAGATTACTGTTGGCAGCCTGTGCGCTATTACTTGATGTAGTAGAACTGTTAACACCAACACGGGTAGTAATAGCAGCGCTATTCTTCACAGCACTACCAGTTTTTACTGCTTGTTTCGTTGCAGCATCCGTTGTGCTCACAACACTTGTTTTTATTGCCGCTGTTTTATTCATAGTAGCAGCAGTAGTACTTTTTGTTGCAGCAGAAACAGCACCCGCAGATTGTGTAACTGCATTTGTCGCAGCGCTTGCATTTACTACAGCATTGGTGGTGGAACTAACACCTAATCCCAATTGGCCGAATGAAAATGTTGCCGTTAAAAGGCCAATAGATAATGCAATGGTTTTTTGAATCGTCTTCATAGCTTATTTGTTTAGTGATTAAATAATTAAAAAAGTATGTACAGGATTTACACTGTATGTACTTAAAAAATAAATGCTTCAGATTTCTTTTAAAAACTATTTCTGAATGGGTTCATTATCAGAAATGTTATTTTATCTATACAATTCCAGCGGTAGGTGGGTGCGCCGTAGTACAGGTAAATAGACCCGCAGTGATTGGGCAGGTTTAATCAGGTTGTTAAAAAATTAAGGAGTTTTTTTAATGACAAGGCAATGACAATGCTTACTCTATGATTCTCAGCTTCGCATAATTCAGCATTATTTTCTTTTCGCCATTGTGTTCAAACTTTACAGTAGCAATCGGATTGTGTGCCGCACCTTCCATACGAAGCACTTCACCAAAACCAAATTTCTGGTGTTCCACTTTTTGTCCTGCTTGTAAATTAGAAGTATCACTTGCTATAAAATCTTCAGAAGGTTTATGCTCTATTACTTTTGCAACAACAGGTTTAGGCGGTAAGTAAGAAGGTTGTTGATTTTTAGCAGCAGGCTTTTCATTATAATAAGAACCAGATTGTCTTGACACAGATCCTGATTCACCATCATTATTATTTCCCCAGCCCTTCATTTTATTAAAAGCCGATCCGCTGCCCCATTTATTTTGTGTTTGATTTTTAGAACCACCCCCTGCAAAGCTTCTATCCATAAATTCCCCGGGGATTTCTTCAATAAAACGGCTCGGTTCATTTTGTACTAACTGTCCGAAACGATAACGGGTATTCGCATACGTAATCCATAAACGTTGTTTCGCCCTTGTTATCACTACATAAAACAAACGGCGCTCTTCTTCCAGTTCCTCCCTTGTATTTATTGCCATCGCATTCGGAAAAAGCATTTCTTCCAACCCTGCTGCAAACACACAACTAAACTCCAACCCCTTGGCAGCATGTATCGTCATCAGTTTTATTGTGTCGGCATCCGGGTCTTTTTCATCAGCATCCGTAAGCAACGTGATCTGCTGTAAATAAGAAGCAAGGCTTTTGTCAACCAATTCCCCATCTTCATTGTCCGGGCTTTCAGTCCACTCTTTAATAGAGTTCAATAACTCCTGTATGTTCTCATAACGTTGTACACCTTCCGTACTTTTATCATTAAACAATTCTTTTACCAGGTTCGTTTGCTTGCCAACATGAGATGCCACTTCGTAAGCATTCTGTTTGGTAAGCATACTGGCAAAACTCTTTATCATAATAACAAAATCATCCAGTGCCGATAAAGTACCAGCCTTAAAACCATATTGCACTGCATTCTCCAATACCTGCCAAACGCTGATATCGTTTTCATTGGCTGCCAGCACCAGTTTATCAATAGTCGTTTTACCAATTCCCCTTGCAGGATAATTGATAATTCTTTTTAACGCCTCTTCATCTTTCGGATTAACAATGATGCGTAGGTAAGCAACAATGTCTTTAATCTCTTTACGCTGGTAAAAACTGATACCACCATAAATAGTATAAGCAAGCCCCATTCTCCGCAACGCTTCTTCAAAAGCACGGCTTTGTGCATTCGTGCGGTATAGTATCGCAAAGTCTTTATTGCTGTAATGATTACGCAGTTTTTGTTCCTGTATACTGTCAGCAACAAACTTTCCCTCATCATTATCCGTCATCGTACGGACAAGCTTTATTTTTTCCCCTTCCGCATTTTCAGTAAACAATACTTTTTCAATCTGCCCCTTATTGTTTTTGATGATTTCATTCGCAACATGAATAATGCTTTTGGTGCTCCGGTAATTCTGTTCCAGCTTCACCAGTTTTACATCATCATAATCTTTTTGAAACTGCAATATGTTTTCAATCGTTGCCCCGCGGAAGGAGTAAATACTTTGTGCATCATCACCCACTACGCATACATTTTCATGCATCGCTCCCAGCAGCTTGATGATTTCATACTGCGCCGGGTTCGTATCCTGGTACTCGTCTATTAAAATGTATTTGAACTTATGCTGGTATTTTGAAAGCGCTTCCGGAACATTTTTCAATAACTCGTAAAACTTCAGCAACAGGTCATCGAAATCCATTGCCCCGTTTTTAAAACAACGCTTTACGTATGCATCATAAATATTGGCAATCTGTGGCCGGTTTGCACGCATATCTTCCTGCTGGATAGCATAATCATTCCGGTATTCCGCAGGGCCAACCAGTGCATTTTTTGCAGAAGAAATCCTGTTGTAAACAATATTCGGTTTATAATGCTTGTCATCAAGATCCATTTCATTGATCACCGTTTTCACCACCGACTTTGCATCATCCGTATCATAAATAGTAAAGTTGCGGGGATAACCGATCTTCTCTGCTTCAAAACGAAGCACCCTCGCAAACACAGAGTGAAAAGTTCCGATATATAAATTACGGGCTTCACCATTACCCAAAATCTTCTCCACCCGTTCTTTCATTTCCTTCGCCGCCTTATTGGTAAAAGTCAGCGCCAGTATATTGAAAGCATCCACACCATGTTTCATCAGGTGTATAATCCTTGTAGTAAGTACTTTCGTTTTGCCACTCCCCGCACCCGCCACAATCATTATCGGCCCGTCTTTGTGCAATACAGCTTCCCGCTGCCGCTCGTTCAATCCGCTTAAATAATCCTGCATAGGCGCAAGTTACGAAGGGAACAGGAAGAAATTTTTTATTGGTATTAATTAAAATGGTTACTTTTTGCCCCTTATTAAAAACAGGAACCCGCATGAAAAAATGGTTGATCTTCCCCGCATTATTTATCAGTCTTATTGTTATTGCACAAGACAAACCCGCTTATGTTTTATACAATGCAAAAGGAAAAAAAGTATCGTATAAAAAAATGCTCCGCTACCTCGTGCAGCAGGACATGGTAATGATTGGTGAGTTTCACAACAATGCCATCTCACATTGGATGGAACTCGAAATCACAAAAGATTGCGGGCAAAGCCGCCAGTTAATACTCGGCGCAGAAATGTTTGAACAGGACAACCAGGGTGCTTTAGATTTATACCTCCAGGGAAAACTATCCGCAAAAGGATTAGACTCCAATGCACGCCTTTGGAAAAACTACCCCACTGATTATGCGCCATTGGTCAACTATGCCAAAGAAAACAAACTCTCCTTCGCTGCCACCAATGTTCCCCGTCGCTATGCTTCTATGATTGCCAAAGGAGGTTTTGAAGCACTCGATACAGTACCCGCTAATCAAAAGACATGGATAGCGCCATTGCCGATTGCCTATGATTCTACATTACCCGGTTATAGAAAAATGGTGGAAATGATGGGTGGACATGGCGGCCCCAACCTGCCCAAAGCTCAAGCCATTAAAGATGCGACCATGGCACATTTTATTTTACAGTATTATAAACCCGGTTCATTATTCATTCATTACAACGGTGCCTTCCATACAGAAAACTATGACGGTATCAACTGGTATTTAAAAAGACAACGTCCCGAATTAAAAATTGCCACCATCACAACCGTCTCGCAAAAAGATGTCCATTCCTTACTCGCAGAAAATAAAGGCAAAGCCGATTTCATCATTTGTGTCGACGAGGACATGACTAACACATATTAAAAATTATTCAGGGACATCACGCAGAGAACGCAGGGTACGCAGAGGAAATACAAGGTGAATTCTCTGCGTACCCTGTATTTCCCCTCTGCGTGAAAAATGTATTCCCTTTGCGCCCTTGCGTGAAATTGTATTTCCTCTTTCCCTCTTTTACCTCCGGGCGACAAAATTTTCTCTTCTTACAAACCCCTTACCATATTTATTTCCTTCTCTACCCACTCTTCTTTAAATTGTACCCACTAAAACCTACTGCATATGCGTCGCCTCATTGCACTCCTCATTGCATTTTCTCCATTAATATCTCTTGCACAAAACCTTCCCTCCATAGAAGACAAAACCAAAGGATCAAAAAAATACGAAGGCTATCTCAACTATTACTGGGATGAAACCACCGGCAAGATCTGGCTCGAAGTAGACAAGCTCGATTCAGAAATACTCTATGTTATTTCATTACCCGCTGCATTAGGTTCTAATGATATTGGTCTTGACAGGGGACTACTCGGCGACAGCCGCATCATTAAGTTTAATAAAGTAGGCCGCAAACTCATGATGGTACAACCCAATTATGATTACCGTGCCGTTACCAATGATAAAGCAGAAAAGAGAGCTGTTGAACAATCTTTCGCCCAATCAACATTATGGGGCTTTGCTATCGAAGCAGAAAGCAACGGCCATGTATTAGTGGATGCAACAGATTTTTTATTACGTGATGCAATGAAAGCCGCCAATCGTATCCGTGGTATGCGGCAAGGCAACTATTCCTTTGATAAAAGCAGGTCTGCTGTTTATTTACCAATGTGTAAAAACTTTCCGCAGAACACAGAACTCGAAGCAACAATTACACTCGTAAACAATGATGGTGAAGCCGGAAATTTTGTAAGGGCTGTAACGCCTTCTCCCGAAGCGATTACATTACGGATGCACCAGTCATTTGTACAATTACCCGATAATAATTTTCAAACCCGTGAATTCGATCCAAGAAGCAGTTTCATCAATACTTCCTATTTCGACTACAGCACACCCGTTTCAGAACCCATAGAAAAACATTTTATCATCCGCCACCGCCTGCAAAAGAAAGATCCAACTGCTGCAAAAAGTGAAGCAGTAAAACCAATTATATATTACCTCGATAATGGAACACCCGAACCCATCCGCAGTGCATTGCTGGAAGGCGCACAATGGTGGAACCAGGCTTTTGAAGCAGCCGGATATATCAATGCGTTCCAGGTAAAATTATTACCCGAAGATGCAGACCCTATGGATGTTCGTTACAATGTAATCAACTGGGTGCACCGCTCCACCCGTGGCTGGTCCTATGGCGCATCGGTTGTTGATCCGAGAACAGGTGAAATAATCAAAGGCCATGTATCATTAGGATCATTAAGGGTGCGGCAAGACTATTTAATTGCACAGGGTTTATTAGCGCCATTTGAAAACGGCATGCCTGCTGATAATAAAATGTTGCGCATGGCACTCGAACGATTGAAACAATTAGCCGCACATGAAGTGGGCCATACTATTGGCCTGCAACATAACTATGCCGCCAGCGTGGTTAACCGGTCAAGTGTGATGGATTATCCCCCACCATCACTTTCATTGAACGCCAAAGGCGAAATTGATCTAAGCAATGCTTATGCAACAGGAATCGGTGAATGGGACAAAGTAAGCATTACATGGGGCTATGCAGATTTTGCACAAGGAGTAGATCAAAAAGCAGCGCTCAATAAAATAATGACCGATGCTTATAAAAGAGGATTACAGTTTATCAGTGACCGGGATGCAAGAACTCCCGGGGGATTACATCCAACAGCACATCTGTGGGATAATGGAAACAATCCTGTTGATGAATTAAAGAACATCATGAAAGTCCGTGATAAAGCATTGAGCCGGTTTGGTGAAAACAATATCCGCACCGGTATGCCGATGGCCATGCTCGAAGATGTATTGGTGCCGGTGTATTTATTACACCGCTACCAGGTGGAAGCAGTGGTAAAAATAGTAGGCGGTATGAATTACACTTATGCGCTTCGTGGTGACGGGCAAACGGTAACAAAAGCACTAAGCAAAGAAGAACAACTGAAAGCACTCAATGCAATCATTGAAACAATTAATCCTTCTGTGCTCGTATTGCCTGAAAGGATTACAAAACTCATTCCTCCCCGGCCATCAGGTTATGATTTTACAAGAGAATTGTTTAAGAAAAGAACAGGCCTCGCATTTGATGCACTAAGCCCTGCTGAAACAGCAGCTGATATGCCGCTATCATTTTTATTCAACAGCGAAAGAATGAACCGCATGGTGGAATACCAGGTACAAAATGGTGGATTGGGATTGAATGAAATGATTGATGCCTTACTCAATGCAACCTGGAAAGCACCGAGAAAAACAGGCATGGAAGGATTAATACAATTACAAACAGAACAGGTACTGTTAACTTATTTGCTCGCTGCAAGTATCGATGATGATAATTCCTTTATCACCCAATCAGTCATTTCAAAAACCCTGGCCGATTTAAAAACATTCATTGAAGCAAAAAAGAAAGCTGCAACCGACGCTGCATATTCCGGTCACCTGTTATTGGCATTGCAAAGAATGCAGGCGCCTGATAAAGCGAAACCAACCATTCATGTGGTGATACCGCCGGGCTCGCCCATTGGTTGTGACGAAGATTAACTTTATTTGACAGGATGATACACCCGTTCAGCTGTTCGTAACACTTCAGCTTTATCCAACGTCATGCGTTTGGTTTGCTGGTTTTGAAATAGTGCCATCTGGTCTTTATAATGCGGCGAATCTTTATGCATGGATGCGCCGAACGTATTGACCGATTCAATAAGCGGCAAACCACCGTTTTTGGGATAACGTACAAAACAGATATAGGCATCACCCGAAACAACTTTTCGCATACCATCTTTATAAGGCTCTGTGTAAGCAGCGGTGAGAACATCTGGTAAACCCCAGGCTGGTCTTGCATCATCACCACGAACTAATTTTTGTACATCACCCAATACCAAATCTGTTTTACCAAAATGTTTCATCATATAATCATGTACATACTGGTAGGTTTCAATCGCTTCAGCCTTTGTTAATTGCCTTGCAGGAACGCCTGCCAATTTTTTGGCTACATAATCATATACCAATAAAAACACCGCAGCACCTTTGCTATCAGCAACAGCCTTTCTATCCCAGTTTTGAAAAGTAGTTACTACTTCTTTAATACCCGGGTAGTCATTGGCATTTAAGTTTAGCATACTGTCAATACCATATGTATATTTTAATTCCTTCGGCAACTGCTGGTCAAACTTTATCCTTTTAAATGCTGCATAATCAATCTTTCCCTTTCCATCGATCAACTCTGTTACCCGCTGGCTCCTGTTATTATGATAGGTTTCATAGCCATCAATCTTTTCAAACTTTCTCATGTCCAAATTATCATTTGCATACGAAGCCAGGAAAGGAGAATGATTGGTGTTGAACAACAAACCCGATGAAGGGTTTACATACTGCGGTAATTCTCCAACAGCTTTAAATGTCGTCCACAGTGTCGCTGATGTATTACCCGGCACTGTACCCTTCCAGTTGTATTGAGGATCGGGGTTGCGCCGCGGTATCTTTCCATTGCTGATATAAAAAATAGTATCATACCGGTCAGCATACATAATATTAAACATCGGCAGGCTCGTCATGCTCACAGCTTTATAAAACTCCGTAAAGTTTTTTGCCTTGTTCATCCGGTACCATTCTTCCAGCGCCTTTATATCCATCGTTGCGGGAACACGCATCGCAAACACGCCTTTATCCGTTTTAACCGTAGCCCCGTACTTGCTCCAGTATATTTTTTTACCAATGGTAACAGGGATGCCTTTTACTTTCAGCTTCGCTTTATTTTCTTCCAGGTTGATCCATGCACCATCGAACTTATATTGATTCTTATTAGCAGGATTCATTTCCAGTTGAAACACATCTATCTTATCCTGGTAATTCACTGTATGCGCCCAGCCAAGATTTTCATTCGTACCATGAAAGATCAAACAGCCTCCCGGGAACAATCCGCCAAGCATATTCCATCCCTGCTCACTTTGCAAATGCGCTTCATAAAAAGCAACAGGGCCTTCCTGCGGTTGGTGTGCATTAATAGCAAGGAAACTTTCTCCTGTTGTTGTCTTATTACCATTTAATGCAAACGCATTCGATCCCTGCGGGTTAAAATTGGGAATCGTTGCCACTCTTCCGCCGAGTATTTGCGGCAGTACATTATCCACTCCGCAAAAAAGACTGATAGAAAAAACAACCGCCGTTAAATATTCCTTTTCATCAAAGGGAAATGCCTTTTTATATTTTATAGCTCCGGGATGTGCCTTTGCATACGCATTTAACCCCTGGGTATATCCTTTTATCAGCGCAACAAAATCAGGACTGAGTGTGTTCCATTGTTCATCCACCGTTTTGCGTATGCGCAGTAAGTTGATCACATAATCTGCTTCAGCGCCTTTTTTACCAATACCCGTCCCCAGTTTTGCCTTACCCGTAAGCACCACCAATTGCAATGTTTCAAAATCATCTTCTGCATGGGCCCATGCAATACCATAAGCCACTTCCGGATCCGTAGGCGCAAAAATATGCGGCACTCCAAAACTATCACGGGCAATGGTAATATTCGACGGGTTGATTTGTGCAGCAACATTCAGTTGAAGCAATAGAAGAAAAACAGGAATCAGTTTCATACAGAAAAGATAATTAAAAAGGCGAACCATGTGTTTTCCTGATCAGGAAATTAATCAGCGAAGGAAAAGGTTTTAACAGGCGGATAAACAGAGAAGTAATTGCTCCCTTTCCTAACAAACTTTGAATGCGCCGTCCCATTTTCAACCGTTTGCCAAATTGCTGTTGCCATTGTTTACGGTACTGTTCTTCCATTTCAGTACGGGATATCTTACTGCTTAAAAAACGATCAACAACAGCAGCCGCTATTTTACTTCCATGCAGCGCCATGCTCATACCGTTACCGCAAAGCGGTGTTATCATACCCGCCGCATCTCCCACCATCAGTATATGATTTTGCACCTGTGACTTTTTTTCAAAGCTGATCTGTGAAATCACCAAAGGCCCCTCATACAATTTTTCACTTTCACGAAGCACTTGTTCTAAGTATGGATTTTTAGAAAGCGTAACTTTTTCCAGTTCCTCAATACTCCCATTTGATTTTTCAAGATTGGCAGCAGTTGTTAAATAACAAAGACAATACCGGTCACCTTCAATTTTTACTACACCACAATAACCATGTTCAAAATTGTGCAACGCAATCGTATCAACAGGCAAACTTGTTTTAATATGGTACTTCACACCAATATAATTGTTCAGCTTGCTTTTAGATATTAATGTAAACGGTCGCTTCCATTTAATATCCAGGTTAGTCCGTTTACCATAAGTGCCACAGGCAACCCTCGCTTTAAATGTTCTTGTCGTTTCAATAAAAAAACTCCCTTCCCTGAAAGACACATCCGCCACTTTTGTATTTTCCAATACCACCACACCACTAAGCCTTGCCAGTTGCGCCAACCGCTGATCCAATGTAAACCGGCTGATACCAAAACCACCCAATGGTAAAAACTGTTCAAGCAGGGATCCTTTTGTAGTAGACACCTGCAACTTTGTAATAATAGAAACCTGCAATGCATCTAAATCAACACCCAGGCTTTGCAAAAAATCCCATGACTCAAGGCTGATGTATTCACCACACACTTTGTGAAACGGGTATTGTTCTTTTTCAAACAACACCACTTTATATTTTAGCGATGCCAGTTGTATGGATAATGCAAGGCCTGCCAACCCGCCACCGATGATAGCAACATCAAATTCAGTTCCTGCTGCCGCCAGCGGAATAACCTTGTTCAGGCTTTCAGTATGTGTTCCCGTTGCGATAGTATTATTTTTTGCAGGTAACCAGGTAACGAAAAGCCCATTTCCAGTCTATCTGCTCATTATTGATTCCTGCCTTATTGAACAACGCTTCCCATTCCTTTTTTTTAAAACCCCTCGACACAGAAAGACAGGCATCATTTTTTACTAAGTAAGACTTACTGAAAAAACGGGTGATATATTTAATAAGATAATAAGCCAGCCAGTGACGCTGCAAATCATTAATGAAAAAACCTTTGCTGCTCTGCTGCTTCAGCCATTGCAGCATCCGTACCAGCTGTTCATCGGTGAAATGATGACAGAACAATGAAGAGAAAATAATATCAGGTGATTTATCAAATTCAACCAGCGCATAATCACTGCAAATCCAGTGACAATCCAGTTGCGGGTATTGTTGTTTTGCAAAAGCAATACATTCCCCATTCATATCAATACCAATAAATGAAACAGGGATATTCTTCTGCTGACAATATTTATAAATAGCAAAAAGGTTATCACCGCCACCACAACCAATTTCACAAACTGTAACAGCATCTTTAGTAGTCAAAAACGATTGCAGCCCCTTTAATGTGATAGCATGTCCCCCCAAACGGGTATTGATAATATTCAATTCCTTCAGCGTTTGCGCCATCGCATCAAAAGGAATATCATCAGCATCCATCAATTCTTTCTCGTAACTGCGGTGCGTAAAATCAATCATGATGAAAGCATAAATGTTTCCATGGTGATACCCGGCCCGAATGCTGCCCCGAATATTTTCGCAGGTTCTTTTTTATCCAAAGCATTCATTATTTTTTCCAGCACAAATAACACCGTAGGCGAAGACATATTGCCGTAATCTTTCAACACATCATAACAAGGTTGTAGTTGTCCGTTGGTAAATCCTAAACTTTTATGTACCGCTTCCAGTATCTTTTTGCCCCCGGGGTGAATGCACCAATGTGTAACATCCTTTTGGGTAACACCTGCTTCTGTTAAAGCATTCGATACTAACTGTTCAAAATCCTTTTCAATCAAAGAAGGAATATAACCGCTCAATGTCATTAAGAAACCCGTTGAAGATAATTCCCACGCCATATCATTTTTACCACTCGTTGCCACACTCGAATAAAAATGATCAATGGACAACCCTTCTTTATCGTTGTTGCCACTCACTAATACAGCAGCAGCACCATCAGCAAACAACATACTGCTTGTCAGGTTATCAATTGTCGGTGTTTTCTGAAAATGCAGCGTACACAATTCAGTACATACGATCAGCACATTGGCATTTTTATCACTACGGCAAAAAGCATCTGCAATTTTCAATGCATGAATAGCAGCATAACAACCCATAAAGTTCACCGAAGTACGGAACGTCGTAGCCGGCAATTCCATCAACTCCAATATTTCTAAATCTAATCCCGGGGCCGACATACCCGTACAGCTAACCGTAATAAGATGTGTAATTTTTTCCCCTTCTTTTTCCGCAAGGCAATTGCAGATTGCCTTCATAGACAATGTTGCAGCATGTTGCTGGTACCATTGCATCCGTAATTCAAGATTCGGAAAGGGCTCCAGGTTTTCAGTAGCGGGATAAAACTGCCAGTCATTCGCTGCCGAACTATAATCTGGTATAACAGAGTAACGGTTATTGATACCACCCTGGCGGTAAAGAAACTTCAATTTGCGCTGCTCATCATCCGGCAATGCATACACCCGCTGCATGAAATCAAGAATATCCTGCTGCCCGTGCTTAAAATCCGGTACTCCCGTACCTATTGCTACTATTTTACTCAAAACATTTCCAGGTTAATAACATGATAAATGCCAGGTTGGTACAACTTGCTGCCAGCCAGTTCATCTTCATGGTATGTTTAAAATCGGCTGTACCCGCATCTTTTCGCACTTCCATCCACCACCGTATGAAATAAACGACAACGGGAATAAAAAAGATGCCCACCGCCAGTAATTTAACTGTTTCCCCTTTATGAATAAAGAATTGTGCCATGAACACAAAAGCAACAGCATACACAATTGCACAAAACAGGAATGTGCCGTTATAACCCAGCAGGCAGCTGATCGTCGTTACCCCATCCTCTTTATCCTGCTTGTGCTGGTACACCTGCGTTAGCGGGTAAAAACCACCAATCAAAAACGCACAAATAACCATGCCCTGCCACGGAACAAATAAATCACCCGTAGCATTGCTGCCATAATACACCAACCAGAAAGTCAACGCCCCCTGGAAAATAATCACCGTCAGATAACCAATAACAGGATATTGCTTCAACCGGATTTTGCGGTAGCTGTATGCTTTTGATGCACCGATATACAATGGAAGCAATGCACCAAACAAAGGACTGATTAAGAAACCAAGCAACAATGCTGTTATATCAAGTACAATAGTAACATGGTAAAGTTGTTGTGTCGGCGGCGGCGGTTTTTCAAGACCACCAATACTTTCTGTATCACGATCCATATAACTGTTGTAACCATTGCTCGCAGGGTAAATCAACAAATGCAGGATAAAAAATATCAAGGCTGCATGCCACCAGTTAATATGCGGCACTTGAGATAAAGCAAAAAAATACAATGGCGACAGGAAAAAAGAAAAAGGAATGCGCAGCAATTTTATTGTACCAGGATATAACATTCACCAACACTTGAGTTCTGTAAGTTAACACGGATGACTGATACAAATCGGAAATTAATAAGGAAAGGCTGCCAGCGGATACAACAGTATTACTTTCTTCTTTTATTCTCCAAATACTTTTCATAGATCACCGCACTCATTGGTTTGTTATACACCTTACCCTCCACCCATGAAATAATATCCAGGTAAGCGAAAGAGCGGGTTTCAAAACGGTTCTTCTCAAGGTGCTTGATATCGTGCAGGAATTTTTCCAGTTCAGGTTTTAACTGGCGTGGCGATAAAGGAATCGAATGACGCAGGAATTTAAACATCGCTTCTTCTATCACCGTAAGGTTATCCATTTTTGCCATGAAACGAAATACTGATTTGCTCAATGATTCCATCAGCATATCATTACCCAGTTCATAATGAGACAGCAGGTGCATCAACCGGGCATAACATTGTAAATCGTAGCGCAGGTCCGTTTTTTCATTGATAATCTTTTGCAGGTAATCAATACACTTGTTGAAATCACCACTGCCAAAATAAAGCGTTGCAATTTTATAATTCAATACCAGCACCCGGTGACTGTCAATGAACATTTCATAGTTCTCTAATTTTTCTTCAATACCCGGAATCAATGAAAGCCCCTGCTTGAATGTGCCCATCATAAAGTGCTGGTTCATTCTTGCAATAGCGATATAGATAAAAGTTTGTATGCGGAAGTTGTCGTGATCCTTTACCCTGTCTGTTTGTGCAAACTTCTCAAACTGCTTCAATGTCTTTTCAAACTCACGGTGATTACGCAAATCAAAATGCGCATTCATTAAATTGTGCAGCCCTTTAATATAGTGGCCCGTTTCCACCCGTACCATCAAAGGTTGTTCCTGGAAAAGATTCACCCATTTTCTTGCGTGCCGGTAATACTGTAAAAAGTCTTGTCGTATAAACGCATACCAGCTATAACTTTGGTATAAATAAAGCCGTTCATAAAAACCTGTCTGCGACCATACATCCGGCGGCAGGCTCTCCTTCATGAATTGCTTGATGTCTTTTTCATCTTCTTCATTTCGGGCATGACCATGTTGTATATACCAGCCATACATTTTCAATGCAAGGTTTGATAACCTTGCCACCATATCAATATGCTGGCTTACTTCATTTGCTTCTGCAGAAAGTTGTTCCGCACGGCTTTGCATACTCCGCGTAATATGCAGGCCCTCGATTCTTTTTTCTAAAGCAATCGCCTGCGGCAAAAAATTAAACTTCTGGTTTGCCTTCGCTAATTCTTTTACCCGTTCCAGGATACGCAGGCTCTGGATGAACAAACCTTTCTTGTAAAGTATATGCGCATAATCGAATTGTTCGTTCAGTTGCAGGTCAAGACTGTCGTTACTTTTCAGCAAACGAAGGCTTGCTAAAATCTGTTTATATAAATGCGTTTTTAAATTGGCTAACTGTGGCTTGGTTACACCTTCTAATTTCTTCAATAACCATTTTTCATCATATGTGCTTACTTTGTCCAAAGCGTCAAATAAACGCACAATTTTGAGGTCTTCGTTGCCCGAACTGCGCTTAATGTAGAGCTTGAAATGCCTTTTTTCTGCTTTTTCCAGTGATTTTACAAGCTGAAATAATATGTCGGTGCTGCGGTTGGGCATCATTGCAAATATATCCTGAAAGGCTTAACAGTCAAGGGTTTTCATGAAAACTTAACCCGTAGGCATCATAAAAACCGCAAGAAATTGATGAAAAATGCAAGAAACCGCACCCTACATTTGTGTAAGAAAGATGCAGGTACATATAGCAGGCAATCGTTAGGCAGTGAGAGTTTGAATCGTTAGAGGCCGAAGCAGCATCTTAAAAGACACTACTTTTCGAAGATTTTCATATGGCAAGCAATCGTTAGAGGTCAATCCGTTTCTACGGAAGGGCCTTTTTTGTTTTAAAAAGGTTTGCTAAAATAGGAGTTTAAATCATTTAAACAATAGGTTCCCATAGTTTTTTTTACGCTTTTCTATTCTCCTCACCGTATTATTAGATTCCGTTCAGTACAGTTATTCAGTGTCCTTCCCGAATTATTTTATCTTCATGCCCAAATAACATTTACTTATGGCAATCCGCATCTTTATTACCGGCGGCACATTCGATAAAGAGTACAATGAAATAACCGGGCAGTTATTTTTTAAGAATACACATATGTCCGAACTCCTGGAAAAAGGACGCAGCAAAGTTCCTGTTGAAATACGCACACTCATGATGGTCGACAGTCTTGAAATGACTGATGAAGATCGGGAGCTCATTGCACATCAGTGCAATCAATGTGAAGAAACAAAAATTGTAATAACACATGGTACTGATACCATGAGTGAAACTGCAAAACTCCTTGCACAAAGAATAAAAAATAAAACAGTCATCCTTACCGGCGCCATGATACCCATTAAGTTTGGCAGCTCCGATGGATTATTCAATCTCGGCAGCGCTCTTGCCTTTGCACAAACACTACCAAACGGTGTTTATGTCGCCATGAATGGCCGCTATTTTAACTGGGACAATGTGCGCAAGAACAAACAATCCGGCGTTTTTGAAGAAATGAAATAGCTCTCCGGCTGCATTATACCTGCCCATCCGCTACCTCTTCTTCCCGGCGCGGATAGCTTTTCCCCTCATGCATACTTCCTCCTGTTGACAGCCATACCTGTGCTATAGATGAACCGCAGCTATGCCAAAGCAGTTCTATAGCTACCCCATACCAACTCCATACCTCTCCCGTAGTTACCCCGTACCTGCGTCACAGTTACCCCACACCTGGCCCACTCTTATCCCACTCCTTTATGGAGTGGCGTATCAGTGACGTATCAGTGGGATATCAGTGGCGTATCAGTGACGTATCTATTTTTCGGGATAAGAGTTTACAAGTAGTTGCAGCAGGGTTGCTATAAAGTTACTATAGCCAAACTGTGAAATGACCGTTGAACAATGATGCTGGCGCTAATGCTATAGTATGATGGTAAAATGTCTATATGGAATAGAAAAACTTTTATGACTATTTAGATTATTTGCCCGACCTCATCACTTTATTCTTCTTTCAACAATGTATTTATATCTTCTTTCAGCCGATCCATTTCTACGGCGAGGGTGCCGTTGTAGACCCCTCTTATTCTTCTATGTTTATCCACCAGTATAAAATTTTCTGTATGCAAGAACTCGTCGCCGGTTTGATAATAGCCGATGGTATCACCTGCAAAGTATTGCTGCCGCGCCAATGAATATATTTCCGCCTGCGGGCCGGTGAGTAAATGCCATTTACCAGTGATAACGCCTTTATCTTTTGCATATTCTTTTAATACAGGCACACTGTCCATATCGGGTGTTACGGAATGGGAAAGAAAGATGATGGCATCGTTGTCTTTAAAAGCTGTTTGTAATAATTCCATATTAGAAGTCATCTTCGGACAGATGCTGCCGCAACGGGTGAAGATAAAATCAGCGACATAGATTTTTCCGTCTACTGTTTTTTCTGTTACAGTAATGCCATCCTGGTCGGTAAAAGAAAAGGGTGGTATGCGGTGAATGGATGTATAGGCTGTGTCGTTTTTATCGATCCATTCCGGTGTAAAATCGGGTGTATTGATAAAGGGTAATGATATTGCTGCTTCTTTGCTGTTGCAACTGAAGATTAAAACAATTAACCAGTAACAATTATTTTTTAATAACCGAATCATAAGGATTGCTGCATGTTTTTAAACCGATTAAACCATATTTTTTTCCCTGCTTTATTACATAGTTGGCTCGCACTGTACCATTGGCCCACCATAAGCGTTGGCTGCCTTCTTCCTGCCCGTTGACATAATGAAATTGTTTTCCAAGCAAACCGGATGCATACCATTCTTTGAATTCACCATTGTATTCATTGTCGATGGTTTCAAATAAGAATTTGGGTTTGCCATCGGGCCACCAGCCTTTATGTGTGCCTTCTTTTTTTCCATTAATATAAAAACGTTCTTCGCTTTGTTGATGGTTATCATACCATTTCTTTTGCAGGCCTTCTTCCACGCCATTAAAATAAGCGCTGATGAAAGCGGTATCACCATTGCTGTATAAACCGAATTGATAGCCGGTAAAAAAATTGTCCTTATAATAAACAGTATCCTGGTGTTTTGTAAAAGAGCTGTCGGTGCTGTTGATGTATTTAAGTGGAACGGTCTTGGCAATTTTTATTATAGGCGCCTGTTTTGTTTTACTGTTACAAGCTATAATGTATAAAAGAAAAAAACATCCCGGGATAAGCCGGGATGCTATCGTTTGAAAAACGATACTGTATGAAAGAGTTTTTTGGTTTGAAGTCACTGAATAAAAGTCAAAATTAAAAATTCAAAAACCAAAACAGCACTAGCGCAAGTAGCATCACTATTATTAATTATTCATTCTTAATTATTAATTGCCTTACTGTGTTACCGTTCCAGCTGTTCCATAAAAGCCATTGCCATTTAAATACGGAGCGGCAGTGGAAAAATGATAATGATAAATTCCCGAAGGATATTCAACAGTAGCATGTGTGTGACCGTGATATGCATCGAGCCCGGCAGGATCTGAATTGTCTGTTTCTTTTGGTCCGTATACAGGAAAGCCATCCAATAAAAATCCCATGAGTGATGATTTGGTTGCTTTAACGGTAGTGAGATACAATGGCTCGACATGATAGTGATACATACCTGTCATTTGTGGGTGTGCCCACCACTGATCAAAGCTGACGATTTCGCCACTGAGTGCTGAACCACCTGCTGCATACTGGTTGAAAAAAGGAACACCATTTAATGCAACACCGATTACACCCATTGGCGTTGCAGCATGTGTTGCATTGACAGCAGGGTTAGCCGGAATTTTCAATGTGATGTTTTGTGTTGAAATGCTGTTTGGGTTTTTATTGAATGTAACACCACTGAAAGTGGTACCGCTGTATGCTTCATACAATGCATGAGTGGTGGGATAGTAAGCGCTTTTATGATCAGGCAATGCATTACATTTTATAGTTACCCAGGTACCATCATAAGTAATGCTGGTAGCGCCATATATTTTATTGTATACAGCAGGAACAGGCATACCACCTGCTGCATTTACTGTTAGTGATAAGGTACATGATTGTCCGCCGAAGCTGATAGCAAATGATGCTGTGCCTGCGGACGTGGGTGTACCACTGATAGTGAATGATAAATTTCCGGTGCTGCTGCTTAATGTGCCGGCTTGTAATGTTGCGGTAAGTCCTGCAACGCCAGTTGAATTAACAGCAGCGCCTGCAGTATATGTTTTACTATTACCACCGGAATAAGCAATTGTTGCGGTAGCAGTATACGCAGTACCATTGGTGGCTGCTGCTGAAAACGATCCGCTGGCACAAGCTAATGCTGCGATGGATGCAGTGTCGGGTGAAGTGGTATCATCATCTTTACCGCAGGAGTTAAAAAAGAATAATACGGAGAGGGCAAATAAGATTTGTTTCATATATGGTGGTTGGTTAGTGCGGCCTCACCCCAGCCCTCTCTTTGCGGAGAGGGAGTAATGAGACTTCGTGTTTAAATTAATTTCCGGATGGTGGTGGTGGCGGACCATTTCTTTCTCCGGGTTTTGGTGGCTGTAATTTTTTAGCCGCAGCTTTATATTTTTCATACTGTGCTGCTGTTAATATTTTCTTTACGGCTTCATCTCTTTCTTTTACGAGTTTGTCCATTGCTTCTTTCACCTTTGGATCGGGTGGAGGAGGTGGTGGCGGCGGATTATCCTTTCTTAATTTATCTGCATCAGTAAAGAATTTTTTGAAGGCTGTCTCAATAGCTGTTTTTTGTGCAGCGTTAGGTTGTACTTCTTGCTGCAATACTTCATTGGTTCTTTTTAACCGTTCTTCTATTGAGGGTGGTTTGGGTGGTTGCCCTTTGACAACAAGAGCAAAAAATAGCAAAGCAGGTATTATGATTATTTTCTTCATGCGCTTTTTTATATAGAGGGTTGAGGGGGAGGAAATCCTTCGGTTAATAGTTTTTAATTTGAAGTTTGAGATTGGCCTCACCCCGACCCTCTCCTCAAGGAGAGGGAGGTGCGAGACTCCGCGTAAAATTAATTTCCGGGTGGTGGCGGAGGCCTTTCTCCATCGGGGCCGCCGGGTGGTGGGCCTTGCGGATGCTGACCTGGTCCCATAGGCGGACGGGGCTGTGCCATCATGCGTACCACATCATTGATTATTTTATCAAACTTCTTTTGTTGATCTGCATTGCAGAGTTCCCTTACTTTTTGAAAATGATTAAGGGTGAGTAAATCGAGTTCTTCTGTTATCACACTTACTGCTTTTGCAGCAGCTTGTTTTGTACTGTCTGTTGTGCCGGGTTGTTTAAGTAAATCAAATAACTGTTCTTTCGCTTCTTTTGTTTTTTCTCTTAGCTGTTCTGCTGTGCGGCGGTGATCATTCACCAATGTTTCTAATTGCTGTTGTTGCTTTGTATCCAGTTCCAGTTCTTTCACTAAAAATTCTTTGGGTGTCCCTTTCATCATCGGTGGTTGTTTTGGTTTCCTGTTAAGCCAAAACATAGTGATGGTGGCAGCATTGGCTACCAACAGCAGTATTACGAGCCCGGTTAAGAATTTATTTTTTGTTCCGCTGTTCATAGTTTATTGTTTCAGTAAGATGATGAAATGGTCTGATCGTAAGCTTCTGCAAAACCCTGGATGGATGAGGTATTGGTTGCTTTTGTTTCTTTTGCTTTGGATTGTTGTGTGAGCATAAAACCATTTACTGCGAGCAGTATGGTCAATGTGCCTACTATCCATACAGGTTTTAACGGGAAGGCCCAACCTGCGGAAGGCTGATTTTTTTCCATTCTTGCTTTGAGTCTTGTATAAAAGAAATCATCTGTAGCTGACTCTTTCATTCCATGTATGGACTGAAGATGATCGTCGAGTAATGGTGTTTGTTTTTTCATGTTATTGAGTTTGGCCTCACCACAGCCCTCTCCGTAAGAAGAGGGAGAACCTCACCCCAACCCTCTCATTTAGGAGAGGGAGAAGTTGAGACCCTGATATGGTAAAAGATTAGTTTCATTTTACTGTATTATAAAACTGTTCGAGTTGTTTTTGCAAATTGACTTTTGCTCTTGTTATTAATGATTCGACTGCTTTTATGTTTTGCTGCATTATTTCGCAGGCTTCTTCATAATTCATGCCCTGTACTTTTATTAATGTGAATGCGAGCTTTTGTTTTTCAGGCAGTGATTCGATGGCTTTGAATAGTACGGCTGCTTTTTCCTTGTTTTCGGCAGCAATGCCGGGATGGTGAAACATTTCATTGCTGCTTTTCTTTTCATCGGGCATCCACCAGGGTAAGAGCTGGTGTAACTTTTGTCTTGTCTTCCGTCTTCTTATTTTATCCAGCGCTTTTCTGACGGCTATCCTGTAAATCCATGTGCTTAATGAGGATTCTTCTTTAAAAGAGCCAATGGATTCAAAGACCTGGATGAATGTTTCCTGTGCCGCATCTTCTGCTTCTTTCTCATCATGCAGCATATTAAGGACAGTATGAAACACCCGGTTGCGGTAGGTTTCTACCAGCCACCGGAAGGCGGGTTCATTGCCCTGCCTTAGCTGTGCTATCAGTTCCTTTTCACTCAAGTTGGTTTCAGTATTGACGCATCAAGCTACATAATCCTTCGGAGCTGGGAAATAGCTAGTAGTAAGTAGGGAATGGGGAGTGGGAAAACATGGTTATTCTTGACAGTCGCCCAAAGGATAAGGAGGAAAGGAGAATACAGGAGATGCGGAGGGTGCTCTTTATCTTTATAATACAAACAACTTCATTGCAGCATATCGAGTTTTTTCATGGGGATCATTTTGAAAATAATTATCACCGGGTGCCGCCACCTGCGGGACTAGAACATTTTATTGATTTTTTCTGGGAAACAAAGTTTGATGTGCTGTGGAAGAAATACCCAAAAGGGTTTTCGGATGCACAGTTTCCGAATATCGGTTATACCTATATCATCAACCTGGGCACACCGTTTATCATGCAGGTGGATGATAAGAAGTTCAGTATGAAAACGGATGGTTTTCTTCCACGGTATAATGCGATTGAATGTTTTCATAAACCGGGCAATCATTTGTTTGGTATTAAATTCAGGATTTCACCTATTTTATTTGAGAAGAAGATCAATTTTTCGGAATACAGGGATTATATTTTTCCATTGAGTTATTTGCTGGAGCAGGCAACGATTGATAAGGTAAAAAAGGCAAAGACATTTGAAGACCGGATTGGTGTGCTGTCCAAACATTTCTTTTCATTGCTTGCCAAACATTCGGGGAATTTGCGGCAGGCATCGATTGTGAGTAAAATAATCGATCATTCTTTTCAGAAGAATGACTTTAACCTGTCATTGGAAAAGGAAGCGGCCCGCAATAAGATTTCTTTACGGACACTGCAACGTTATTTTGAAAATTGTACAGGTATTAACAGCAAGCAGGCATTGCAAATTATGCGCATCCGGAAAGCGGTGGCGCATATTATCAATTCACCGGAAGATTTTCATTATTCGCTGTACGGGTATTATGATTACAGCCATTTCTATAAACACCTGAAAGAGTTTTTACAGCAAAACACACTGAAGCATTTAAACCAGCACCTGCAATTGCTGAACATCATTAATAAGCGGAAGCCAAAAGGTTAAAAGTATTTTTTAGCAGGGGTTTGTGCAGCTAATACTTTTGCTTTTTCCAATGCTTCATCAACGGGTACTGCTATCGCGGGTTTTACACCAACGCCTTCCCAATTTGTACCGGTTATTGGATTAATGGCCCGACCCGTAGGAATAAAAATTCCCAAGTCGTCATTTATTCTGAATATGCCACCTGGATTAGCACCACCGCCTGTTGTTTCTCCAATCAATGTGGCCCGTTTTTGTGTTTGCATATTGTAAGAAAACTCTTCGGCACCGGAGAATGTTCTTTTGCTGGTAAGAATAAATAAAGGAATATCGGGCATTTTTGTACCGTTGACATCTATGGTCCAGAATTCTCTTGTGGAATTAGTGAGCCTGCTGTAAAGACTGTTGAGGTGTATTTTCTTATCAAAAAAGTAACTGCATAAATATTGCACCATATCGGGACTGCCGCCACCGTTGTTGCGGAGATCAATAATAATAGCTTTTGCACCGGCCAGTTCTTTAAAACTTTTATCGGCAACAGGCGCAGCAATGGAAGGAGGAAAAAACAACCGGAGATCGATATAACCGATATTATTGTCGAGCATTTTTACTTCTTTAAAACCGGCATCGTTAGTGCTGTTGTTAAACACACCTGGCGAACCTGCAGTTTGCGGACGGATACGCATGTGCTTATCATGGTTAATCAATTGCACTTCTTCCGTTAATGATTTTGCGAATGCGGCGATGGTGCTGTCGTTATCGAAACGCCCTTCTTTTAATTTTTTAACCAAAGATTCGCCGGTGGTTTTTGCCACATCGGGAAATACATAGTTATCGTTCACCAGTTCGACAACTTGTTCGATAACTTCTTTTTTGTAGTCACTGGTTAGTTTTTCGTTTTGCGCCTGGGCGTTTATTGCAAAGCTAACGATGAGTAATGCTATATAAATCTTTTTCATTGTTGTATGTATTCAGTATTAATTACCTGCTCTTTGTCTTTCTTCTTCTGAAGCAGTTGTTCTGCGACGTGCGGCCTGTACTTTATTATTTCCAAAACGATAGGAGAAAGTAAGGTTGGCCACCCTTGTTTCACGGTAGGCATGCCATTTCTCTATATAATTATTAAAGGTGATTACAGCTTTTGGCAAGTTGGTCCAGAAGATGTCGGTCATATTAAAACGTAATGTGCCTTTGTTTTTCAAAATGGTTTTTTGTACACCGGTGGAAAGGCTCCATTGGGGATCATTCACCATAAAACCATACTGGCCGCCACTAAAATAAGTGGCATTTAATTCTGCTGTCCATCCTTTTTTAAATGTAAAGGTGTTGTTGGTTCTGATATCAGCAGTCGGCTTACCATTGTTTAACGTAGTGCCGCTGAATGTACCGTTATACTTTTGATAATTGACGTTGATATTGTTAATCATATTCCACCATTTGGCAATCTTTACCGGTGCTGAAACGGTTAAACCTATATAATCGGATGAAGAAAGATTGATTGGAATTTGAACCGTTACGTTTTCATCAGAGGGAATAGTTGGGAATACTTCTTTGAAACGGGCCAGTGTAACAACTTGTGGATTGGTGGTACGGCTGTAGCCTAATGTAAAATTCAGGCTCTTCAATGTATAGCTTAATTCATAAGACCAGGTGAATTGTGGCAACAATCCCGGCTTGCCTGTTGAATAAGTGGTTACATCAATTAAGAAAAGGAAGGGGTTTAACTGGGAATAACCGGGGCGATCAATCCTCCTGCTGACAGAAACACCGAGTGTCTGATCTTCTTTCAACTTATAATTAAAGAATGCGCTTGGGAATAATTGAAAATAGCTGCTGTCAAATTTTATATTGCCTTTGAGCTGTTCTGTCTTGATATTGGTTTGTTCACCTCTTAACCCCACCTGGAAGTCAAACTTTTTAAAGTCTTTACTGAAGTTGATGTAACCGGCATTATTATTTTCTTTATAAATAAAATGATTGGTTTTGTTTACATCGTTTTGTGGTGTGCCGCTGCTTACATCAAAAAACTTTGCATCATTGTCTGAAGAAACAAAGCTGATTTTACCCCCTGCTTCGAGTTTAGCTGCTTTTCCCAGCGGGTTTACATAATCGGCTTTTGCAATCTTAAAGTTTAACAGCCCATCCTGGTCTCCGTTCAATGTATAGTCGGGTTGCAAGGAAGATCCGTCTAACTTAAAATAACGGGTGGAGTTTACTGATAATGAATTGGATTTGTAACTGCCATAATCAATATCGGCAGTTAGTTCTTTACCGGTACTGTCAAAAGTATGTTTGAGGTTTATATTGGCAACAAGGTTAGTACCATGATCATTATTAGTGGCCAATGATTTGAAGGTGCTTACTTTTTGTTTGGCGGAATTAATGACTTCGGAGTTATTGTTGTTTTCTCTCTGGTAATGATTGAAGTTTCCATTTACGACAAAGCCAATGATTGTTTTCTTGGAAGGAAAGAAATCCATACCCACACGGGCTGTATTGGCACTGAAGGGAGCTTTGGAATAATTGTCTTTGAGATCACCACCGTTGTAAACACCGCCATTATAAAAATTCCGGTCGAGCAATAAATGGTTGAGCCCGACGCGGTATGCATAGTTATAACTTCCAAAGAGGTTGATCTTTTTATTGCGGTAATTGAAAGTGGTACCGGCATTTGTTTTTGGAAAAACACCCTGGCCATAACCGGCGGTAAATGTTCCGTTGGCTCCGAGGCGCTGATCTTTTTTCATTCGTATATCGATGATGCCGGAATTGCCAGCAGCATCATATTTTGCTGATGGGTTTGTTATAATATCGATGCGCTCAATGGTTGCTGAAGGAAGACTTTTTAAATAGTTGGCTAAGTCAGCGCCTGTCATGGCGGTTGGTTTACCATCGATCATGATAATAACACCGCTGCGGCCGCGGAGGCTGATATTATCATTCTGGTCTACGTTCACACCGGGTGATCGTTCGAGCACATCCATTGCAGAGCTGCCTGCACTTACGATACTGTTTTCGACGTTGACGACAATACGGTCACTCAATTTTTGTATAAAAGGTTTACGGGCTGTTACGGTAACGCCACCAAGTTGTGTTGATTTTGGTTGAAGGGAAATCTTTGCAACTGCAAACTCGGGTTGTGCAGCAGTAATTGAAAAAGGAGCAGAGAAGGCATTGGTATAATTAACGGAGCTTATCCGTAATAAATAATCGCCGGGGCGGATGTTTTCAAATTCGGCTAATCCTGTTTTATCGGTGAGGGCCACTTTCGCAACAGAAGAATCTTTAGCTTTTAATAATTCAATCGTGGCATTTTCAAGCGGAGCCTGCTGATCGTTTACTACTTGTGCTTTTATTTTTCCGGGCTGCTGGGCTTGTATGGTGCCAGCCATCAATATTCCAAGCAGGAATAACAAGTTTCTCATGTTCTTCATTGGTCAAAAGTTGCCTAAAAAACCTTGCTGTCACAGTTAAACTGTATTATGGGCGGGTTCGGCTGCATGAATGGGTTTTTAAAGGTTAACTGTTGTCGGATTTTTACATTTGCAGCTTATAATGACCTGAACAAAGGCCATCCCTTTTTGTTATGCTTCCATGCGTTAGGCATAAAAAACTTATATTAGAACACTATGTTGCAGGATCAATTACTGGTTGTTATATCGTTGTTGTTTGGCATTGCGATGCTGACGATGCTGAGCGAGAAATTAAAAATATCGTACCCGATATTATTGGTGATAAGTGGTTTGCTGATTAGTTTGATCCCGGGTATGCCGGAAATACGGTTGCAACCAGATTTGGTTTTTCTTATTTTCCTGCCGCCGTTGCTGTATGCTGCTGCATGGAATACTTCGTGGCGTGATTTCTGGAAGATGCGGAGACCTATTAGTTTGCTTTCATTCGGGTTGGTAATATTTACTTCTGCTGCAGTGGCTATTGTTTCTCATGCAATCATCCCTGGTTTTTCACTGGCGTTCGGATTTTTATTGGGTGGTATTATTTCGCCACCTGATGCAGTTGCTGCGACTTCTGTTTTGCAGGGATTAAAAATTCCGAAACGTATTGTGACTATTCTTGAAGGAGAGAGCCTGGTAAATGATGCGTCGAGTTTGATTGTGTTCCGTTTTGCACTGGCAGCTATTATTACAGGGCAATTTGAAATTTGGACGGCATCAAGAGAATTTGTACTGGTGGCGGGAATGGGAATTGTTATTGGTGTTGCTATTGCTGCGATAGTCTATGTTATACATCGTTTTTTTCCGACAACACCAAGTATTGATGCGGGCATTACTTTAATAACGCCGTATATTATGTATGTGGCTGCAGAGCATTTTCATTTTTCAGGTGTGCTGGCAGTGGTGAGTGGTGGTTTGTTTCTTACGTTCCGTTCGCAGGATATTTTTAATTCGGAATCACGCATACAGATATTGGGCCTTTGGGATACATTGGTATTTCTGTTAAATGGGTTTGTTTTTATTCTTATCGGGTTGCAGTTACCGGGCATTGTGAATGGACTGGGAAATTATTCTGTATGGGAAGCGATTGGTTATGCGATCATCATCAGTTTGGTTACAATTGTGGTACGTATCATCTGGGTATTTCCTGGAGCGTATATTCCAAGATGGTTGTTTAAAAGCATTCGTGAGAATGAAACAAAGCCAACATGGAAAACAGTTTTCTTAGTAGCGTGGAGTGGTATGCGTGGCGTGGTATCACTCGCATCGGCGTTGGCGATTCCCCTTACGCTTGCGGGTGAAGCATTCCCGCACCGCAACCTTATTTTGTTTATCACATTTGTTGTTATTCTTTTTACGCTTGTGCTGCAGGGATTAAGTTTAAAACCGATTATACGATTGTTGGGTATCAGTTCGCCGGAAAAGGAATCAGAAAAGTTACAGGCATTATCATTGAGAATACGGTTGGCAGAATCTGTGCTTTCTTACCTGGATACTAATTACCCGGAAGAAACACAAAACAACGAAACCTATAAAAGGGTGAGGGATCGCTATGAACGTATGATAGAAATTACGAAACGAAAATTAGAAACGGAAGAAACCGAAGAAGATGAGGATGGTTTTTTACCACAATACCGACAAATGCTCGTTGAATTAGTTCATATCCGCCGCAGGGAACTGAATTATATGCGGCATAAGGAAGAATTTGATGATGAACTGATACGGGAACGGGAATGGGAACTTGACCTGGAAGAAACGAGATTGAAGCAATAAAAAAGAAAACGGAATGAACAGCTTTTCATTGTACTATTCATTCCGCCATTCTATCCTACGAGCAATATTTATTTTTTAGTTTCCAATAACTGGAAGAACTGATCCAATTGTGGTAATATCACAATTCTTGTTCTGCGGTTAGCTGCTTTTCCTTCTTTCGTATCATTGTCAGTAAGCGGTTTGTATTCACCTCTTCCGGCTGCTGCAATTTTAGCAGGATCCAATCCATATTCTTTTTGTAAAATGCGTACTACTGTGGTTGCCCTTTTTACGCTGAGATCCCAGTTGTCCAATAATACCCCACCGCCTTTATAAGGAACATTATCAGTATGTCCTTCAACCATGAATTCTATATCAGGTTGATTTTTTAATACAGCAGCCACTTTTCCTAATACTGTTTTTGCCTGTGGCGTTACTTCGTATTTACCGCTTTTAAAAAGGAGTTTATCGGAGATATCAATGTATACAACCCCTTTATCTACTTTGATGTTAATGTCTTCATCATTCATATTGCCCACAGCGCCTTTGAGGTTCATTACTAAAGCCATATTTAATGAATCTTTATGTGCCATCTGCTGTTGCAAAGTCTGAATGTACATATCCTTTGCACCAATATTCTCCATTGATTTTTTGATGCTTTCTGCCTGGGATGAACTAATAACAGACAGGTCTTGCAATTGCTTTAAAGCAGAAGTATTATTTGCTTTTACAAAATCCAACTGCTTGTTGAGATCGGTAATTTTTCCATTCAATAAAGCGTTTTCATTTTCAAGGCCAGTTTTCTGCCGGTTTAAATTGGCTTTATCATCATTACAATTATTCAAATCACTTTGCAAGCCATTGAAGCGGGTTTGCAAGATGGTGTATTCATTTTGTGCTGCTTTAAATTTTTTGCTACTGATGCAGGAAAACAACAATGCCGGTGTTGCAAGGATCATCAATGTGTGGTTCAATTTCATGTTTAATTTGTTTGGTGATAAAAAGATAAAATATACCTTAACGTGATTTGTCTAAGATAAAAGCTGCATGACAGTAATTGCTTTAGAAATTGTTAATAGTTGCCCTTCTAAAAACATGCCGTTTACCGAAAAAAATAAAGAATACCTTAAAAAAAAATTACAACTTTGAGAGTAATAATGTTTTATGGCAGATAATAAGAAAGCAGCAATTGGTTTTATATTCATTACATTATTGATAGATGTGATGGGATGGGGGTTAATTATCCCCGTAATGCCGAAACTAATTTCAGAGCTCCGGCATATTTCTATCAGTGAAGCGAGTGCTTCCGGTGGATTGTTGTTATCGGTATATGCAGGAACACAGTTTTTATTTGCGCCTGTTATCGGTAACCTGAGTGATAAATATGGACGACGGCCCGTGTTGTTATCATCATTGCTTGGTTTCGGTGTTGATTATATTATTCTTGCGCTGGCACCTTCTTATGGTTGGCTTTTTCTTGGCCGCGTCATCGCCGGTATTACGGGTGCAAGCTTTACTACTGCAGCCGCATATATTGCCGATATCAGTACTGCTGAAACAAGAGCAAAGAATTTTGGAATGATCGGTGCTGCATTCGGACTCGGATTTATCATTGGTCCGGCACTGGGAGGTTTGCTGGCAGGCTGGGGAATCCGTGCACCTCTTTCCAGCACAGTGGGATCCGAAGCTTGGAATTCACGTGACTTGAAGTCGCGGC
>JADMIO010852270.1_pt1 | contig 102995 bp, 90 predicted proteins | sample 8958161 | NCBI WGS metagenome assembly JADMIO01 (sample SAMN16585339, study PRJNA669376) | soil metagenome | isolation source: Crop rotation soil | place: USA: Cullars Rotation, Alabama | collected 2011 | reverse complement strand
CGCGACAACTTGTCCACGTGGAATTCTAAGCTTAGGATCCCAATGTGCTGGAAAGGAAAAACGGGTCCGAATTCTTTCTACCACCACCTACCACCACGACCCGGGCGACTGCTGCGTCGCCGCCGAGATAGCGCCGGCGGGTAGCACGCGGATGTCTCCCAGCTTGTAGCGATGCCCGCCGTCATCGCCGGGGAGCGGGAGCGCGATTTGCGGAGTTCCCGTGCGCGTTCCAACCGAGATGTAGACGGCGTAAGCGCCGGGCTTCAGGATAGTGGGGGCGGGCCGAACTGAATCAGTGGCCGCGCGGATTGCGGCAATCGTTCGTCGCCTTTCTTCAACTCGCGCCCCACCGGTTCGGCTTTACCCGGCTCCGCCACCGGAAGCGCGGCCACGTCGAAGTCCTCGTCGGCAAAGACCGCTGCGAACCGCCCTGGGTCGTCCTTCAATGTAATGGTTGGATGGCCGCCGAGCAGGCAGGGCGCCACGCCATCGTTGCGCCATCGATAACCAGCCAAGATGCTGGACCCAGCCGCCACTTCGGCGGGCCAGGACGCCTCCAACAGCTCGAGGCGATAACCGAGGCGCATGTTTATTTGATCGATGACATTCTTGTTGGCCTTCAGGAATTCGCGTGGAAACCAATGTACCGAGGCGTAACTGGCGTGATAGTCCTCGATCGCCTTCCAAGTATTGCCGGGGATGACAAAGTGACGGTTAGCATCGGCGATGCGCTCGAAGAATGCGTCGCGCTTGGCTCGTCATTTAGTTTTGCAAATCCAAAGTCCTTCAGCGAGCCTTCGTCCGGCTCCTTCAAAAATTTAGCCGGCTTGAGATCGCGATGAACGACCCTCCGGTGATACGCTCGAACCGTTGCGGCGGCTTGCCGGCGATCGGCGTGGAGGGGGCGCGGCAGCCAGGTTATTTCTCGAGAGTGATATGATCTCAGTCGCGCCCGCGCAGGCGTCGCGAGCGCCTGATCGAGTGGAGAGTGCATGAAGAAATCGTTACCGTTGCTGGCCGTGCTGCTGACGGTCTCCTGTTCGAAGGCCCCGGAGCCGGCCGCTCCCGCTCAAAAGGCCGCTACAACGATAGGAAGCATCGTGCGGCTGGATCCCGCGTTTGATGCGCTGGTCCCCAAGGACGCGCAGATCGAGAAACTCGCCGGCGGATTCGACTTCATCGAAGGCCCTCTGTGGAGGCCCTCGGGCGCACTGTGGTTCAGCGACGTAGTGGGAAACGTGGAACGCCAGTGGACGCCCGACGGCAAGGTCACCGAGTTGCTGCGTCCCGGAGGCTATGACGGCAACAGCCTGCCCGCCGGCGGCTTCATCGGGCCGAACGGCGCGACCGCGGACAAGGATGGCGCTGTGCTGTTGTGCCAGCACGGCAATCGCCGCATCGTCCGGATCGACAAAGACATGAAGGTCACCACCCTGGTGGATAAATACCAGGGCAAAAAGTTCAACAGCCCGAACGACCTGGTGTTCCGCTTCGACGGGTCGCTCTATTTCACGGACCCGCCGTACGGACTCCCGAAGGCTGACGACGACCCGGCCAAGGAGCTCAAGTTCAACGGGGTATACCGGCTGGCGAATGGAAAGCTTCAGTTGCTGGTGCAGGACCTGACGCGGCCTAACGGCATCGCGTTCTCGCCGAGCGAGAAGACGCTTTACGTAGCGGTATCCGACCCCGCCCACAAGGTCTGGATGCGCTACGACGTGGCTGTGGACGGCACGGTATCCAACGGTCAGGTTTTTGCCGATGTGACCGCGGAGAAGGAGGACGGCTTGCCCGACGGCATGAAGGTGGATTCGCAGGGCAACGTCTACGGCAGCGGGCCGGGGGGCATCTGGGTGTTTTCGCCGGACGGCAAACATCTGGGCACCATCAAACCGCCGGAAGTTCCCGCCAATTGCGGGTGGGGCGACGACGGCAAGACGTTATACATGACCGCGCGCACCGGCCTCTACCGGATCAAGCTGGCGGTGGCCGGGCAGAAGCTGGTTTATCAGTAAGGAGACACGATGAAGCGCAGAACTTATCTCAAGACTATGCTGGCGGCAGGCGCGAGCACGGCCGCGGCGCAGACGCCCCCTCCGCCTTCGGCACGTCCGATTCAGCTGCACGTGGACATGTCGGTGGTTCCCTCAAAGGAAAAGGAGATGCTTCGCAACTTCGAGACCATATTCCGCCCGGCCGCCGCGAAACAGCCCGGGTACATCGACGTCAAGGTCCTGAAGTTGCGGTCCACCCTGATGGGAAAGGCGCCGGCCGGCGTCAACTATCGGTTTGTCCTCACCTATCAAAGCGAGGAACTCCGGCAGAAGTGGATCAAGACGGACGTACATCAGCAGGTCTGGCCGACGATCGAGAACACGCTGACGACAAAAGATTACACGGTGATGTTGTTCGACGCGTACTAAACGCGGGAGGTTGATGCGATGATCAGGACGCTGGCGATTGCGATTCTCTCGATTCTCCCGCTGTCCGCGCGGGAACCGCTCGAGCAGCGGATCGTGCACACGGACCCGTCCAGGTACCGGCCTTCGAAGGCCGTACACGGCGGCGCGGGACAGCTCAATTACATGGCGCTGTTCGACGCGCACTCTCTGGAGACCAATCTCCAGTTCCTGCATCGCGGGGTGATCGAGCCGAAAAGCGGTATCGGCGCGCATTTCCATAATCAGTGCGAGGAGATGTTCGTGATCCTGGACGGCGAAGCGCAGTTCACCATCGACGGACGGACGTCGCTGCTGAAAGGGCCGGCAGGCGCGCCAGTGCGGATGGGGCATTCGCACGGCATCTACAATCCGACCGACAAGCCGGTGCAGTGGATGAACATCAACGTCACCGCGATGAAGGGGAGTTACGACGCCTTCAACCTGGGCGATCCGCGGGTGGACGTGCAGATCGATCCGATCCCGGTGTTTATGACGATGAAGCTGGACCGGGCGATGTTGCGCCCGGTGAACGCGATGTACGGCGGCAAAGGCTCGGCGCAGTACCGCCGGGCGCTCGATCCCTCGGTGTTTCTGAGCCCGTGGGCGTATGTGGATCACCTGGTGCTTCCGCCCGGAGCTTCCACTGGTGCGCACCTGCATCGCGAAGTGGCGGAATTCTACTACGTGATGAGCGGCGACGGATCGGTCAAAGTGGGACAGGAGACGGCGGCCATTCGGTCGGGTGACGCCATTCCGCTCCAACTCGGAGAGGTCCATTCGTTCGAGAACACCGGGTCGCAGCCGCTGGAGTTCCTGATTGTCGGCGTGTCGCGCGATAGCACGCGGCAGGTGGACGTGGTGGAAGGAACCGGGTTCGGGGGACGCGGCGGGCGGGGGCAGTAGGGGGTGGCTAATCCGGGAACGCAAGCCCGAGCCGGTTGAACAGCTCGTCGTCCGAACGAACGCGTTTGGATTGGATCTCCGAGCGCCAATCGTGCAAATCGGTATCCAGGAGCCACTGATTGACGACCGGCGGGATCGGGGCGAAACAACGCTCCAGCCGCGCGATGGTGCTCTCTTCGAACACCGATCGGATCATGACCAACTGGTTGTATTCGAGGTGTTCGAAGGAGACTGAATACGGAAATGCGGCCCGGGAAAAGTGTCCGACCCGCGCCGCGGTCACGCACTGCACGGGCATGCCCATGAGGTGCGCGCGTAAGCAGAGGTCCTGCTCGTCGACTCCCCAAGTGCGAAAAAGCGGCGAGAAGCCGCCCAGTTGCCGGTATGCCGCCCGCGAGAGCATGTAGCACGCGCCGATCATCATCGGTATGTCCACGACGTCCGGCTCCGGCCGCGTTACCCGATGGCGCAGCCCGAAGCCGGGATAGCGCTGCTGCCAGTAGTCGCGTTCGCAAGACCAGACATAGTCGGCGCCCCAGCAGTGAGTCGTCGTAAGGCCATAGTCGCAGAAGGCGGAGCACAACAGCGACCCGGACCCGGCGTGGGTCAACATTTTATCCAGCCATTCGTCGGCGAACGACATGTGCGCGTCCAACCACACGAGCACCTCTCCCGTGGCTGCCGCTGCTCCGACGCGACGCGAAGGCGATACACCGCGGGGCTGCGCGCTGCGCAACAACACCACGTCTGGCGATTGGACCGTCACGGGGAAGCGGCTGCCGTCATCCACCACGATGCACTCGCGACGCACATGCGCCGCCGTACGCGCCAGCCCGGCAATGGTGGCGTTCAGGAGTTCCGGCGGCTCGTCGCGCGCCGTGATGATGAAAGAGACTCGCATCGGGTTCACGCCCGGAAATCAATTAAACGCGGACGTTTGCCGGTGGTGGCACAGTCATCTGCCGACATCGGGCGCCGCGGACCGGCGCGTGCCATGGCCCGGCACGAAACATCGCCAAGAGGTTATGAAGTGCCATCACCTGCCGCCTCCTGGCGGGAACCCTTTTCCATGATCGTCCAAATCCAGGCAGCGTGGAAGAATTCTGGAACTCCAGATGGCCCGAAATCGCTGTAACCTTTTCCCGGGCCGGCAGTATTCCCTTATGTAAACGGGAGGCATGTGGAGGACGAACAGTTGATGCAGGAGGTCCGGGCCGGCAACGTCGGAAAGCTGGAAGTGCTTTTCGACCGCCACAGCCGGGCGCTGTTCCGCTATTTCATGCACCTTACCGGCAACCGGTCCGCCAGCGAAGATCTCGTGCAGGAGGTCTTCTTCCGCATCCTGAAATACCGCCACACCTGGCAGCCAGAGACCACCTTCCGCGCGTGGATGTACCAGGTGGGCCGTAACGTTCACATGGATTACAGCAGCAAGCGCAAACCGGAGGTCGCACTGCCGGAGAGTGCAAGCGAACTGCCGGGCGCAGAGTCGCTGCCCGACCGTCAGGCGCAGGCCCGGCAGGAGGCCGCGCTGCTGCACCGCGCGCTCGCGGCGCTGCCGAAGGAGAAGCGCGAAGTGCTGGTGATGAGCCGCTTCCAGGATTTGCGGTACGACGAGATCGCGTCGGTGCTGAAGATCGAGGTCGGCACGGTGAAGGTACGGGTCTATCGAGCCCTGCGCGAACTGGGCGACCGGTTCTTCGCGCTGGGAGGAGAACGGGCATGATTTGCGATCGCATCAAGGAACAGATTCCGGAGTGCCTGGCGGGCCGCCTGGACGCCGCCGCGCGCGACAAAGTGATCGACCATCTGGACACCTGTTCGGCTTGCCGCGCGGATCTTGCCGAATTGGGCGTGGTGTGGAGAGGTTTGGAAAACATGGAAGAACCCGAGCCTAGCCGGGCGATGCGCACGCGTTTCCTGGAGACCCTGAACGCGTACCAGGAGGGCTTCCTGGAAGCGCAGCGGCGCGCCGTGTATACGGCGCCGAAGAAGAGTTTCTGGGCGGGCCTGCTGCCGGCGCACCCGGCGTGGCAGGCGGCGTTTTCGGCGGTCCTGATGGTGGCGGGAATGTTGGGCGGACATTATTTACTCGGCTCGCGCGCGCCGGAGGCGAATCCCGAAATGGCGCAGCTTCGGAACCAGGTGGAGAACCTCCGGCAACTGGTCGCGCTCAGCATGCTGAAGGAGCAATCTCCCAGCGCGCGGCTGCGCGGCGTCACTTACAGCAACCAGATCGCGCAGCCGGACCGCCAGGTGGAGCAGGCGCTGCTGCAGGCGGTGAACCACGACTCCAACGTCAACGTCCGGCTCTCCGCGGTGGACGCACTGGCAAAATTCGCGAACAGCGCCGAGGTAAGGCGCGCGATCGCCGATTCTCTGCCGGTACAGGATTCGCCCCTGGTGCAGGTGGCTTTGATCGATCTGCTGGTGCAGCTGCAGGCGAAGGAGGCCGTGCCGGTGCTGCGTAAGCTGTCGCTGGACTCCGGGGCGGAAGAGGATGTCCGGCAGCGCGCCGCGTCGGGTCTGCAGAAATTGGGAGGTTCGCAATGAGATCGTACGCCATCGTATTATTCGCGGCGGTTCCCGTTCTGCTGGCGCAGAATCGGAGCGCCGATCACGGCCGCGACGGAAGGCCGTGGCGGGTCAACGATCAGGAGACGATCCAGCGGAATTTCGACGTGTCGGCTTCGACGGGCCCGCAGAAACTGCTGGTGGACAACGTCAACGGCTACGTCCACGTGACGGGCTACAGCGGGCGCGAGATCCGGGTCAACGTGCAGAAACGGATCGGGGCCGATTCGAACGAAGCGATGGCGGAAGCCAAGCGCGACGTCAAACTTGATCTTTCGCAGCAGGGCAATTTCGTGCGGCTGTACGTGGACGGCCCCTTCCGCTCCAACAACGGCGTTAACTATCGCGGCGACGACTACTACGGCTATCGGGTGCAGTTGGATTACGACATCCAGGTTCCGGAGGCCACGGAGTTGATCGTGAAGACCATCAGCCACGGCGACATCGTGGTGAAGAAGACCAGCGGCGATTTCGAAATCAACGGGTTGAACGGCGGGATCGAGATGGACGGGATCTCCGGCTCCGGAACGGTGCGGACGCTCAACGGACCGGTGCGCGTGGCGTTCAGCCGGAACCCGACGAAGAACTCGGATTTCCGTACGCTGAACGGCAAGATGGACATCTACTTCCAGCCGGGCCTGAATGCGGATCTGAACTTCCACACCTTAAACGGGGGCATCTGGTCGGACTTCGACGTCACGGCGCGGCCGTCGAAGGCGGCCGCTGGCTCGGCGGAGAATGGCAAGTTTGTCTACCGGTCCGACAACCGGTCGATGGAAGGCCGGGTGGGAAGCGGCGGGGTGGAACTGAGCTTTAACGCGTTAAACGGGGCCATCCGTCTGCACTCCAAAGCCCTGTAATTTCGGTGACGAGGAAACGAAGATGAAACGATACGCGGCCCTTGCAGGCCTGACACTAACGTTGTGTGCGCTGGCGCTCGGGCAGCAGCCGAGCGGAGAACGGATTGTGGTTCCGGCGCGCAACAGCACGCGTCCGCGGGTGTTGAACGCCCAGGTGACGCACGGCAGCATTACGGTGAAGACGCATGCGGCGAAGGAAGTGATCGTCGAAGCCCAGAGCGCCCGGTCGTTCTCGAATCGGGAGGAGCGCTCGTCCGACGGGCTGAAGAGGATTGATCTGCCGCCGCGCGGCCTTACGGTCGAAGAGGAGGACAACGTCATTCAGGTGCGCGGCGGCATGTCCTCACCCATGAGCTTGGTCATCACCGTGCCGGCGGACACGTCGCTGCACCTGGGATCGACCCACGGCGATGTGACGGTCGAGGGGGTCCATGGCGAGGTGGAAGCCAACAGCATTAACGGCCGAATCACGCTGACCGGCATCTCGGGTACGATCGTCGCCAGCACCAGCAACGGGAGCATCAAGGCGGTGATGGACCGGGTCGATCCGGGCAAGCCAATCTCGTTCAGCTCGAACAATGGCGACGTGGATGTCACCTTGCCAGCGGACTTCAAGGCGAACTTGAAGATGCGATCGCTAAGGGGTTCGATTTATAGCGACTTCGAGATGAAGCTCACCGGCGGGCAGCCGCAGACGACGAGCGGCGGACAGGAAGGCAAGTTCCGCGTCAGCTTCGATCGCACGATGTATGGAACGATCAACGGCGGCGGAACGGAAGCCAGCTTTAATACCTTGAACGGCACGATCAAGATCCGCAAAAAGTAAGTCCTACAATCGTAGAAACCCGCTTAACTTGAGCGGGTTTGCCAAAACTTTTATTGAAACAAAAGCCACTTACACGGAGCAAGCCGCTCAAGTTGAGCGGTTTTGCTATTTCCGGCCGCCTGCCGGAGCCGCCGGAAGCATGTTGCGAATGGCGGAAATCTTCCATCCCGCCGGAGTCCGCAACATGACGAACGTGCTCCACATTTTGCGCTCGCCGAGCTCATACCGGCCGTCGGCGATGGCGACGTCCTTGGTGGGGAACCGGATGGTCTCGACGGTGATGGACCGCTTGCCGGCGTTGGATTCGGAGCTGGCAAGCGTGCCCTTGACCAGCGCCTCTCTGCCACGCCGCCATTCGCCGGACGAGACGAGTTGATCGACGTCGTCGGTAAAGAGCGCGCCGATGGCCTTGGGGTCGTTGCGTTCGCGGGCGTCGAGGTACTTCTGCACGATGCCGCGGATCGCGGCTGGATCGTCCTGGCCCGCCAAAGGGAGGGCCGCCAGCAGGCAAACGAGGAGAATTCGCATTCCGTTATGCTACCGCGACGCCCCCTGGTATTCGCCCTGCCCCTGGCCGACGTGACTCCGGTTCAACTGCGCGAGGTAGAGCAGGTTGCCGTCGGGATCGCTGAACGAGACAAAGGACCCAGCCTTGGCTTCGCTGACCTCGCCATGGAACGTCACGCCCTTGGCTTCGAGTTTTCGAACCGCTTCGTGGATGTCGCCGTTCAGCTCGAGACCGATCGCCATGGACCCCGGACGTCCGGCGGGCATCTCGGCCGACGCCGGATGCAGGCCGATGGTCAGGCCGCGGCCAAGTTCGATCGACGCCCAATGATCGCCGAAGCGGTACGCCAGGCGCAGGCCCACCACCTCCGTGTAGAAGCGGACCGCCTGGTCCATGTTCGAGACGTAAATAGTGACATTTCCGCTGGAATACATGCCGTTCCTCCCTGCCAATTCTGCCATCGGTTGTGACAAGATCGAAAGAGCCAATTGCATTTCGGCATGGCGCCAATTCTGAACATCGATCGAAAATCCGGCGTTTCGCTGCATCGCCAGATCGCCGCGTTTCTGCGCGGGCAGATCCAATCGGGGGTATTGCCGCCCGCGGCGAAGCTGCCGCCATCGCGCAGGCTGGCGGCGGAACTGGGCGTTTCGCGCAATACGGTGGTGACTGCCTACGAGGAATTGGCCGCGGAAGGGCTGTTGTGCGGCCGCATCGGATCGGCTACACGGGTGGCTGGGCAGCGGCGTGTCATACGAATGCCGGATCCGCGTGCGGTGCTGCGGGCGGCGCACTATCCTTTGCAGTCGCTGCGCTTCCGCGATCCGGACGGGAACGTTCTGTCGGTGGTTCGGACGGTATGACGACAGCGCCGCCGGCGCCACGCTCGCGCCGCTGGATGTGGTGGGCCGCCGCAATTGTAGTGGGCGCCGGCGCAGGATTCGGGGTGTGGTGGTGGATGCACCGCCTGCCGCCGGTCCATGCGGTGGCGATCCTGCCGATCGCCGACATGACGCCCGGGAAGGACCAGGCACGGTTCTGCGATGGATTGCAGGCCGAGATCCTGGACGCGCTGGCGCGCGCCCCTGGAGTGAAGGCCACTGCCTCGAAACAGCCGGACAGCGACGCGGTCATGGAGAGCATCCTGCAGCGCGACGACGGCAAGCTGCTGCTGATCGCGCAACTCACCCGTGTGGCGGACGGGCACCAATACTGGTCGAAGACGTTCCGCCGCGACTTGCGCGACGCCTCGACGCTGCCGCTCGAAGCTGCGCGGTCGATTGCGCGCATCCGTGAGGAACGCAAAGCTCCCAAAGCTCCGAAGCCGCACCGGCCCAATCTCCAGGCGTACGAGGCTTATCTCGCCGGCCGGTCGTTGTTCCGTACGGAACTTTCGCAGGCGATCGCGCAGTTCGACCGCGCGACGCAAGCCGATCCGCTGTTTGGCGACGCGTGGGCGTGGCTGGCGATTGCGCGTTCGCGGCAGGCGCGGGAGAACACCATGCGCCCGAACGAGATCATGCCGGAAGCGCGGGACGCGGCGGAGCACGCGCTGGCGATGGCTCCCGACGACGCCGCGAGCCATCTGGCGGTAGGCATCGTGCGCCTGCAATACGACTGGGAGTGGAACGCCGCGCGAGCCGAATTCGATCGCGCGCTGCAACTCGCGCCCGGTCTCGCGCTGGCGCGGTATTGGAGCGGGCGGTGGCAGGCGGCGACGGGCCATCGGGAACAAGCCATCGCGGAGTGGCGGCAGGCGCTCGCCTGCGATCCGGGGTTGGCGGAGGCCGCGGGGGAGCTGGCCGCGGTGGAGCATGGGGATTCGGCGGGCGGAGCTGTACCCTCGTACTGGTCCGCTTACGCCGAGGCGATCCATCGAGACACGGTGCAGGCGCGCGACTTCGTCGAAAATGGCGAGGACATCCGCGTCGAGGTCTACGTTCCGGCGACTTCGATCGCGCTGATGGCGGTCGCGCTGAAGGACCTGGAAGGCTGCTTCCACTGGCTGGAGGTGGCCTACAACGAGCGGAGTCCCGACCTGCCGTACCTGTATCTCACGCCGGGATTTCCGGTGAGCGATCCGCGGTATGGGGAGTTGAAGGTGCGGATGAAGCTGTAGCGCAGGGGAACTGGTGCGTCTCGCCTGCGGGAACGAGGCTGGTCTCAACGGCTGTGGTTCACATGAGCTTCCGCCGCGCGTCGGCAGGAGCGCCGACGCGGCACGCATGAGTGGGTGCGCTACAAAGGCGGGGCGGCGCGCCGCATGCGGCGAATTTCTTCCATCTGGCGCGTCATCTGTTCGAGTTGGCGGGGAGTGGACTGGGACAGCGCCAGCGCCTCGGCTCCGAGGCGTTCGGCCTCGTCGAACTGGTGGCGGTGCGCGAGCGAGAAAGCGACGTTCATGCGGGTCTGCGCGCGGCGCGGGTCGCGCTCCGGATAGAGGAGGTCACCGATGGCGATGCGCCGGCGGCGGACGTCGGTAGCGCGGGCCTCGTCGTTGTTGGCGTCATACACCGACGCCGCGATTTCGAGAGCGCGGCTATAGGGCTCGCTGGTGGCTCCATTGTGCGCCTCTTCGAAGCGGAGCATGTCCTCGACGGCGAGGACGGCGGCCTCCGGGCGCTGGCGCGAGCGTTCCAGGTCGATCGTGAGCTGGAAGGCATCCGCGAGCCAGCCCGTTTCCGGACCGCGCGCGGCGACGATCGTATCACGATAGCGCTGGATGGCTGCTGGCGTGCGCTCGCGCGTGTCCTCCTTCGCCATCAGGAAATGGGCATATTGTTGGGCCACCTCGGCGAGGCTTTGGGAGTTGGAGAGCGGCCTGCCCTGCAAGACTTCGAACAAGCGCGCATAGAGAAGCTCGGCGCGAGCCGGGTCCTTGCGGCCGATGGCGTTGGCCACGCCAGGAACGGACCACGCCACGGTGTCGCGGTCGTTGGCAGCGGCGAAGCGGTCGAGCGCCGCCATCGCGGCATTGAAGGCGTCGGCGGTCTTGCCTTCCTGTACCAGGGAGTGCGCGGTCTGCAACCCGTCGCCGATGCGGAAAGCCGCGACGCCGGTCTGCCGGTCCACCAGAGTGCGCTGCTTTTCGTTCGCGGCTTTCTGATACTCTTCGGCGCGCTTTTGATCGCCGGCGGAGCGGGCGGCGGCGCTCAGGTTATAGTACACGCCGACGGTCTCGCCGTCCGACATTTCAGGGTGGGATGCCAGATGTTCCTTGAGCAAGGCTTCGGCCTGCGCGCCCCGGCCGGTGGAGGCGAGATAGCTGGCGTACGGCATCAGCATGCTGCGGCCGGCGTCCCGTCCTGGGGTATTGGACAGTAGTTGCTCGTAAACTTTGTCGGCGTCCTCGATGCGGCCGGCCTGGCGGAGCACGTTCGCGAGGTTCTGCCGCATCCACATGGCCTGCTGGCTGGCGTTGGAGCGCGTGGAGGTCTCCAGCCGGCCGATGGCTTCGCTCAGGATGGCAGCGGCGTCGTCATAGCGCTCTTGCCGCATATAGAGGTTAGAAAGCGCCTGCATCGATTGCAGAGCGGCCTGCGGGTCGGCGGCGTTGTCGGCTGCGAGCTTGCGGTAGATGGCGGCGGCGCGCTCGAACTCGTCCTGCGATTCGTAGAACGCGGCAAGGGCGAGCGGTTCGTTCCTGATCATCGACTCATAGCGCGCGCGGGTCGAGGCTGCGGCATCGGGCCGCCCGAGTTCCTGGTACATGGCGGCGAGCCGCTGGTAAACCTGCTGGTTTGCGCCGGCGGGAGACATCCATGCGTATGCCCCGCGCACTGCCGTGAACGTCATGGCTCCCGTTGCCGGCATTACCCGCGGGAGCATCGTGGTGAAGGCGCCATTGGCGGCTCGGACCGCCGCGACCGAGGACGGGACTGCGCCCGGAACCGTGGACGCCGCGGGTAAGGGAGGAGCGGCGTCGGCAACGCGGGCGGCCTCCTCCAGGCTGGCGAGCGCCTTCAAGAGGTTACGGTCCTGCCGCCAGATATCCGAAAGGCGGTTCAGCAGCGCGATACGGGTGTAATGGGAGTCTTCGAGTCTGGCCACGCGCGCCAGCGAATCTTCAACGATCGCGCAGGCGTCTTGCGTCTGCCCACCCATTTCGAAAAGCTGGCTGACCTGCTGGGTCCATCCGGAGAACGCGGGCGCGTCGGCGGGGAGACGCTTGAGCGCGGCGCGGGCTTCGTCGCGGGCGGCTGCGGCGTCGCCGAAGCGTCCTTCGTTTTGGGCTTTCCAGTAGGCCTGGGTGGCGGTGGTGACGGGGTCTTGCTGGGGTTGGGCAAAAGCGGCTACGGCGACGAGGAGAATCGCGGCTCGCATGGCTGATTAGACTCCTTTCCCTAGTGTAAGTTCCCGGAGCAGCAAGTGAAGGACCAGCCGGTAAATCGTGAGTTTAGACGGCGCACCGCAGAGACGCCGAGTTCGCGGAGGAAACGCAGCGGGAAAGGCGAACACACTTGTGTCCGCCGGGCTACAAAGGCTTTGCGGCGCCCATCTGGGACTTGAGCGTCGACCATTGCCGGAGCAGGCGGGCTACCGCAGCCCGGCGGTTGGCTACGGCGGCGACTATCTGCGCTGGTGGGGTGACGTCCGCAGATTGGAGCGAGAGCATCAGGGCGTTCAGTGTTGCCGCGGCGTTACTCAGGGTCAACGGACCGGCGGGGGCGCCGCGTCCTCCTCCTTCGTCACCAGCGCCTTCCAGCGCGGCCAGCGCTTGCGCGTTTGCCCCGGGAGCGGCGGTCGATCGCGCACGGCGCAAGTCGCCGAGAGCCTGGTCCACAGCCTGGATATCGTCATACAACTGCTTTGACAACGTGAATTGCTGCTGCAGACCGAGGGGAGGCGTCTTCACGCGCGGATCCATGGTCAACGTGAGGGGCTGGTTGTACCTTTTGCCATCCGCCGTCAGCCGCACGGTGTAGCGGCCGGGGGCGGCCCAAGGCGAGTTCGGCGGGACCGCGGTATCGTGCGCGATAGCCGCGATAGGGAGCCCGCCGCGTCCGCCGCCGCCAGGCAGAGGCGTGTAGTGCATGTCCCAGAGGAAGCGATGCATGCCGGCCGTCGCCTGCAACCCGAGGTGCGGCCGGATCCAGTAAGTGGGCACGGGGAACATTGGATCGATGGAGGGAATGGGGTCGGAGCTGGAGTACTTGCGCACGAGCTTGCCGGCGGAGTCGAGGATTTCGAGCGTGACGGCGCTCGCATCGGCGGCCAGATAGTAGTCGAGGATCGCGCCATCGGGCGGATTCTTCGAAGCCGGCTCGTCGGGCGGCAGCGGCGTGTCCGTATTCATGTTCCAGCGCACCCGGACGGCGGTCTGCGGTTTGTAGAGGAATGCCGGCGCGGCGGCGACGCGATCGTCGACCTGGCGCAACGGCGTGATGTCGTCCAGGATCCAGAAGCCGCGGCCGTGGGTGGCGGCGATCAGGTCGTCGCCATGGACCATGATGTCGCGCACGGAACTCGGGGCCATGTTCAGGCGGAGGGACTGCCAGTTCTCCCCGTCGTCGAAAGAGACGTAGATCTCGCGCTCGGTTCCGGCGAAGAGGAGCCCTTTGCGCTTCGGATCCTCCCGGACAGTGTTGACGGGCCCGCCGTCGGGGATGCCTTTGACGATCTCGGTCCAGTTCTTGCCGCCGTCGTGGGTGCGGAGGATGTGCGGACGGTGGTCGTCGATGCGGATGGTGTTGATGGCGGCGTAGGCGGTGAGCGCGTCGTGCTGGCCGGCGTCGATGACCGAGACTTTCATCCATGGGCCGATCTGCGGCGGCGTGACGTCGGTCCAATGCAGGCCGCCGTCGATGGTGGTGTGGATGAGGCCGTCGTCGGTACCGGCCCAGATGCGGTTGACAGCGAGCGGCGAGGGCGCGACGGCGTAGATGACGCCGCGCTGTGTGGCCTGGACCTGCGATTTGTACCTGCCGACGCTGGCCGGGATCTCCCAGGTTTTGCGCGTCAGGTCGGGAGAGATTTGGGTCCAGCTATTGCCGCCGGTGAGCGTTTTCCAAAGGGTGTTCGTGCCGAACAGCAGCATGCGCGGGTCGGCCTTGGAGAAGACCACCGGCATGGTGCGGAGGACGCGCATGTCAGCCGGGCGGACGGGGGTAGGGAATATATTGGTCACCTGGCCGGTGCGGCGGTCGAAACGGGTAATCTTGCCGCCGTACACGAGATCAGGATTGAGCGGATCGGGTACGGCGTAACCGTACTCCTCGACGCCCACGGGATGCCATTCGCGGAAGGTGATCTGGCCGTCGTCGCCGCGGCTGGAGACGCACGCGGAGCCGCTTTCCTGCTGCCCACCGCAGACGCGATAGGGAAACCCGTTATCGGTGTTGACGTGGTACATCTGCGCGGTGGACTGGTTGTACCAGGAACTCCAGGTCTGACCGCCGTTGACGGTGATGACATTGCCCTGGTCGCTGACCAGCAGGATGATTTCGGGGTGGTTCGGATTGATCCAGCCGCGTTGGTAGTCATCACCGCCCGGCGCGCCGCGGAAGGCGGTCCAGGTCTTGCCGCCATCGATGGATTTCCAGGAGACGGTGCTGGCGATGTAGACGATATCCGGGTTCTTGGGATCGACGAATGGAACGGATAGGTCGCCGCCGCCTATGCGTCCGGCGGGACGCGGGTCGGTGGTGGCGCGCTCCCAGTGCTCGCCGGCGTCATCGGTGCGGTAGATGCCGACGCCGCCGTTGGCGGCGATCGTGGCGTAGAGGCGCTTCGTAGTACTGGGCGCGATCGCGATGTTGGCTTGGGTAAAGCCGCCCTCGCCGGAAGGGATGCCCTGGGTGAGCGGACGCCAGGTCGTGCCGCCGTCGGTGGATTTGAACATGCCGCCGCCGGGTCCGGTCCACGCGCTGTTCTCCCACGGTCCCTGGCGCGCTTCCCAGAGCGCGGCGTATACGATATCGGGATTGGCGGGATCGATCTGGACTTCGGAGGCGCCGGTATTTTCATCCTTGCCGAGGACCTTCTGGAAAGTGCGGCCACCGTCGGTGGAACGATAGAGCCCGCGCTCGTCGTTGGGTCCATACGGGTGGCCGAGGACGGCCACGAAGAGCTTGTCGGGATTGCGCGGATCGACTGCGATCTGCGGGATCTGCTGTCCATCGCGAAGGCCGAGGTGGGTCCAGGTCTTGCCGGCGTCGGTGGATTTGTAGACGCCATCGCCGGTGGACAGATCGGGACGCTGGAGTCCTTCGCCGGAGCCGACATAAATAATGTTCGGGTCCGAGGGCGCTACCGCGAGCGCGCCGATGGAGCCGGTGGGCTGGTCGTCGAAAATGGGGAACCAGGTGCGGCCGTAATCGGTGGTCTTCCAGACGCCGCCGTTACAGATGCCGACGTAGAAGACGTTGGGCTGACTCGCGACCCCCATGCCGGACTTGGTGCGCCCGCCGCGCAGGGGTCCGATGGACCGCCATTTCATTTCGGAGAAGAGCTTCGGGTCGTAAGAGGCGGTCCAGGCGGTGGACGCAATGAGGAGGGCGAGCAATCGGTGCATGTTGGTGACTCCGGGGCGGAAGATGCAGTATAGCGCCGGGCTGTAGGGGCGGACTTACGAAGGCTGGCGATGCGGCCAGTCTCGCAAGCGGCGAATGTTCAGCCGGTCGCGAGGACATCGCCCGAACCGGCGCTCCAATCTTTCAGCAGACCGAGCCGCAGAAACTCCGTTTTGGCGCGCATCGTCACGTCGCTCTGCATGCGCGCCTCGTACCGGTGATCGAAGACGTAGGCTTTGATGCGAACCCTGAGATACGGGCGGCGGTCGAACTCGTCACAGACCAGCACCGTAACCGGTTTGGCAAGATAAGTGAACGGCGATGTGCAGGCGACTTCAAACCCGATGCGGGAAACGAGAGCCGGGTCGGCGCAGGGAGGCAAAAATACGTCCGTTACGACCTGGCAGTCTGGCACACCGGAGTTTGCGTTGAAGACCTCGCGATTGAGGATGTCCGAGTTCGGAATGGTGACCCTTGTGTCGTCCGGTGTGGTGAGCTTGGTGCTTCGCAGCCCGATGTGATCGATCTCGCCGTAGGCAGAGCCGATGCGGACGCGGTCGCCGAGTTGGTACGGCCGGTCCGCTACCGCAACCAGTCCGCCCACCAGGTTCTTGATCAAATCCTGCGCGCCCAGGCCGATGGCGATCGCGACTGAACCGACGGCAGCGATGAAGGTCTCTCTCGAGGGGGACAGGAGATCGAAAGCGGCGAAGCTGGCCAGGAACCACAGCCCGATGCGGAGAACAGGCTGGATCCATTTCACCGCGAAGCGCGCCCGCGGCCCGCGCTGACTGACCAGATCGAGGAACCTGGTGGCGTAGCGGATCGACGCCCAGGTCAAAGTGAATATCGCGATGACGGTGGCGATCCGGCCGAAGGTGAAATAGCGGAGAAAGTTGATCTGAGGACCTTGCTGCAACAGCAGGACGCCTGGATAAGCCGTGTACATATATACTCCTACATCAGATTCCGGCGGCTGAGCGTCTCCCTCACGAGGCGGCCGGCCTCCGGCCGGACGCGGACTCCGGGGCCCGCGGGTTCCGGTTCGACCACTTCCAGAAGATGGAGCCGCTCGATCTGACGGACACTCTGGTCCTGGCTCGTCGCGAAGACGCGAGCCAACTCGGCGGACGTGAGGCTGCCATGCTGAAGGATGGCTTTTACGACGAAACAGTCCTCGAGCGACATCTCGGCGGCGAGCGATCGATAGTCCGGCGCGAGCGGCTGCCGCATGTGCACAATGCCTCCTTCGACCCTTTCGACCGATCCCTGCCACAACTCGAATGCCGAGCGGAAGATGCCTTCCGATGTTTCATAGAGTGCTTCCAGAAAGAGCGTCTGCGGATCCTGCTCGAGCCCGAGAAACCGGCGAAGGCCGCTGACGCGCGGATCCTCCTGGGGCAGGGGCGCGAATTCGAGCCGCAGCCCGGAGAGCCCGTGCCGCTGCAGGATGGCGTTGCTCAGATCTCCGTGCCGTACCGACATGGCGTTGATACGGTGCGAGAAATGGCGTCCGAGCCCGACCACCGCTTCGAGGTAGCGGTAGGCGGTCTCGTTTATGCTGAACACCCAAAGGGTGCTGCGACCGGTGGAATACATCAGGTCAAGCAAGGTCCGCAAGGCCTCGAAACCATCGACGGTGCGGAGGAATGTCCGCTCGAATTCCTCGACCAGGACAACCCGCCGCCGCTCGCCTGAAGCGGCGATTACGTCGGCGCGGTCGGGGATGTCGAGCAACCGCCGCACAAAGGCGGTCATCTGGGGGGCGGTCACCAGCCGTTCGCAAAACTGGCCGCGAACGACGTCGCAATGGGCGAACACGCCGGCGGCGGCGCAGTTGATGAGGCTGGTCTTCCCGCTGCCCCGGGCTCCCACCAGGATTACGGAGGCTCCTTTTCCCATTTCCCAGCACTGCAGCGCATCCGCGAAGCCGGCCAGTTCAGCGTCGCGGCCGATCAGGAACCGCGGGTCTTCCACGGGCGCGAGACGAAAGAGCCGGCGGTAAATCATGGGCAGATCGCGTCCGCGGAGCTGGACTTCCAGGGTTTCTGCGAGGTCGGCCCGGCGAATCACCGGGGGCTCGGGTTCTCGCGGCGGCGCGATCCAGCCGATCTTGAGCAGCATCCAGCGGTTCGCGGCGCGAAGGCCCGCCCAGAGGCGGCGACCGCCGGCCTGCGCTGCGCTCTCGGTGGCGTCTGCCAGTTGGTGCAGGGTGTGGCCGCCTCGCTGCCGAGTCATCTGGGCCAGCAGGCCGATCCGGGTCTTTTCGAGGGCGAGATCGCTTTCCAGTAAAACGGCGGCCTGGGCGTGCGCCGCCGCCGTCTCGATCGCGGGGCGGATTTCAGGAGCGGCGTCCTTTTGGAAGTTCAGCAGCCTCTCGGCATTTTGGACGGCTTCAGCCGCGAACGCCTCTCCTTCCGCGGGCTCCAGACGCGCGGTTTCGAATCCGAAGTTCACCACCTCGCGCGCGCGTTCGATTTCCCGCATGATCGCGCGATGCGTTTCCTCCACCTCGCGGAATCCCCTGAGCAGGAGCGGTGCTCCGGCCGCCGAGAGAGCGGTAAGGAAAACGTTGACGGGGGCGAGATCGCGCCAGGGACTGCGCCAGCTAGGAAGCGGGTCGCGCGGTTCCACGGTTTCAAGCGTGACCGGAAGCTGTTGGCGGGCGCACAACGAGGCGCGCCGCAGCCAATCCGAAACGCGTTCTTCCGAAGACCGAAGTCGCGCCCCCGGCTGCGGAAAAGAATCGCTTTGCTCGCCGCCGGGCCATCGCTGAAGCCAGGCGATGTCGGCGTCCAACTCCTCGATGAGCTCGGCATGCTCTACCTCAATGGAGCCGAGACTTGCGGCGGTCTCGGCATTCGTGTCACGAGCCAGTTTCGCCAGATGCAGTTCCAGATCGATCACCGAGCGGACGGCGCGCTGCTGACGCGACCAGAAGCTCAGGTACCTCTGTTGCTCCTTCTCCCAGTTGGCCCGCCTGTGGGTGGAAGCCGGCCGCGGCCGGCGCAGGAATGCCGTCGCGATGTCCGCCGCGGCGTGCTCCGCCCAGGCGCGGTAGCGTGCGAGCAGGAGCGCAGCACTCTGTTGGTGGCGGGTACCCGCGTCTATCCAGGACGCGCGCGCACTCTCCAGGCGCTCCGGTCCGATATTCGCAAGAAACGAGCGCCGGCAGATCTGCCACGGCCTCAACAGATGTAGGGCCGACTGTGCCAGCAGCAGTTGAAATGCGCCGTCGAGCGCCGCCCTCGACAGAATCATCCACTGGAGATGATCCGAGACGGCTTCGCGAAGACGAATCCGCCGCGGTTTGCGGGACAGAGATCGCCAGAGATGAAGAGCCGAGGGCCGGCCGTTTGCGGTAAGCTCGACCAGCGCTCTGCCGCTCAGTTCCACTATCGCGGGAAGCCGCCGCAACAGATCGCCCAGCGCCGACTGGTATTCTTCCAGCACGGCGAGAGACCGCTGCAGGGGTCTTTTCTGCCCATATGCGGCGAGCGGGCCGGTCAACAGGGAGGGCGCTCCGCGGCCGAAAAATTCGTCCAGGGATGCGAGACTTCGGGCGGGGGGATGCGGGTTCTCCCACGCCACGAACGCGTCGCGCTGGCCCGACGTCAATGTGGCGATGTCCTCCCAGGCGTTGGACAACTCACGCGCAAGCTGGACATTTCGCGAGTCCAGTTCGGTTCGGAACGCGATCCAGAGGGCGGCATCGAATTGCATTGGCAGATTTGGATAGAGCGCCGTCCGCGGTTCCACACTTCAACATATACCCGTTCTGCGGCACCGGGCGCTTCCGTTTCGCCGGACGGGGCGCGCGTTCGGCTCCGGGGGATTTGCCGAGGGGACAGTCCCCGACGACCGGTCGGCGGCTCATGCCGTTCCGAAGGCGGGTCGAAGGCGACCCGCGTGGACGAGTGCGCCCGCCTCCCAAACGCCGAGACGATCGAATGGAAAATCTCGTAACATTACGGAGAGCCATGCTGGTCATCAAAGCTCTCCGAAAGACCTACGGCAAGTTAGTGGCTGTCGATGGAGTCGCCTTTCAGGCCGCAAAGGGTGAAACGGTGGGGCTGCTCGGGCCCAACGGCGCGGGCAAGACCACAACTGTTTCGATAATCGCCGGCCTGCTCCGGCCGGATTCGGGAGAAGTGCTGATCGCGGGGCAGCCGCTTCGCGGCGATACGGATCCGGTCAAGCGAAGGATCGGACTGGTGCCGCAGGACCTCGGGCTCTACGAGGAACTGAGCGCGAATGACAACCTGACGCTGTTCGGCTCGCTGTACGGGTTGGACGGAGCGCGTCGCAATCGCGCGATGCATGAGGCGCTCGACCTGGTGGGGCTGGCGGATCGCGCCAAGGACAAAGTCGCGGGATTCAGCGGCGGGATGAAGCGGCGTCTGAATCTGGCGGCGGCCTTGCTCCACGATCCCGACCTGCTGTTGCTCGACGAGCCGACGGTCGGGGTGGACCCGCAGAGCCGCAACGCAATTTTCGACAATCTCGAGACGCTGAAGAAGCGCGGCAAGACGCTGCTCTACACCACGCACTATATGGAGGAGGCGGAGCGGCTGTGCGACCGGATCGTGATCATCGATCACGGTAAAGTGATCGCGGACGATACCCTGCAAGGGCTCCACCGGCTGCTGCCTGTGGAGAGCCTCTTGACGGTGGAATTGGCAGATTCGGAGAGCGATGGCTTCCAGGCCGAAGATCTGAAGCAGATCGCTGGTGTGAAGACGGTGGAAGTGGGGGGCAGGACGCTGCGGATCGGGGTGCGGGATCTGGCTGCGGATTCGGCGGGGATTCTGCGATGGCTGGCGGATTCGGGCCATCCGCCGCAGCACTTCGCCAGCGAGCGGGCGAGCCTGGAGGATGTGTTCCTCACATTGACGGGAAGGAGACTGCGCGACTGATGTGGATGCCATTCGTGGCGCTGGTGCGGAAGGACCTGCGCCTCTTTTTTTCCAACCCGCGCGCCCTGCTGATGACGGTAGCCGCGCCGATCGCGATCGGCTCGTTCTTCGGCTACATCTTCGGCGGCGGCGGGGACGGGGACCGGCAGGCGGGCAAGGTCGCCATCCTCGCGGTCGATCAGGATAACAGCACGATCTCGCGCGAGATCGTGCGGCTCATGACCGCGGACAGGAACCTAGACGTGAAGATTGCGCCCATCGAAGCGGCGAAGACGAGCGTGCGGAAGGGCCAGGCGGTGGTGGCATTCGTGGTTCCCAAGGACTTTGGGATAGCGGCGTCCCGGGCGATGTTCGGGCCGGAACAGAAGCCGGAGATCGAGCTGTTCTACGATCCCTCGCACGGCATGGAACAGACCATGGTGCAGGGGATGCTTGCGGGAAACGTGATGCAGGCGGTCAGCAAAGAGCTGTTCACAGGCAAGACGGGCCGCGATGTGATGAAGGAAGCGATGGAAGGGCTCGACAGCTCCGGCCTCGCGGCGGAGGACAAGGCTGGGCTGCGCGACCTGCTGCGGAGCGCGGAGCAGTGGAACGCGCGGCTCGACGCGCAGAAAGGATCGGGAGACGCAGGGCCGCAGGGACTGAGGATGCCGTATGAAGTTCGGAGCGAGGCGCTAACTTCCGGCGCGGGGATCCGGTACAACGGCTACGCACACTCCTTCGGCGGGATGGGGATACAGTTCATTCTGTTTGTGGGGATCGACGTCGGAATTACGATGCTGCTGCAGAGAACGCAGGGAGTGTGGAAGCGCCTGCGGGCAGCGCCGTTATCGCGGGGCGCGGTATTGGGCAGCCGGGCTGCGAGCGCGGCGCTGACATCGATGTTCGTCTTGATGGTGTTGTTCGGGTTTGCGCGGGTGGTTTTCGGGGTGAGAGTTCACGGAAGTATGGCGGGATTTCTGGGCGTGTGCGCGTCGTTTTCACTGATGACGGCGGCGTACGGGCTGCTCATTGCGGCGTTGGGGAAGACGCCGGAAGCCACCAGGGGACTCGCAATTGTGGGAACGCTGCTGATGGTGATGCTCGGGGGCGCTTGGGTGCCGACGTTTGTCTTCCCAAGCTGGATGCAGAAGCTGACGGTGGTGGTGCCGACGCGATGGGCCATGGACGGGCTCGACGCCATGACATGGCGCGGGCTGGACTTTTCCGCCGCGGCGACTCCGATCGCGCTGCTGACAGCGGCGTCGGTGGTGTTCGGGATGCTGGCGGTAATGCGATTCAAGTGGGAAGCGGATGGCTAGAGAGATTCGCAAGCGAACGATGACCGCTACTCCCTACCTGGATCTACCAGCTCAGTACTCTAAAGTTAAAAGTACTTGAAGCCGCGCCCGACTCGCGATATCATCACTTATATGGCTACCCCCCGCCGGGAACCGGTGGCGCTCCACGCACACGCGATGGACAACTTGCGGTATATCCGCGAGACGATCGAGCGTGCGGGGTCGTTCACGGCGGTACCGGGAATCGGCGGAATGCTGATGGGCTCTACTGCGCTGGCGGCGGCCTGGATTGCGTCGCGGCAGCGGACGCCCGGGCGGTGGCTGGCGGTTTGGATGGCGGAAGCCGTGGTCGCCATGTTGGTGGGATGGGCAGGAGCGGCCTTGAAGTCGCGGCGCGCGAAACTGCCGCTGCTCAGCGGGCCAGGGCGGAAGTTTATCGCCGGGTTCACGCCGGCGCTGGTAGCCGGTGCATTTCTAAGTATGATTCTATTCCGCGGCGGGCTGAACGGCTTCTTACCGGGTATGTGGATGCTGCTCTACGGGGCGGGAGTCGTTTCCGGGGGAGGGGCGTCGGTGCGAGTGGTACCGCTGATGGGATCGTGCTTCATGTTCACAGGAGCGGTCGCGCTGCTGCTGACCGGGGTTTCCGGAGATGTGGCGCTGGCGGCAGGTTTTGGAGGACTTCATATCATTTTCGGGACGATCATTGCGGTGAAATATGGCGGGTAGACAAAGCGCAGTACGGAAGGAAAAAGATCGCAAGCCGCAGCAGGCGCCCGCGCTCGCGCCGGCCCTGGAAAGCGCGCAGAAGCTCGATAAACTGGTCCACGAGCGCCTGCGGCTGGGAATTCTGAGCGCCCTCTCGGTCAACGAGTCCCTCACTTTTACCGAACTGAAGCGGCTGCTCGATTCCACGGACGGCAACCTCAGTATTCACGCGCGGAAACTGGAGGACGCGGGCTATGTGTCCGCCACCAAGTCGTTCGACGGCCGGATTCCCCGCACGGATTACCGCCTGACCCCCGCCGGACAGCGGGCGCTGGAGCGGTATCTGGACCACATGGAGTCGATCATCCAGGCGATGCGCGAGAAATAGGCGGATTTTTTTATGTCTGTATACTTTGCATCTCAAAGCTCTCTGCATATCGGAATCATCATGGACGGCAATGGCCGTTGGGCGCTGGCGCGGGGCTTGCCCCGGGTGGCGGGCCACAAGGCCGGCGTGGAGGCGGTGCGGCGTGTGGTGGAAGCAGCGCCGCCGGCCGGAGTCTCGGTGCTGACGCTATTTGCCTTCTCGTCGGACAACTGGCGGCGGCCGCCGGCGGAGGTGGAGGCGCTGATGGGAATGATGGATCGCTACCTGCAAACCGAAACCGCGCAGTGCGTGCAGAACGGCGTGCGGGTGGAAGTGATCGGTCGCCGCGACCGGCTGGGGTCGCGTTTGTGCGCGGCCATCGCCCGGGCGGAAGCGATGACGAAGGCGGGAACGCGGCTGCGGCTGCGGATCGCCGTGGACTACTCCGCGCGGGACGCCATTCTGGCGGCGGCGCGCGGAGTGAAGGAGCTTTCGCTGGACGCACTGGGGAAGGCGCTCGGACCCCCAGTGGATCTTCTGATCCGCACGGGCGGGGAGCGGCGATTGAGCGATTTCCTGCTGTGGGAGAGCGCTTATGCCGAACTGGTCTTTTCCAGGACCATGTGGCCCGATTTCGGAGCCGAAGACCTCCGCGCCGCCATCCGGGATTTCCATGGCCGGGAGCGCCGGTTCGGAGCCGTCACCCCGCCCGCGGCCCCGCTACGCGAAGCCTGGCTGGACTGAACTCGCGACACCGCTGCGGGTATCGCGCGGAGGTGGAATCTCCGTAAAAGATCCCCGCTCTACCCGCATTCGGGTGGGAGACCCGGCCCGGTTTTAACTTTATTCTGATCATGTGGCCTGCGGGACCGAGGAGACGAAGCGACCTTCCGATCCGCGCCCTCAGGCCCTCCGGCATGCGGCCGGAAGAACCTGGATTTCCGGCCGCTCCCGCTTTCGGCCGGCTGCTGTGAGTCAGGGCGGCAGTTGGGCCAGAGTCTGCGAGGTTGCACATGGAAATTCAGAATAGCGAAACGATCAGCGCCCTGCTGGCGAGCATGGGCGAAACCCGGGGAAACCATCCGCTGCGCACGCGGAGTGAGGCTATGTCGCGTCGCCTGCGATGCACCTGTGGGCATTGCCAGACATGCGACGAGAACGAGCGTTGGGAGCGCGTCTTTAACGAGAAGTTCGCGGACCCCACCTACTATCTGCCGCGGATCTTCAAACGCGGTTCGTCGCTGGGGCGTTGAAGCTGGTTCGTAACGCGGGGCGGGCAATCCGTCCCGCAGTCGGCCGGACCTGCTAAAAACGGGTTCGCAGCCTGAAAGGCTGCCGCACAAGACGACGTGCAGCCGCGGCGCAGCTTGCGGATATCCAGTTATAATTGTCTGGAAAGGCGTTCACTCTCATGAAGATCCGCCCCGAAGACGCTCTGGAGTACCACTCCCAAGCACCCGCCGGCAAACTCGCGGTCACCCCTACGAAGCCCTGCCGGACCCAGCGCGATCTCAGCCTGGCTTACACTCCCGGCGTCGCCGTCCCATGCCTGGAAATCGAGCGCGACCCCAGCCTCGCCTATCAGTACACCGCCAAAGGGAACCTGGTCGCGGTGATTTCCAATGGCACTGCCGTGCTTGGACTCGGCAACATTGGCGCGCTCGCCGGAAAACCCGTCATGGAAGGGAAGGCGGTCCTGTTCAAGCGATTCGCCGATATCGACGTTTTCGACATCGAACTCGACACCCTCAATCCGGACGAGATCATCCGTACCTGCCAGATCCTGGAGCCGACTTTCGGCGGCATCAACCTGGAGGACATCAAGGCGCCGGAGTGCTTCTACGTCGAGGAAGAGCTTAAGAAAACGATGAAGATTCCGGTCTTCCACGACGATCAGCACGGCACCGCCATCATTTCCGGCGCGGGCCTGCTGAACGCTCTGGAGATTTCGGGCAAGCGGATCGAGGACATCCGGGTAGTGTTCAACGGCGCCGGTGCGAGCGCCATCTCGTGCGCGGCGCACTATGTGCGTCTGGGCGTGCGGCTCGAGAACATCGTGATGTGCGACACCAAGGGCGTCATCTACGAAGGCCGCACGGAAGGCATGAACCCGTACAAGGCGCGGTTTGCGTCCAAGACTTCCGCCCGCACCCTGAGCGAGGCGCTGGCAGACGCAGACGTGTTCTTCGGCCTTTCGTGCGCGGACTGCGTGACGCCGGAGATGGTGAAGGGAATGGCGCCGAACCCGGTGATTTTCGCGCTGGCGAATCCGGATCCGGAGATTTCCTATGAAGCGGCGCTGGCGGCTCGTCCGGATGCCATCGTCGCGACCGGGCGTTCCGATTTTCCGAACCAGGTAAACAACGTCCTCGGCTTCCCGTTCATTTTCCGCGGAGCGCTGGACGTGCGGGCCACCACCATCAACGACGAGATGAAACTGGCGGCGACGCGCGCCCTGGCTTCGCTCGCCAAAGAAGACGTGCCGGACTCCGTCCTTCGCGCCTACGGTGTGGACCGGCTGGAGTTCGGGCGGGAGTACATCATCCCGAAGCCCTTCGATTCGCGCGTGCTGATCTGGGAGGCGTCCGCAGTGGCGCAGGCGGCGATGGAGACGGGAGTCGCGCAGGCACCGGTGGACCTGCTGCAATACCGCGAGGAACTGGAGCGGCGGCTCGGCAAGGCCAACGAGGTGATGCGCGGCATGATCAACAAGGCCCGCAAGGAACCCAAGCGCATCGTTTTCACGGAAGGCGAAGAGGGCAAGATCCTGCGCGCGGCCCAGATCCTGATCGACGACAAGATCGCGGTCCCGATCCTGTTGGGCGACGAGGCGAAAGTGCGGGCAAAGGCTGCGGAACTGCGATTGCACCTCAACGGCGTCCTAATCGTCGATCCGGCCAGGCACCCGCGTCTGGACGTCTATACCGAGGAGTTTTACAGCCTGCGCCAGCGCAAGGGGGTCGCGCGGAACGAGGCATCCACCCTGATCCTGAACCCGGTGACGTTCGGCAGCATGATGGTACGGCTGGGCGACGCGGACGCGTTGATTGGAGGATTAACGACCCACTATCCGGATACCATCCGGCCGGCGCTCCAGGTGATCGAAGTGCGCCCGGAATTGCGTCGCGTAGCGGGAGTGTACGTGCTGATTACGCCTAAGGGCGATGTCTACTTCCTCGCGGACGCCACGGTAAACATCGAGCCAACGTCGGAGGACCTGGCGGAGATCGCGATCATGGCGGCGGAGAAGTGCCGGCGGTTCAGCCAGGAGCCGCGCGTAGCCATGCTCTCGTTCTCGAACTTCGGGAGCACGCGGCACCCGCTGGCGGACAAGGTACGGCGCGCGGTGGACCTGGTGCGGCAGCGCGCGCCGGGGCTGATGATCGACGGCGAGATGCAGGCGGACACCGCGGTCGTGCCGCAAATCATCGATGAAACCTACCCGTTCAGCACGCTGAAGGGCGGCGCCAACGTGCTGGTGTTTCCCAACCTGGAAGCCGGCAACATCGCATACAAGCTGTTGCAGAGGATCGGAGGGGCGGAACTGATCGGGCCGCTTCTGACGGGGATGTCGAAGCCGGTGCACGTGTTGCAGCGCGGGTCCGAAGTGAACGACATCGTGCACGTCGCGGCGGTCGCGGTGGTGGACGCGCAGGAGGTCGGGAAACCATATAAGACGCTGGCGGAGGCGCAGGTCCACAAGGCGCTTTAGCGCTACTCTGGACGCATGCACCGCCGCCGGTTTCTGCTTGCTCTCGCCGCCTCCCGACTTCGGGCGGCGGCGATCGACCTGAAGTCTGTCGAACGCCCGCGGGTATTAAAGGCCGCGGCGAAGTACCTCGGCGAGGCGCCGGTGACGGTAACCGCGTCGAGTTCGCCGCGCTCCGCGGGCGGCAGGCACGACTTCTTCTCCGAAGGCGACTACTGGTGGCCCGACCCGGCCCATCCGGACGGACCCTATGTCCAACGCGACGGGATGAGCAATCCCGATAACTTCCTGGAGCACCGGCGCGCGATGGTGCGGCTGAGCCTGATCGTACCGGCGCTCGCCGCCGCGTACAAGATTACCCGGGAAAGGAAATATGCGGAGGGAGCGGCGCGCCACCTGCGCGCGTGGTTCGTCGATGAAGAGACTCGAATGAGCCCGCACCTGCTCTACGCGCAAGCGATCAAAGGCCGGTTCACCGGCCGCGGAACCGGAATCATCGACACGCTGCACCTTGTGGAGGTCGCCCGGGCGGCGGGACAGATCGACATGCGGGCGGCAGACCTCGCGGCGGTTCGCAAGTGGTTTGCCGCCTACACCGATTGGATGTGTACGCATCCTTATGGGATCGCCGAACGGGACACGAAGAACAACCACGCGACGTGCTGGGTGGCGCAGGTCGCGGCCTTCGCGCAGCTTACCGGCGATGGGGCGCGGACGGCGGATTGCCGGCTTCGGTTCAAGACCATCCTGGTTCCGAACCAGATGGCCCCGGACGGCAGTTTCCCCGAGGAAGTGCGGCGGACGAAGCCCTACGGCTATTCGATCTTCAACCTGGATGCCATGGCGATCGTGGCGCAGACGCTCACCACCAAGGACGATAATCTGTGGACTTGGACACTGCCCGACGGGCGCGGGATGGCGAAGGCGGTCGCGTACCTTTACCCGTTCCTGGCGGACAAGAAGAAGTGGCCGTTGAAGCCGGATGTGATGTATTACGACGAATGGCCGGTGCGGCAGCCGGTCCTGGTCTTTGCCGGGATCGCGCTGGATAAGCCGGAGTACATCGCGCTGTGGCGCAGGTTAGAGGCCGACCCCACGGTGGAAGAGGTGATCCGGAATTTCCCGGTGCGGCAGCCGGTGCTGTGGGTGTGATGGTCCGCAACGCCGCACGCGGAACTCTGCCTTGACAAGCAGCAACACCAGGAGTACCGTCGACGAAGGCGTTACAGGAGTCAGCCAAAGAGCTATGGCGATGTTATCTGTACAAGCAGAGGCGACTTGGGGGACCTTCTATTTCGGCGGAAGTCTCGATAGCAACGGCGGAGGGAAGGCTAACGCAATACTGGGCGTTTCGGTGACCGACAACGGCGGCGCTCCTCGAAAAGGATTGGCCGCGGGTAATTTCGCCGTGCATTTCCTGCCCGCCCCCGGTTTCAATCCAAAATTTCTCCCGGTCTCGATTCTCGTTTGCAACGAAGACGCTCCCGGCGTCTACACGCTTGGTCTCGTGCCTCCGGCGTGTCCCGATGTAGGCGAGAGGTTTCTCTACTCGGTCGCGGTCACCTCGAAATCGTCCGGCTCTAAGGCGGCCGATCATGGTCAAACGGTAACTTGGATGGACCTGCCTGCCGGCGTCTGACTTGCGGGCTGCTATCGGGTCGAGAACCGGACGTGGTCGGAATCGACGTTTCAGCCGGCGGAAGGCCGCTGCAACTACTTGCCGATGCAGAAGGTCGAGAAGATGCGATTCAAAATGTCGTCGGCCGTCGTCGCGCCGGTGATGGCGTCGATCGGCCGCAGTGCGGAGTAGAGATCGAGCAGCAGCATCTCGTGTGGGATCGCAGCCTCGACCGCCTGCCGGGCCTTCTCCAGCCACTCCAAGCACTCGCGCAGAAGCGTCTCGTGGCGGATGTTGGTGATGAAACCCGCCTCCTGTTCGGGCGGCGCGATGCGCGCCAGGATCGCGTCGCGCAGTTGCGGGATGCCGTCGCCGGTGAGCGCAGAAACGAAGAGCGCGCCATCATGCGATGTCCGCGGTGCGAGATCCGACTTGTTGGCGACCAGGATGTAGTTCTGCGCGCGGTCCCGCAGTGGATCGTCGGCGAAGGGTTCGGAGGCATCTACCACCACCAGCGTAAGGTCGGCGTCGGCCATGGCCTGCCAGGAGCGCTCGATGCCGAGGCTCTCGACGACCCCGGCGTTCTCCCGAATGCCCGCGGTGTCATACAACTTCACCGGGATACCGCCGATCGCCGCCGTCTCGGACACAACGTCGCGGGTGGTTCCGGGGATGTCGGTGACGATCGCGCGGTCCTGTTCCAGCAGGCGGTTGAACAGGCTGCTCTTGCCGACGTTGGGGCGGCCGACGATCGCCAGGGTGAAGCCGTCGCGCACCATGCCGCCATACAGAAAACTCTCGGCCAGGCACCGGACGCCCGCCTGGATGGGGTCGAGCCGTCGCAGGATTTCGGCGGGGGGCGCGACGCTGACGTCGTCCTCCGCAAAGTCGATGCCGGCTTCGAGCAGTGAGATGAGCTCGAGCAATTGATCCTTGAGTGGTGCGATGCGGCGGGATACGGACCCTCCGGCTTGTTGCGCGGCGACTCGGGCCTGGTACAGCGTCGTGGCCTGGATGAGGTCGTGCACCGCTTCGGCTTGAGGGAGATCGATGCGGCCGTTCAGGTACGCGCGCAGGGTGAACTCGCCCGGTTCGGCGAGACGCGCGCCGGCTTCGGCCGCGCGGTGCACCGCGTGCCGCAGGAGGACCGGAGCGCCATGGCACGAGATCTCGACGACATCCTCGGCTGTGTAGGATCGCGGCGCTTCGAAAAAGGTGACCACCACATCGTCCACCGAATTGCCGTCCCGATCCAGCAGGTGGGCGTAGTGTGCGTGCCAGGACCGCCACTCCAGGGGCGTCAGAATGCGGCTGGCGATCGCGCGGGCCTCACTGCCGGAGAGTCGTACCACGCCGATGCCGGCGCGGCCCAAAGGCGTCGAGATTGCGACGATGGTATCGGCGAGATTCAATGACGGCGGGCGGGACGGGCGTCGCCCCGGCGATCGCCGCGCGGCGGACCGCCACCGCCGCGGCGGAACGGAGGTCCGTCGCTGCGCGGGGGCTCGGGCAGGCTCGCCATTCCGGCGGGATACACCACCACCTGGCGGCCCGGTCCGCTGCCGGCGCTTTCGCTGCGCACGGCCGTTTCGTTGCGGAGCGCGAGGTGGATGACGCGGCGCTCCCTGCTGTTCATGGGATTGAAGCGGAACGGAACGCCGGTGCGCTTCACCTTCTCGGCGGCGGTCATCGCGCTCAGGCGAAGTTCTTCGATCCGCAGCAGGCGATAGTCGTTGGCGTCGAAGGAAATGCGCGAGTGGTCCTCGGAGGGCATGCGCAGCATCTCCATGGTGACGTGCTCGAGGGCCAGCAGAAGCTCGGCCTTATTCGAAAGGAGGAGATCGACATCCTGACCGGTGAACCGGACGACGATATCGGGCGTCTCGACGTCGTTTTCGCCGGGCTCCGCGTCGGCAATCTCATAGTTCAAATGGAACCCTCCCGCTTGCAGCGTGGGTTTGAGGAAACCGTCTATGCGCGCGCCGACCGACGCGACGGAATATCTTCGCTGATCCACAGGCCTATTTCCTGCCGTTCTTTTTCTTGGGAGGCTCGACCGAACGGGCGGCTTCGATCGCCGTCTCCGTACGATTGAAGAACCACTGCTGTCCCATGCTGACTAAGTTGCTGGTCAAGTAGTATAACACCAGGCCGCTCGGGAAATTGTAGAACATGAAGCCGAAGATCAGCGGCATGAACATCATCATGCGCTGCTGGTTGGGATCCACATTGGCTTGCGGCGTCATTTTCTGCATGAGGAACTGGCTGGCGATCATGACGATGGGGAGGATCTTGATCGGCAGGTGCTCCGGCTGCGAAAGATCGCTGACCCACAGCCACCCCGCGCCCCGCATCTCGACCGATACCGTGAATACCGTATAGAACGCGAAGAAGAAGGGGATCTGGAGCAGCATGGGCACGCAGCCGCCCATCGGGTTCACGCCGTGCTGCTTGTACAGCGCCATCACTTCCTGATTCTGATCGGCCTTGCGCGGGTCGGTCATCTTCAGGTTGCGATACTTGTCGTTGATGGCGTCGATCTGCGGCTTCAGGGCCTGCATTTTCCGCATCGATTTCATGTTCGAGAGCTTGAGCGGGAACAGCAGGAAGTTGATGATGATGGTCACGATCACGATGGACCAGCCGAAGTTGTGGACCAATGCATCGTTGAACCAGTTGACGATCAGGAAAAGCGGCTTGGCCAGGAACCCCAGCCTTCCGAAATTGACGACTTCCTTCAGCTTGGGGTTGACGCGCGTGAGCAGGTCGAGATCCTTGGGGCCGACGAAGAACTCGAACGTATTGACCGGCCCTTCGGAGACCGCGACGCCGGGAAACGCTTGCGCCTTTTCTTCCAGCACCGTCCGGCCGCTATCCGGGAACAGCGTCATCTGCATCGCGGTGGACTCCCGGGGGATGAACACCGCGGCGAAGTACGTATCCTCCACGCCGGCGAAGGAGTAATTGCCGCTGTAAGTCACCGGACCAGTTTTGGCATCCGCCGCGCGCTTGGCTTCCAGCTTGTTTTCGGTGAGGTTGAAGAAGACCGCGTGCTGGTTTCCGGAGGGGTTTGGAATCGAAAAATCGCCGAAGCCGCCACGCCATTGCAGCATGTTGGGAACCGGCTTGCCGTCGATTGTCACCTCGGACGTGACGCGGGCGATGTAGCTGTTCTTCTCGAACCGGAAGCTCTTCTTGACGACCGCATGGCCGTCGGAGAATTCGTAGGTGACGCCCAAGCCATCGGGATCGGCGGTCTGCCGGTACCACGCCCAGTTGACGTTGGTGGCGGGTTTCGGTCCCGGAAAGTACAGCGAAAACGGGAACTCGAGACCCGACGCCGTGTTGATCGTCTCCAGAGGTTTGTTGTCGCTGCCCTTGTGCTTCTTGAGCAGCCAACTGCGGGCGGTCGCACCCTGGTTGCTGAAGGTGACGCGGAAGAGGTCGGTATCTACGATAAAGGCAGGCTGTGGCTGCTCCGCAGTCGCACCCACCGCGGGTGCGGCGGACGCCTCGGCGGCCGGTGTTTCCGGAGGGACGGCCGAAACCGTGCCGGTCCCTCCCGTAGCGCCGGTGGCTCCTGTGGAACCGGTCGCGCCCGGGACGGATTGCGCGGTGTCCGCTTTCTTGGGCGGGGGGCCTTGATTCTTGAACAAATAGGGCGTCAGGAACATCACCGCGCCCATCAGAAGGAAGGCGAGCAGCAGCCGCACTTCCATCGACATTTCTTTTTTGGGCGGCGTGTTGCTGCTGCCGCCGCTTACCGATTCGGGCATTCAGAATCCGTTAAGAAGACGAGATCACCGGACCGGATCGAATCCGCCGGGTTGAAACGGGTGACACCGCGCCAGGCGCCGCAAACCCATCCAGAGGCCCCTTGCCGCGCCATAGCGCTGGACGGCTTCCGACATGTATTCCGAGCAGGTGGGATAAAAGCGGCACGCCGAAGGCAGAAAGGGGGAAACACCAATTTTATATACGCGGAGAGCCCGCGTTATGATCCATTGCAGCGGTCCCAAAGGCGGCCCACTTCGCCCTGGATTTCCTGCATCGGAGCATCCAGTGCTTTGCGGCGGGGATTGATGACAATCGACCACTGGGGATTCAGCTTGTCCAGGTGAAGGCGGACCGCTTCGCGGAAGCGCCGCCGGATGCGGTTCCGCACGACGGCCTTGCCGACTGCGCGCGGAAGCGTGAAGCCGATACGGGGCCCGTCGGCCTGCGATTCCCGAAGGCAAAAAGCGGCGAAGAGGGGGCCGGAGAAACGGCTCCCGTTGTCGTACACGCGCCGGAAATCTTTGGATCGCAGCAGACGAACACGTTTCGGAAAACCTGGTATGGAGACCTACCTTTCGGAGCTGACGGTGAGCTTTTTCCGGCCGCGCGCGCGGCGGCGAGCCAGCACCGCCCGTCCGTTCTTCGTCTCCATACGGGAGCGGAAGCCATGAGTCTTGGCGCGATGGCGGTTATTCGGTTGAAAAGTACGTTTCGGCATTGTGGTTCAAACGTTTAGTATAGCAAGGGCGGAGAGTCCTTTGCAGAGAATGAGATAGTACGGTCAGCCGGCTCTACCGTCCGCCCGGCTCGTGCCGTTGCGCACGGCGGTTGGCCTCCGCGCGGGCCTCCGCGACCGGCCCTCCCCGACAATCGAGGTATGGCCGGCTTCGGATTTGCGCTGCGTGCGCTCCACTCCCGCAACTTCCGCTTGTTCTTCTCCGGCCAGACGGTCTCCCTAATCGGCACGTGGATGACGCGGCTCGCCACCAGTTGGCTGGTGTACCGGCTCACCGGCTCCGCGGTCCTGCTCGGCGCGGTCAGCTTCTGCGGGCAGGCGCCGATGTTCTTCCTCGCCCCGATCGCCGGGGTTTGGGTGGACCGCCTCGACCGGCGGCGCACGCTGGTGGCCACTCAAGTAGTCTCAATGGTGCAATCGCTTGCCTTGGCCGCACTGACGCTGGGCGGCGTGATCCGGATCTGGCACATCTTCGTCCTGGCGTTGGTGCAGGGGATCGTGAACGCCATCGACATGCCGGCCCGCCAGTCGTTCGTCATCCAGATGGTGGACCGGCGCGAGGATCTGGCCAACGCCATTGCGCTCAACTCTTCCATGGTCAACGCGACCCGGCTGGTCGGACCCGCGGTCGCGGGCATCGTCATCGCCGCGGTAGGCGAGGGCTGGTGTTTCCTGCTGGACGGCCTCAGCTACATCGCGGTGATCGCCTCCCTGGTGGCCATGAAAATTCGTCCCGCGCAGGATCGACGCACCCGGACCGAAGCGCTGTCGGAGCTTCGTGAAGGGTGGGGGTACGTCCGGCAGTCGCGGCCCATCCGCTCGCTGCTGCTGCTTCTGGCGCTCATCAGCCTGGTGGGGATGCCGTACACGGTGTTGATGCCGATCTTCGCCGACCGCATCCTGCACGGCGGCGCCAACATGCTGGGATTTCTTACCGGCGCTTCCGGCGTGGGCGCGCTGATCGCCGCCATCCGTCTGGCCGCGCGCAAGACGGTCGCCGGCCTCGGGGTCTGGATCCCCGTCTCCGCAGCCGTTTTCGGGGCGGCACTGATCGGGTTCGCCTTCTCCCGTTCGGTATGGCTATCGCTGCTCATCCTGCCGTTCGCCGGCTTCGGCATGATGCAGGAGATGGCGGCGACCAACACTATCCTCCAGACCATCGTGGAGGACGACAAACGCGGCCGCGTTATGGCGTACTATTCGATGGCCTTCCAGGGCGTCGCGCCCTTCGGCAGTCTGCTGGCCGGAGAGGTCACGGATTCGATTGGCGCGCCCGCAACGCTGGCGGCCGGGGGCGCGCTCTGTATTGCGGGGGCGATCTGGTTCGCCCGCCGATTGCCTTCGCTGCGCGAGATCGTGCGTCCGATCTATGTGCGGCTCGGCATCCTGCAGGACCTCACGCCGTCCTAGTCAATGGGGAGCGACCAGGCGCGATTCGCAGTGGTGCGGATTACCATGCGAAGGCTGCAGCACGGGAATCCCGGACGGGCAGAAACCGAGGTCGCCGCGTACTGGGCCGAGGGCTTGCCGGCGGCAACGGTAGGCTTGGCGCGGCGGCGGCGCTCAGGTCAGCTTGCGCACGATGCCGACGTTTTCGGCGATCTCGTCCGAGTACTTCGGGAACATGCCGACGATGACCGCGTCGGTCGGTTTGATGTTCGAGAGCGCAAACTTGAAGGCGGCCTCCACCTGCTGCGGAGAATTGATCCGCCGGCCGGCTCCGAAGAGCTTGAACGCGAGGCAGGGCTTCTTCGTCGCGCGGATCATCTTGCACATGCGCTCGGGGTCCTTCTCCATATAGGTCTCGCCGATGGGCGCTTCGTTGAACGCGGCGCGCGCTTCCTCCGGCGTGCGCGAAACCCGGTAGAGGCAAGCCTGGTAGTAATCGAGGTCCCAGCCTTCGCCTTCGACGGTATCGATGACTTCGGGGTTGTGCGTCGAGAGTCCCACCATCAGACCGGTGTCGCGGACCATCTTGAGGAAGTCCTTCACCTTCTGCTTTTCGCCGTTGCGGAAGCGTTCGTCGGTGCGATTGCCGTGATGGCCGATGCCGAGCGGCCCCAGTTTGGCGACCTCGGGAAGCAGGGCGGGATTCTTCATCAGGTCGAAATCGGCGAGCAGGATGAGGTTCATCTTGCCGCCTTCCGCGCGGTAGCGCTTGAAATCCTGGATCGGCTGGTCGTTATAGTGCAACTGCCAGGTGTTGATCCCCTGGCGCTCGGCGGCGCGCAAGACCTCGATTTTGCGGTCCTGCGTGTACCACTCGCGCATGGTCTGGTCGAGAATGCGGTTGAAATGCGAGTAGCCGTAGAGCGGATTGGAACCGATGATCATGCGGGTGATCATGGTTTTGCCGAAAGGAACGGTGGGCAGCAACGGCTCGGCGGCCGCCGCCGACAACGCGGCGGCGGTTTGCAGGAACGCGCGGCGAGTAGGCATTTCAGACCCGATTATACCGGGTAGCGCGGCTTATTGCTAGAGTATCGCAACGCCGCGCTCGAGCACTTCGTCCCGGCCGCCACACCGGCCTGGGTCCGGCTAACCGGCACGGTCGGCAGAATGCCGACGCCGTGATGCGGCGAGCCGTCATGCTTCAACACCTTCATGCCGGTCCACGTAATGCTGTAGCCTGACGATTTGCGCGCCGGCCGGAAAGATCAGCAGGAGACCGAGACTGAACGCACTTACTCCTCCGGGCGCTGAGTGTAACATCGGGACACCTCGACTACATCCTCCTCAAAAGCTATCGGTAGCGCGGCGACGGATCGCAGCCGCCGCGAAAACGGCGGAAAAGTCCATAAATTTGCTTGACAAGAAAAATTGTCAATGATCCAATAGCGATATCGATGCTGGCAGTAGAAGTGATTGACGATCCCGCGGCGGCGGCTGTAGCGCTCGATCCGGTCCGGAGCCGCCTGCTTTCCGAACTGGCGGAACCGGCTTCGGCCGCGACGCTCGCCAATCGACTCGGCATTCCGCGGCAGAAGGTCAACTATCATCTGCGCGCGCTCGAATCGTACGACCTGGTGCGCGTCGCGGAGAAGCGCCAGTGGGGCGGACTAACCGAACGCATGATGGTAGCGAGCGCGGCCTCTTACCTGGTTTCGCCGGGCGCGATGGGTCCTGTTGCGGCGGATCCCGAGCGCAACCCCGACCGCCTTTCGGCCAGCTACCTGATCGCGCTGGCGGCGCGGGTCGTCCGCGAAGTGAAAGCGCTGCTGACGCGGTCGGCCAAAACCGAAAAACGTCTTCCGACGCTCTCGGTGGATACGGTGATTCGTTTCCGGTCGGCAGCCGAGCGAGCCGAATTCACAGAGGAACTGACGCACGCAATCACGCACCTGGCCGGAAAGTATCACGACCAACGGGCGCCGGGCGGCCGGCCGCACCGATTGGTCGCCGTAGCTTATCCAATGCCGCCAAATAGCAATTCGAAGGAGCAATCATGAGCGTAAAGAAGGAAGCAAATGGACGCCGTTCGATCTCGGTGGAGGTCGAAGTTCCGGGCACGCCCGAAGAGGTTTGGGAGGCGATCGCGACCGGCCCCGGCATTTCGAAGTGGTTCGTGCCGGCCCAGGTAGAGCCGCATGTGGGCGGCAAGCTCGTTCTGAACTTCGGACCCGGCATGGATTCCGTCTCCGAAGTCACGGCATGGGATGCGCCGCACAGTTTCAGTGCGACGAGCCAGGGATTGGGACCGGACGGACCGGAGATGGCGACCGAGTGGACGGTGGAAGCGCGCGACGGCGGCACGTGCACGGTGCGCGTCGTACACAGCCTGTTTGCCGATACCGACGAGTGGGACAACCAGATCGGCGAAATCGAGACCGGTTGGCCTTCCTTCTTTACGGTCTTGCGCATGTATCTGTCGCACTACCGCGGCCAGCCCGGCGCGCATTTTCAAGTTATGGCTCCGGTGAGCGGCACGACCATCGAAGGATGGCGAGCGTTAATGAACAAGCTCGGCTTGCCGGCGCTGGCGGCGGGAGCAAAGATCCAGTCGCAGGCCGGAACCGCGCCGCTCAGCGGCGTGGTGGAGAAGGTGGGACCAGAGTCGCATCCGAACCAGGCGATCGTCCGGCTCGACGAACCTTCGCCCGGCGCCGCGGTGCTCAGCACGTGCGGCATGGGTGAGCACACGTTCTTTGTCGGCAGCTTCTATTTCTTCGGACCGAAAGCGGCGGAAGGACTGAAGGCGGAGAAGGAATGGCAGGACTGGCTGGGCAATAGCGCCGCGGCGGTTTAGCGAGAAGCGGCCGCGCGGCGAATGTGAGGCCGATGGATCCGCGGTAGCTGGTTGCGACTGAAGTGCGCACCCCAGACTCACTTTTCCGAAATCTCGGAAACCGTTCCATCGACCTCTTCCACCCGGACGATGAACCGTTTGCGCGCCGTGAGGATGGACTCCGGGACCTCGAAACGCGCTGCCACCATGCGGTCTTCGGCAGTGTGCGCGGGAACGGGAGTATTCATGGTGAGGGTCTCGTTGAACTTCTGTCCCAGCAGCGGGATGCCTTCGAACAGGCGCTTCGCATCCATCTCGGAGACGGTGCGGCCGTCGAGCACGCGGTCCTGCTTGTCCTCGAGCACGAGCGTCACGGTTCGTACGACGAAGCGCACGTTGGACGGATTGCTGAAGCGGAAATCGACCACCGCTATCGAGCTGGTTTCGTCCAGCGGAGCGGTCCGGATTTTGAGGAAACTGCCTGCGATACCCACGCGGGCGTCCCGCTGCATGAAAAGAATCGCGCCGACGGCGATGGCGACCACCGCGATTCCGATACCGACCGCGGCGGCGAAGGTGTTTTTCATCTATAGCTCGCCCATGATCCGGATCATCTCTTCCATCGAGGTATGCGCGGAGGCGATCAGCGTCTCGTTGAAGATGTGGGTCTCGAGACCTACCTTGCCTTTGTAGCCGTCCTTATCCAGCGCCGCCAGGATGGACTTCCAGTCCTGCTTCTCGGGACTGTCCGGCATGATGCCCTTACCTTTGAACTGCACGTTCATCAGGCGCTTTTTGGGCAGCAGGTTGTAGGCGTCGGGATAGGTGACTTCCTTGCCGAACGCGTTGTGCGGATCCCAGTTCATGCCGACCCACTTGGAGGGCATGAGCTTCATGAGTTCCGCGAACTCCTGGCAGGTGGCGACGTTCTGCGAGCCTTCGTTCTCCACCAGGAGGTACACCTTCTCGTGCTCGGCGATGGCGGCGAGTTCGCCGCCGATGGTCTCGGCGATGCGGTTGAACGCCTCGCGCGGATTGGCGGTGCGCGTTCCGGTAAAGACGCGGACCTTATCGCAGCCCATGATCTGCGCGGAACGGATAGCCTTGCGCGTGAGTTCCACTCGATTGTCCCAGCGGACCTTCTCCGCCGCCAGGCGCTTCTCGCGGGCTTCGGCGGTTTCGGTGCGCTGGCGCGCCGGTTCCATGCCGGGCCAGGTGAACTTCAGCAGTCCGGTGTTGACGAACGAGACCTTCAGGCCTTCGCGCTGGAAGCGAAGCGCGTCCGCCTTGATCTCGGCTTCGGTAAGCTGGAAATACTCACGCCGGGGCTTGTCCTTCTCGCGGCGGTCGCGGATCTCGATGAACTGCATGCCGTACTGATGCGCGAATGCGATTGCATCGTCGGTGGTGAGTCCGATCTCGTCGGTGATCGCGCTCAGCCTCGATTTATCCCAATGGCTTTTACCCCAGAGTGCGGAAGAGGTGCAGGCAGCACCCGCGGCGGCAAAGAGTTCGCGCCTGGTCATAAATTGATTGTAGAGTATACACCCGCATGCTTCCGGCGCCGTCAGTCGGTTCGTTTCGCCAATTCGCCTCCTTGCGCGACAAGCCGGGCCATCTCTTCACTTATGCCTTCCTTTCGCAGTCCTTCTTCCACGCCCTGACGATCGGCGGCAGGCCTGTTCTGGCTGACCTTCCACTTGCCCTCGATCGTCGAAATGGGGATCTCGACGCCGATGATCGCCTGGATCTGCGCGGCGATGAACGGCTCCGGAGCATCGTCTACATTCCACGGCTTCGAACGCTTTTGTTCTTGCGACGTGGTCAGATGGTGAATCTGCGCCCGCAGCCAGTCCGGATCGTCAATCACGCGCGGCGTTCCGCGAGCCTGCACGATCGCATAATTCCACGTGGGGACCACGCGTCCGTGCTCCCGCTTGGATGCGTACCACGACGGCGTGATATACGCATCCGGCCCTTGAAAAACGACCAGGGTCTCGGCCCCGGAACGCAGCGCATCCACCTGATCGTTCGCCTTGGCCACATGGGCGCGCAACGTTCCCCTTTCGCCGCCATGTACGAGCGTGAACGGTACAAGATTCGCAAGGAGGCCGCCCGGCCCGGCAGTGATGAGCGTAGCCAGGGGATGAGTGCGGATGAAGGACTGCAAAGTCTCCAAGCGGTTTTCGCGGAATACCTGCGGCTGATACATTAAGGATCCTTCATGGGGAGGCACCCAGCAGCGCTTCCCATTCGGCTCCACCTTAGCTGAAAAAGGCTAAGGAGGGCCGAGCGTTGGACTTGCGGGTCCTGGCGGTTGAAATGATAGCGCCGGGAAAGAAGCGAAGATCAGGCGAAGATTGGCAATCCGCTTGCAATCGAAGAGGCATGGCTGTCAACGATCTCAAAGCAGAACCCATGATGGCGCATTTGATGGCGACACTGGACTCCGGCCACAGCATCGGGCACTATGGACGTCTGGTGTTTGCCATGGTGGGTCGTCACTTCGCCGAGCGCGACGAGTTGATCGACTGGCTGGACAAGGACCCGGACTGTGATCGCGAGCAGGTGGAATCCCTGGTGCAGCAGGTGGAGGCGCGGGATTACAATCCCCCGAAACGCGAGCGCATATTGGAATGGATGCGGCGGCAGGAGTTTCCGATCTGCCCCAATCCGGACGATCCGGGGCAGTGCAACGTGTATCGGAACCTCGACTTTCCCAAGGAGGTCTACGACCGCATCGCGGAGTTCTACGGCGGGTCGAAGGCAGCTTAAATGGAATGGACGAGTAAAACCGGCCGGACGATCGCGCTCGTCGAGGGCGATATTACCCGCGTTCCCGCGGATGCGATCGTCAATGCGGCCAATTCGGCGCTGGTGGGCGGCGGGGGCGTGGATGGGGCGATTCATCGCGCTGGCGGTCCCGAGATTATGCGGGAACTGGAGGGAATCCGCCAGCGAATCGGCCACTGCCCGCCGGGCAGCGCGGTGGCGACCGGGGCAGGGAAGCTTCCGGCGCTGTACGTCTTTCACGCGGTGGGACCGGTGTATCGCGGCGGGGGCGCGGGAGAGGCCGAGGTTCTCGCCTCCTGCTACAGGAATTGCCTGCGCATGGGCGAGGAGCACGGCGCGGCGGTGATGAGTTTCCCCGCCATCAGCACGGGCGTGTACGGATATCCCTTGCGGGAGGCCGCCGAGATCGCGGTGAGCGAAGTGAAGACCCACCTGGAGCAAGCGGACGGGAAAGTACAAAAAGTGGTGTTTGTGTTGTTTGGGCGTACGGCGTTTGAGTCCTACGCTGCCGCGCTCCGCCGCAAGTAGCGCTACATTGGGCGGATGCGTAGTTTTGACAGCCTCTCGGAGCGGGAGATTCTGGCGCTGGCGATTTCGCTCGAGGAAGAGGACGAGCGCGTGTACGCCGATTTCGCCGAAGGACTTCGCGAGACTTTCCCCGCATCCGCCGCGATTTTCGAAGGCATGCGCGACCAGGAGTCCTCTCACCGGCGCAGGCTGATCGAGTTATCCCGGAAGCGCTTCGGCGATCACATTCCGCTCATCCGGCGGCAGGATGTGAAGGGTTTCGTGGACCGGCGGCCCGTCTGGCTGATCCGGCCGCTCGGGCTGGACGTGGTGCGGAAGCAGGCGAGCACGATGGAGATCGAGACCCGGCGCTTCTACGAGCACGCCGCGGCACGAACTCAGGATGCGAGCACGCGCCAACTGCTGGACGACCTCGCCCAGGAGGAACGGCATCACGAGCAGGCGGCCGAGGCCCTCACCCAAGCGGAACTTCCTCCCGACGTCAAGCGTGAGGAGGACGAGGCCAAGCGGCGGCTATTCGTCCTGCAAATCGTCCAGCCGGGACTGGCGGGATTGATGGACGGCTCGGTATCAACGTTGGCGCCGGTGTTCGCCGCCGCGATCGCGACGAAGAATACGTGGGACGCTTTCCTGGTGGGGCTCGCAGCGTCGGTGGGCGCCGGAATCAGCATGGGGTTCGCGGAGGCGCTTTCCGACGACGGCAGCCTGACCGGCCGCGGGCATCCCTGGTTTCGCGGGCTGGTCTGCGGCGTGATGACGGCCCTGGGCGGCATCGGGCACACGCTTCCGTTTTTGATCCACGATTTTCCGGCCGCCATGGTCGCGGCAATAGTAGTGGTGCTGCTGGAACTCGGCGCGATCACCTGGATCCGGGCCCGCTTCATGGAGACGCCGCCGCTGGCGGCGGCCTTGCAGGTCGGACTCGGAGGGCTGCTGGTGTTTCTCACCGGCCTTCTGATCGGGAGTTCCTGAGGCCCGCCTGCCAGGCGCCACAACTCGCTTACCAGCCAAATTCCTTGGCGGAGGTTCACGCGAAGCGTCGCTTTCAGTACTGGGGGCAAGCGCTTTGGCCTATAATGATTTCCCCAGGAGAATGTCATGATTCTCGCAGCGAACGTGCGAACGGCCGGCGATGTTTCGGTAATCGATTTGGATGGCCGGATTACCTTAGGCACAGCCACGGCCCTGTTCTCGGACACCATGGCCGAGGTGGCGGCGTCGGACCGCAAGAATGTGCTGATGAATTTCGAGAAGGTCAGTTATGTGGACAGCACGGGGTTGGGGCTGCTGTCGAAGGTGTATCTCGAGATTACAAAGGGGGGCGGCGCGGTCAAGGTGCGTAATCCCCAGCCGAGGATTCGCGACCTGCTGCGCACGACTCCGCTGCACCGGGTCGTGACATTCGAGGGTGAGGACGAGGTGGTGCGGAGCTTCGGGCCGGCGGCATAGGGAAAGACGGATGAGCGATCGGCTTTTGGAACTATACCTGGACGGTGAAAAAGACGAGCAGTTTGTCGTCTCCGAGTTGCATACCCAGGAGGCCATATCCCGTCTTTTTCGCTATCATGTGACCGTCTCGATCACGTCGTCGGAATCGGCCCCGGCCCAAAGCCAGGAATGCTTCCAAAAGTTTCTCGGCCGTAATCTCGCAGTATCGCTGGCTCTCACCGATACCATCGGCGCCGAACGGCGATTCTTCAGCGGCATCTGCAATCGCGTTCTCGAGCGCGGCATACAACCGCTGCCGGCCAGTGGACAGACGATCTTCACGTACGTCCTCGATATCGTGCCGGAAGTCTGGCTTGCCACGCAGACGGTGCGCTATCGGATCTTTCAACAGGTCTCCGTGGAGGACATTCTCGCCGAAGTGTTGGACCCGTATGCGGAGAGAATCGATCTGCGGCGCGAACACCAGATGCGCGAGTATTGCGTGCAGTATGGCGAGAGCGACTTCGATTTTGTATCGCGGTTGATGGAGGAGGAGGGCATCTACTATACGTTCCTTCACACGTCCGCAAGCAACCGGATGATGATCTCCGATAGCAAGTACTTCGACTTCATCCCGGCAGAACCCCAGTTGACATATCATCTCGTTCCGGAAGCCGGACAAAGCCGGGTAGACTCCTGGAAGAAGCGCCACCAGCTTGCGGCCGCGAAATATACTTTGCGGGACCACGCTTTCGAACGGTACGCACAGCCGGTGTTAACGTGGAGCGAGGATCTTCCCGAATCTATTGTGGCCGGCAAGGTCACGCATGCGCTCCATCTCAATCTGGCCAGCACTGTAGTCAACTCCAATCTGGACCTCGAGAACTCCGCTTATCCAGGCGGTTTTGCCAAGTGGTTTTCGGGCATCTCGCCGGGCGGGAGCGAACTACCCGACCGGCTGAACGGATTGAAGGCGGCGCATACCACCATGGTGCACAACCGCCAACAGCAGGCGGCCGCCGAACTGTTGACCATAGACGCTCACGGCGACTGCCGCAACTTCGCCCCCGGGTTCAAGTTCATGTTGGATGGACACGAGCATGCGGACGGCGATTATTTGATCACAGCCGTGCATCAGCGGGCGCGCCAATCCGGAAACTGGTCCGGTGGGGGAGCGGTCGTCTCCGGGCATCCCAGTTACGAGAATTTCTTTACTTGTATTCCCGCCGCGGTGAGTTATACGCCTCAGCGCCTCACCCGTACACCTGTCGTGGCAGGCTGCCAAACGGCCACCGTCGTGGGACAGACGGGACAGGAGATCTTCACCGATGCATATGGCCGAGTGAAAGTACGGTTTCACTGGGACACCGGATCGGCCGGGGAAAACGGAAGCTCGTGTTGGATTCGCGTCGGCGGCTCGTGGTCCGGAGGTTACTGGGGTAGCGTGCACATTCCGCGCGTTGGACAGGAAGTGATCGTTGCGTTTTTGGAAGGAGATCCCGATCAGCCGATCATCGTAGGCACGGTGTATAACGCTCGCAATATGCCGGCGACACCGCTGCCGGACACTGAGACGCAAAGCGGGATTCGAAGTCGAAGCACGCCGGCCGGCGCCGTTGACTCTTTCAACGAGATACGGTTCGAAGATCATACCGGTCAGGAGCAGTTCATCACGCGCGCGCAGAAGGACCGGCTGGAGGTCGTCAAGAACGACTCGCACTTCACCATCGGCCGGGATCACATGACAATCGTCGGCGCAGACCAATCGCTGATCGTCAAAGGCTCCCATCATGCCCTGGTCGGTAATCGAATCGCGATTGAAGCGGAGAACGAAATACATCTGAAATCGAAGAACATCGTGATCGAAGGGACCGAGAATATCTCGATCACGACCGGAGCGGGGCAGTTCATCGTTCTGGAGGCAAATGGAGATATCACCATAAAGACTTCCGGAAACATGGTGCACAAGAACTGCGGCGGGAGTGAGTCCAGGGTCGGTGCGGGTGTGGCCGCAGTTTCTCCCTTAGACCCGTATTCATCAGGAGGCGAAACGGATGGGTAAATCGTTGGTCGATACCGGGAACGGGCCGGCAGCCGAGGTACAGCTGCCTTCGGGCCGGTCGCTCTCATGCGAATCCGCCGGAGGAGAAGAGCGAGTTATCATTCGAGGGGTGCAGGGAGAAATCGAACTCGAAGTGGTGCTTACGGCGAACGGGCCTTTACTTCGTTTCCGAGCTGCTGAAGTGGAGATCGAAAGCCAGGGGCGATTCGGCATTCAGTGCGGGGAGTTTGAACTGCGAAGCAGCGGATCGGCCGTTCTTGCACTGGATGGCAATTTGATCGCGGCCGCCGATGGCATGGACCTGGAGGCCACTCGCGGCGACGTGCGGGTCCGCGCCAACGACGACGTTCGGCTCAATGGCGAACGCGTCAAATTGAACTGCAAGTAGCCCCGGGGGACGACCGTGAAGTTCATCAACGAGACCTCCGCGAGCGCCCTCTTCCGGTACACCGACGTGGGGCCGGACCATTTGATGGCATGCGTTGTGATGCGACCGACATTCGTCGTACGCGGACAGCAACTTGTAGAGACGCCGGAAGATCCGTGGCGGGAGGATAGCCCGGCGGTGATATCGCTGATGCGAGAGCAGCCGCCGGAGGCGCCGGTCCTGAAGGGCGGCGTGGATCTGTTCGTCCTGGGAAAGGTTTGGCAACTGGAGGGCCGGCCGGCGCCATCTCTCACCATGACGATCGCGGCCGGGCCGCGATTCGTCCGGCGCATCGCGGTGTTTGGAAGGCGCGTCTGGCAGAACCGGGACGGTCGGATCGTCGCGTCCGACCCGGAGCCTTTCCTGTCCATGCCGTTGACTTATGACCGGGCGTTTGGCGGACGAACAATGACACAGGAGGGGACGCTCGTATGGCCCGCGAATCCGGAAGGTATGGGTCTGTGCCACAGCGCGGAGGACGCCCTAGGAAAACCGCTTCCCAACCTGGAAGATCCGGACCATTTGATTGCGAGGTTCGAAGACCGCCCGGAGCCAGTTGGCACAGCTCCGTATCCCGCCAAAGGCTCACTGCGCGCGATGGCGGCGATGGACATGGAATTGAACGACTCTGATCCGCTGCAATCGAGGGTCCGCCGCATCCGGCCCCACATCTTCAATCAGGCGCATCCCCGCATGGTCATTCCCCCCGCGGATTGTCCGCAGCCGGGCGACCGCGTGGGCGTTTCGCACGCCGACCCGCGCGGCCATCTGCTGTTCACGATGCCCCGCTATCCGGCGTTCGTTCGGGTGCAGCTAGAAGAGCGCCGGTACGTATTTCCGCTGCATCTCGATCAGATTGCCATCTTCGCAAACGTCGGGCGTGTGATGCTCGGCTACCGTGTCGTGTTCCGTTATCGAATGGTGAAACGCGAGCGCCGCTCGACCACGCTTTGGCTGGACCGGCAGCAGGAGGGAGCCGCTTGAGTCCCGAACAGTTTTTGAACATGCCACCCGAGTTCCTGGAAGTCGAGTGGGAAGCGGAGCCGAAACCTTGGGCGTTAGTGGAAGGAGCACCGGGGGGTGAGGAGCGGGTAGGAATCGTGCTGAAGCGGACCTATTTCTTCGAGCCGGGTAAAGGCTGCGAACTCGCCGGGGAACCTCTGGAAGAACCGGTGACGCAATCGGAGTACGTCTATGAGGAACTGAAACCGCCGCTTGTTTCGCCCGTATGCTTTGACATCGACACGCAGGCATTCCGCCGGTTGACCGACCTCGTAGTGCAGGGTTCGGCGAACACGTACGGCGCCCCGCAGCGCGAGGTCACGGTTACGGTGCGGGTGGGCTACTTCGAGCGATCGATCCGCGTCTTCGGGGAGCGCCGTATCGAGTTCGGCCGGGACGGCTTGCCACAGTTCACCGAGCCGGAGTTATTCGAAACGATGCCGCTGCGATACGACCGCGCGTACGGCGGCTTCGATAAAACGGCTTTCCAGCGGTATGGCCTCGAACAGATGTTCAGGGACCTGCACAAGGCGCGGCCGGAGTTCGGCCTTATGGCGGGAACTCCCTACCATTACCCACGCAATCCGTGCGGGCGGGGATTTCTGATCGACGCCGACGTTGAGAGTTTTCGCGCCACGGAAGTTCCGAACCTGGAGTTTCCGTATGAGGTGCTCACACCGGAATCGCTGGCCGTGGGATCGACCGAAAACTGGGTGCGGGGCCCTCTGCCGGCATGCATGGACTGGCAAAGCGCCGGCTGGTTTCCGCGGATCGGTTATCTCGGGATGTCGGGGCTGCCGGGAAGCTACAGCGAGAGAATCGCCGAGATCGACTATGGTTGGGCGCCCCCTGATTTACTGGCGAGCGAAGATCCAATCAAAACGATGAAGGTGCGGCCGGAGTTCGCCCAAGCTGCATCGCCGGGAATGAGTCTGGCGGAGATCGCGCCGGGGGAAATCGTCCGACTTACGAACCTGCATCTGGACGAGCCAGAGATGTGGTTCCAGTTGCCGGCGGAGATGCCCCGCGTGTTGGTGGAGGTGGATGGCGGGGCGATGGCGGAACTTGAACCACATCTCAACGCGGTTGTCATCAGGCCCGATGAGGAGCAATTGGTGATGATCTGGTGTGCGCACGCCCCTGGAAAGTTCAAGCCTGGGATGGCCAATCCGGACGAAGTCCGCCGTCAAGTGACCTGGCAAGAGGTGAGCCTATGAGCGTGCCCTTCAAGGCACACCTGATCTGGCATTTTTTTGTCGGGTTCAGCTATCACAAGGGACTTGTGTATACGCCATTCCCAGTGCCGTCGCTGGTCCCGCATATCCAGATCGACGTGGTCAACGGGCTGTTCTTCTTTTCACTGCCGACCGCCGATCCAGCGTATCCCAGTGGGGGGCAGACATTTTGTGACGACGTCTCGCTGATGGGCCGAACCACCGACGCCACGTTCATTGTTCCGCACATTGCGATCCCGCCGAGCCCATTGATGCTCCTGGTGACGTTTTTCGGGTCATCCCAGATCATCATGGGAAGCAGCCAAACCAAGGTCCATACCAAAAATGTCGTCTGGCAAAGCGAAGACGAATCGGATATCGGTTGCTGTCTGATCCCATACATTCCGCTCAGTCTGAACCTTGAGTGCTGGGAGTTTCCACCGTTCCCCCCGGCGCTGCCGACCGATTTTGTACTGCCTGCGGTTTGCACGATGTCTGTGGGGCTGAGCCTGGCCGACTTGTATGCGGCGCTGATCGATGTCGCAATCATGCTCGCTACATCTGTTGTGATGTTGGGAGTCGGCAAGGCCGCTGGATTTGCCAAGAAACTCGGCAAGCAAGCGATGAAAGCAAAGAATTACCAGAAAGCGCTTCAGACCGGAGCCAAAGCGGCAGCGAAGATGGACGACCTGCCGCGGCAGTTTGCAGCCAAGGAGCGGAAGCTTCCACCGGAGGCACTGGAAAAGATCGGGCGTGCCGGCGACGAAGCGGCGCAAAAGGCGGCGCCCGACGCGGCAAACGCCGCCCGGTGGAAAGCGATCGAAGAGGCCCGGGAGCAGGCTATCAAAGACGAGACTGAATGGCTCAAGGCGCAGGAATTCAAAAGAGCATTCAAGGAGGCGCTGGAAAAATCCGACGCTCCTAATCCGGTGACTGAACGGATGAAAAATCTTTGGGCGAAGGTTCCCGCGCCAAAATGGCTGATGAACCCCCTGGTCAAAAAGGCGCATCTAGCGGCTCGAAAAAGGGCGACCAAGGCGGCGGATGAGGCGATGACCGCGTTCCGCAAGCAGGCCGACGATTTGAAACTGTCTCCCGAACTGATGGAGAGAGTCAACCGTGAGATGGACGAGGCTGCCCGGAACGCGGCGGAGGAAGCGCGCCGGTTGGGCAAGCCTCGTGAAGCGGTGGAAGAAGCCGAACAAACGGCGCGCGATAAAGCCGCAAACGATTTTATTGAACGGGAGGCCAACAACGTCCGTTCTCAGAAGTACTACGAGGCTTATGAAGAGCAAATGAGGGAGTCTGAGATGGCAGCCATGGCCGGTGGTCTCAACAACCAGATTCGCGCGCCATATGTAAAAGAGTTTGTCAAAGGAATTATCGGGAAGGAAGCGGGCGACAACATTCAGAACGCTATAAAGGACGCCGTAGGAGAGGAGTACATGGCATGACCAATGCGGAATATCAGGATTTGCCGCAACGCGAGCAACTTGTGCATATTCTGTCGGTGGCGGCGCGAATGTTCGGGCCTGACCTGGTGCTGAAGCAGTACCGCATGGTTGCGCCCGCAATTAGGGATATGTACGGGCACGGCAACCCGGAACAGGACCCCAGCGAAAACTACTGGGGCGGCGTGTGGAAGATCCACATCGCCGAGTGACGGCGCTACTTGTGCGCCGTCACCGTGATCTCGATGCGCGCCGTGGGCGCCGCGAGTTTCGTCACCCCCACGGTCGTTCGCGCCGGGCGGTCTTTCTTGAAGAACTGCGTATAGACCGCGTTCATCCGCTGGAACAGGTCCATATCGGTTAGATAGACCTGCACCGCGACCGCGTCGTCGAACGTCATCCCGCCGGCCTTCAGAATGATGCCGATGTTTTCCAGGCAGGTCTTGACCTCGGCCTCGAAATCGCTCGGAACCTGCTTCGTCTTCAAGTCCTGGCCGATCTGGCCCGAGACGTACAGGGTGCCTCCCACCAGGATGCCGGGACTGAAATTACCCGCCGGGGCGCCGGGCGCGGGGGCGAACTCGGCCGGCATGATCACCTTCTTTTGTGCGCAAAGAGGCAAAGCAAGCGCACCTATGAGCAAGAGAACAGAGAGCTTCCGCATTGCTCGATTGTAACCTGTTGTGTTGTAGTTGAAGAGTCGCCTGCAGCGCATGACCTCCGACCAAAGCGTCCGGCTCGCGGTGTTGATCCCGGCCTATAAGCCCTCCGCGGGGCTGATCGAACTCCTGGAAAAGCTGTCCGCGAATCCGTGGCCCATCATCGTGGTGGACGATGGCAGCGGTCCGGAATTCCGTTCCGTCTTCGATCGCGCCGCGCAGTTCCCGGCGGTTCGCCTGCTGCGGCACGCCGTTAATCTCGGCAAGGGCGCCGCGCTCAAGACGGCTTTCAACCACGTGCTGTGCACGTATCCCAATCTCGCCGGGGTCGTCACCGCGGACGCGGACGGTCAGCACGATCCCGACGACATCGCGCGCGTCGCCGGCAGCCTGCTGGCGAATCCCGATTCCCTGGTTCTCGGCAGCCGCCGGTTTGGCGAGGACGTCCCGCTGCGCAGCCGCTTCGGCAATATCGCCACGCGCAGCGTGATGCACGCTCTGCTCGGCCGCAAAATCACGGATACGCAGACCGGACTCCGCGGCATCCCCGCCACCCTGCTACCACGGCTCCTGCGCATGGAATCGACCGGCTACGAGTTCGAGCTGGAGATGCTGATCGCGGCGCATCACCTCTCGATCCCGATCGTGGAAGAGCCGATCCGCACGATCTACGAAGCCGGCAACAAGTCGTCGCACTTCAACCCCATCATCGACTCGATGAAGATTTACTTCGTCCTGCTGCGCTTCGGGTCCGTCTCGGCGATGACCGCGCTGCTCGACAACCTGATCTTCATCATCGTCTTTCACCGCACCGGCAACGTGCTCGGGTCGCAAATCGTGGGCCGGTTCTTCGCGGTGATTTTTAATTACACGATGGTGCGCACTTCGGTGTTCTACACCAAGGAGCAGCACACCAAGGTGCTTCCCAAGTACCTCGGGCTCGTGGTCGCGAGCGGGGCCGCGTCGTACGGCGGCATACGGCTCCTTTCCAGCCAACTCGGGGTGAACCCGATTGCGGCCAAGATCCTGGTCGAGACGCTGCTCTTCTTCGTCAACTTCGCGGTGCAGCGGCTCTTTATCTTCCGGCCGAACGGGGGTTCTCCGCGCGACTCTACACAGCAGCCCGGAAGTCCCAGGACGTCCGGCGCGTTCTTCTTCGGCGCTTTTTTCGCGATCGCGTTCGCAGGACTGCTGGCGGCCGAAGTCTACGGCCTGCTCGACCCCAAGCTGTGGTCGCAGGAGATCTGGTATCCGGTCGGATTAAGGCGCTTCACGCGGTACCTGGGGACCTTTCTCGCGCTCGCCATCCCTCTGCTGGTGCTCGTCCCGTGGACGTTCGCCGGTGTAATCGCGGCGCTCCTGCTGGCGTTGACCGTGATTTCTGTGGGAGCGGCCCCGGCCGCCGCGTCCGCCTTCTTTCTGATCTCGGCTTGCGCCCTGGGTTCCCGGCTATTCGGTAGGACCAAGCAGGACGGCGTTACCTCGCACCTCTGTGCGACGGTCACAGGCACGGCTGTCTACATCTGCCTGATGACCCTTACCGCTCGCACGCCCGTCCATTATCCCTGGACGTGGGGCGCGCTGCTTGCGGTTCCCATCGTGGCCGACTGGCGCGGCGTGTTTCGGCGGCTGGCCTTCTGGACACGCGCCGTGTTCGCCGCGGAACTGCGCGGCGGATGGACCCGCCTCGCCTTCGCTACCCTGGTGTTTCTGCTGATCGCGCAGTGGTTCGTCGCCCTGAAGCCGGAGACCAGCGCCGACGGACTCGCGATGCACCTCGCCATTCCGGCGAACATCGCGGAACACCACCGCCTGACCTTTGAGCCCGCGGTGTTCCTGTGGTCCGTGATGCCGATGGGGGCCGACTGGGCGTATTTCATCGTCTACCTCCTGGGCGGCGAGTACGCGGCGCGGATCCTGAATTTCGCGATGCTGCTCATCGTGGTGGGGCTGCTCTACGAGGCGGCGCGCCGGTTCGTGAGCCCCGCGATGGCGTACCTGCTGGCCGCGTCCTTCGCCGCCATGCCGGTAGCGCAACTGGTCACCGGATCGATGTTCGTGGAGAACTTCGTCGCCGCGCTCACCCTCGGATTGCTGACCACGATTTGGGAATTCGGGCGCACCGGCGAGCGCCGCTATCTGTGGATGGCGACAATCGTAGCCGGCGCTGCCGTCACCACCAAACTGGGCTCCATCGCGATCGTGCTGCTGGCGCTGCCCTTTTTGATCGCGGAGGTGGCACGCCGCTGGAGGGACCTCGGCCGCAGGCCCGCCGCCGTTTGCACCGCCGCGGCGGTGCTCCTGATCGCCACCGCCGCGCCCACCTACGTGATTGCTTACTCGAAAACGGGAAACCCGATATTCCCGTTCAACAACACCAAGATTCACTCGCCGCTGCTCGATCCCACCGTCGATCTAAACGACGGCCGCTTCCACATCCCGCTCGATCACTCGACTCTCTACACCCTTACTTTCCGCAGTTCGGAAGCGTACGAGGGGCAGAACGGATCGTTCGGATTTCAATACCTGGTCGTCGCCCCGCTCGCGCTACTGGGGCTATTCGTGCTCTCCAAAAACCGGGTTGCCGTGAGTTGCGCCGTCGTCGGATGGGGGGCGGGGCTGATTGTCATGATCTCGCAACCCAACATCCGGTATCTTTATGCCGCGCTGCCGCCGTTGCTGATTCTCTTTGCCGCCACTCTCGGATGGCTACGCCGCAATCAGGTCTGGCTGTACCGTGCGATCGCGGTCTTCCTGTTCGCCGCCACCGGCCTCGATGCGTACTTCCTGCCTTCCTCGAGTTACTATCACAAGGACTTCTGCCTCCGGCTCCCCTTCTCGCGCGCCGAGCGCGAACGATTCAAGGCGCAAGCCGCACCGGTTCGCGCGGTGGTCGATTTCTTCAACCGGAATCACTCCGGTTCCACCGTCCTGTACACCGCGGGCAACGAGATCGCGGGACTTCGCGGCACGGTTTACGAAAATCACTGGCATCAGTGGCCGATGCTCGCCGCGCTCAAGAACACGATCGATCCGGCGCAGACGCTGCATGTCCTGCAGCAATGGGGCGTCCGCTACCTCATCGCTGTCAAACCGTCCGCCGGCGAGCCGGTGCGTCCGCCATCGCTGCAAAAACTGATGGCCGCCTGCGCCACCCCGGAGTATCAGATTGCGGACGTTTACCTCGCCCGCCTGGAACCGGACTGTGCGGACCGCGTGCAAGCCATGCGCCCGCCCGACCGTCCAGCGCTAGTCCTCACGCCCGGCTATTACGATGACTTCGATCCTACCCTGCTCTTTCGGGGCGATTGGAGCCATGACGAGAGCTTCGCCGAGCCCGCCCGCCACACCGTCAGTTACACTGATATCCCCGGCGCCGAGGTCATGGTCGCGTTTGAAGGCAGGGCGCTGCTGTATGTCTTCACCAAGGCGCCCAACCGCGGCGTCGCCTCGATTGTAATCGACGGCGTGGAGAAGGCTCGCGTCGATCTTTACGCCTCGCGTGTCGAATGGCAGAAGTGGGAAAGGTTTCCCGTGACTCCCGGCAAGCACCTGGCTATCGTTCGCGTCACCGGCGAGCACGATCCGAAATCCACGGGCAAGTTCGTCGATGTGGATGCCTTCGTGGTGGAGTGAATCGCCGGCACAGTAAGGGCGCCGCGTTCTTTCTAGCGGACCTCGATCGTAACGCCGCGCTGACTCGGAATTCCGCCGACCTGGACTTCGATCGGGTTCGTTCCACGTTCCAGAGCCATCGGAATGCTGATGTTCACCTGGCAGACACCGGAAACCAGGTACGCACCAGAACCGGCGTATAGGACCTCGGCGGGCAAGCCCGCTATCGATGCCGTGACGCGCAACAGTGGTTTACGGGCGTCCGTCACGATGATTCGGCCGTCCTGCCCCGGCGGATCGGTCTGGCCTTCACCCGTGAGATACACCACGATTACACTGCCCCGCTCTACCGGATTGGCGACGGAATTCGGAGTCGAATCCGGATTCAGCGCTGCAGCCTGTCCCTTGCCTAACCTGACTTTCGCACTCCAGAGCCATTTCGCCCAAGACGGTAGGCCTAACCCGAGCGGCTGCAACACGCCTTTTCGAAAAACCGCAGAGTGAAGACCTACCCTCTTCCATAGCATTCGGCTTTCTGTCATTCTGCTGTTGCCTTGTTTTTGCGCAGCACAAATCGTAAGAAGGACGGTAAGGATCATCGCTACTTCAGCATCGTGGAGAACCAGCGGATCTCCGCGGACAAGACTGTGCAACGGACCGTGCTTTATTTGGGTGAGATCAACGACCAGCAGCAGGCGTCGTGGCGCAAGACGCTGACGGTATTCGATGAAGACAAGCAACAGTTCACCGATCTGAGTTTGTTTCCAGAGGATCGTCCGCTGCCGGAAGAGGCCATCGATAGCATCCAAGTGAAACTGAGCGGGCTGGAGTTGCGGCGGCCGCGGCCATTCGGCAACTGTTGGCTGGCCAGCGAACTCTGGCATCAGTTGGGACTGAGCGAGTTCTGGGGAGAGCGATTGCCGGAAGGGCGGGAGAGGGTGAGTTGGGAGAAGGTACTGCGGTTGTTGGTGGTAAACCGGCTACTGGAGCCGGGCAGTGAGTTCCGGGTGCATCGGCATTGGTTTGTGGAAAGTGCGATGGACGCACTGCTCGAAGAGGATTTCGCGGTCGCCGACAAGGACCGTCTGTACCGCTGTCTGGATCGAATCCTGGAACACAAACAGGACCTGTTTATCTGGTTAAGGCAGAAGTGGAGTGAATTGTTTCACGCCGATTTCGAAGTCTTGTTGTACGACCTGACCAGCACGTACTTCGAAGGCGAGATGGCGGAGAATCCGAAGGCCAAGCGTGGGTACAGTCGCGACAGCCGGTCGGACTGTTTGCAGGTGGTGATCGCGCTGGTGGTGACGCCGGACGGGTTTCCGTTGGCCTATGAAGTCATGGACGGCAACACGTCGGAACACAAGACGCTGAAACCGTTTCTGAACCACATCGAAAAGACCTATGGGAAAGCTCGGCGGGTGTGGGTGATGGATCGCGGCATTCCTACCGAAGCCATGTTGCGCGAGATGCGGGAACCGGGTCGAGAGATGTTCTACCTGGTGGGGACGCCTAAAGGCCGGATCAACAAACACGAGAAGAAGTGGTTGGATCTGCCGTGGCAGAAGGTGCGCGAGAGCGTGCAGGTGAAGTTGTACGAGCACGAGGGCGAGTTGTATGTGCTGGCGCGGAGTGATGGGCGGCAGGCCAAAGAGATGGCGATGCGGCGCAAACGGCTGGCGCGGTTGCTGCGCAAACTGCGCGCCATGCGACGCAGCTTGCCAGGTCGCGATCAGTTGTTGCTGCGCATCGGAGCGGCCAAAAAGGAGGCGGGGCGGGCATTCGGCTTTGTGAAGATGCGGATGCCGCTGGCCACCGAGCCGGTGACTCGCGAGACATTTTCCTTTCGCGTCGACAAAAGCAAGCTGCAAAAAGCGCAGCACCGCGACGGGCATTACTTGCTGCGCAGCAATCTGACGGCTGAGGACCCGGCAGTGTTGTGGACGCGCTACGTGCAGTTGACGCAGATCGAGGCGGTGTTCCGCTCGTTGAAAACGGATCTAGGAATTCGTCCGATCTATCATCAGTTGGAGCACCGTGTCGACGCGCATATCTTGATTGCGTTCCTGGCGTACTGTCTCCAGGTAACACTGAAGAATCGATTACAGATTCACGCACCGGGCCTGACGCCCACGGCGGTGCTCGAAAAGCTGGCTACGATCCAGATGATCGATGTGTGGATTCCGACGCGAGACGGCCGCTGGTTAATCTTGCCGCGCTACACGCAACCGGCCAAGGATCTGCAACTCTTGCTGGAGCAAATCAACCTGAATTTGCCATCGCAGCCGCCGCCCCGAATCACCGCTCCCGCGCTGATAACCCCTCACAACCTCTCCCAGCCAACCCCATCTGTGGTGAAGACCTTTCGATAGCCCCTTCTGATTCCAAAACACTTAGCCCTTCCGATCCGGCCCAATTGCGAAAGTCAGGCTAATGTGCCGGCCGTAAAGACGCCCGGAGCCGCATCCGCCACTTTCAACTCGATCGGAATCGAATAGCTGGTGTTATAGCGCCGCGTGCTGGCGCGGCCGTAGATTCCATAGGGCACAATGGCTTCGATCCGCTCACCGTGCACCAGGAGCAGCGGCGCCGGGATATCGTCGAATGTGACGCGGACGCCGCCGAGTTCGGTATCGTAAGCGCCAGCCGCAGAAGGGCGCGCGGCCAGCGGCGCGACCGGGCCGAGCCCCGAGCCGGCGATCGTCACCAATTCGCCGGGGGCAAGCTGGCTGGGAGCCTGGGTCGCCGAGTTGAGCACCTGAAGAACCCTGAGAGCCGAACCGGTCACGGTGAGAGTCACCGGAACCTTCAGGACCCGTGGCGGCGACGTGGCGATGGTAACGGTGACGGAGCCGGCGTGCGAACCCGGGGTCAACTGCGCCACATTGATGCTCAGCGTGAGCGTTCCGGGCGTCGTCCCTGAAACAGGAGCTATTGCCAGCCAGCCGATTCCCGACTCGGTGGAAGCGGAGGCGGTGAACTGGACCGCGGAATCGGGATTGGCAACCCGAATTGTTTGCGGGGCAGGAGCGGCCGACCCCAATTCGTAGGACAAGGTGACGGACGTGGGCGTCACGGTAGGGGGCGGCTGTTCGGGAATGGTGAGCGAAACCGGAATGGAGAGTTCGTTGGGGCCGCTCAAAAGAATACTGCCGTCGTATTTGCCTGGGGCCATGCCGCTGGGATTCACGGAAACGGTCAGCTTCGCGGGGGTCGTCAACCCGGAGTCCGGCTGCACGCGGACCCAGCCGGGCTTCCCGCCGATTCGGAACGCACTGGGTGCGTTCGCCGTAACCTGCAGTTCCTGCGCGGCCACGGTGGCTCCCGGCGCGGTCTGTGTGAAGGCCAGAAGCGAAGGGGTAACGGACAGTAGCCGGGCCGTCACCTTGTGTGTCACGGATATGGATTCTTGCGTCCCGGTAAGCAGCGATGTGATCAGAATCGATCCGGTGTACAAGCCAGGTGTAAGCCCGGTACGGGCGGTCACCTTGAGCCATGCGGGTGTGGAGCCGCTGGGCGGTTCCACGGAGAAAAACGGCACATCGGAAATGGCTGCCGCGGTGAACTTCTGTTCCGTGCTGGTCGTGGTGAAGATTGTGAGGTATTGCGACGGGTCCGGATCACCGGCGATCGCAGCAAATTGCAGGTCTTTGGGCGTAATTGTCAACTCGTTGGAAACCGTCGCGCCGGCGGCTTTCAACTGGACGGGAATGGTCAGGCTGGGGGAGCCGTTAGGTCCGGTGAGACGGATGGATCCGTTATAGGTTCCCGCCTGCAGTCCGGTGGCGTCGGCGGTAACCGTGAGATTGGCAGGGGTGACGTCCGCCACTCCGCTGGTGGGTGAAACCTTGAGCCAGGTCGCCCCTGCTGAAACCGCCGCGGTGAATGCAAGACTGGCGGAGCCGGTGATCTCCAGATTAGCCGACAGAGCGTCGGAAGCAGTGTCGAAAGAGACAAAACTCGGATTGGCATTCAAGACCGGGGCAGCGGAGATGTTCAGCGTGACCGGAATCTGAACCGGCGGGAGGCCGGTGGCCGTCAGGGTGATTGAACCCTGATAGGTGCCGACGTTCAGTCCAACCGGGTTGACCGTTACGAAGAGGAACCCAGGCGCGACGCAATCGGCCGAAGCCGCGGGAGTGATCCAGGATGCCGAGGCGACAGCCAGCCATGAATCGGAAACGGTTGCGGTAAACGTCGAAAACTGGCCCGAATCTATGAATACATACACGCTCTGCGAGGGATTCGAGGCGGCGTTCAACTGGTAATTGAACGTCAACGCCCGTTGGTAGGGCGTCAATTTGACATTCGACAGCGCGTCGGCCGGAACCTTCAACGTGACCGGCACTACGGTGCTCTTGCCTGTCTCCACAACCGTGATGGTCACGGCGCCGTCGTACACACCCTCTTTCAAGCCGGCCGGGAACACCTGAATCGTGACGGCGGCCGGCGTCACGGAAGACGACGAACCAGTCACGGCCAACCAACCGGTAGAATTTGCTGCCGCGGAGAAATGCACTTGCCCGGCAACGCCGGTCGCGGCTGAGATGGCGAGCGTTTGCGCCGTCACTCCTGAATCCGACACGAAGGTGAGGCTGGACGGGCCGACGGACACGCCGCTCGGGTTGGATTGGGTCGGAGCGATGATGAAGGACACCTGTGTCCACGCTCCCAGGAACAGGGGGCCACTGTGGCGACCACCCTGGCGGAGTACGTGCCGGCGGGGAGATTCGTGGGATTCGCCGTAAGCACCAGTTCCACGGAGCCCGAGCCTTTGAGGGGGCTGACAGATAACCATCCCGTGGGAGAGCCGGTGTACTGTATGGAGGTTGCGTAATCGAGGTTTTCACCGGCCAATCCCGTTGCACCCAGCCAGACCTTTTGCATCACCGGCACGGTGGATCCCGTGGGGCTCCCAAGGTTACCGCCGATGGTACGATGCCCACCTCAGCAATCGCGACTGTCGCGAAGCCCAGGAATATGAGGGGGAGGTGGAGAGTCGATGTTCTCGACCGGGGTTTCCAGCCGGGGAGGCCCATGACTTTCTTTTAACACCTGTATGAATGGATAGGAAATTGAATTCAGCCAGGCGATGTGGACGCGTGCCGATAAGATCAAAACTGGAACCGCACCGACCCTTGGAGGGATCGCGCGCCGCCGGTCTGTAACAGCGGCGAAAGGCCGCTGCCCGGACTTCCCGTCCCGAGCATCACGTTCAGCATCGAGGGCGATTGCCCGAAGATCGGGCTGTTCAGAAACCGCACCGGATCCGCGAAGCTGGCCTGGTTGAGCAGGTTATAGGCCTCCAAACGCAATTGCATTCGGCGACGATCGGTCCAGCGGAATTCCTTCCGGATCGCCAGATCGATTTGCGACATTCCGAAGCCGCCGATCGCGTTCCGTCCGAGCGTCCCCTGCTGCACGCGGGCCGTGCCGTGAAAGGCCGCAGGATTCAACCGCCGCCCGCCGGGCGAAGCCGGGTCGTCGATCCACAGCGGCGCGCCGTAAACCAGGTCCGGCCGGAAAGCATTCGCCAGCGTGATCCCCTGGTATTGCTCCGCCTGCAGAACGGTGATGGGGAAGCTGGTACGCGCGTGCAGCACCGCGTCGGCGGCCCACCCGTGGAGCCGCACCGGCTCGTAGCTCAAGGAGGCGTTGAACGTGTGGCGCAGATCGAAATCCGACGACGCGTGGTCTAGCGATCCCTTGCCGACCCAGGCCAGGAATGCGTCGCTCGAGTGATTGTCCAGCGAATGCGACCACGTGTACGCCGCCAGCGCGTGCAGGCCCTGCGTCACTCTCCGCCGGTAATGGAGCTGCAGGGAGTGATAATCGGAGCGGCCGTGATTGGTCGTCAGCGCCGCCAAAAAGGTCTCGCTGGACGCCGCGCCTCCAAGCTCGCGCCGCACCAGCCTGCGCCCTGCCGCTCCCACATATCCCAACCACACCGCGTCCCGCGCGCCGAACGCATGTTCCACTGCCATGTTCCACTGCCCCGTCACCGGGATCTTCAATTCAGGCATGAACCCGAATGTGAGCTGGGAAGAGAATGGGGCGAATATCCCGCTCGAGTAGCTCGAAATTCCGAGCGGACCGCCGTTCAACATATCGGTCGCGATGCTCATGCTCGAGTCGTAGTAGAGCCCGCCGCCGGCGCGGATCACGGTCCGCCCGCTGCGGTCGATCCGCCACCCAATCCCCAGGCGCGGCGCGAAATTGCGGAAATGCCGCGGCCACAGGATCCGGCGCTCCTGCACCAGCACCGCTTCCACCGGATCGAGAAACGACGCCGTTCCGGCCGGCAGCGGTGCGGGGCTGTACTCCCATCGCAGGCCTGCGTTGATCGTCAGCCCGTCCAGCACTTGCCACGTATCCTGTACCCATAGCGAGAATTCGTGCAGCGCCAGATCGCCGTTCTGCGCGGCGGCGCTAGCGATCCACAGATTCCGTTTGTCCGTAAGCGCATCGATGCTGTCGGCGATCAGCCCGAGCGAACCGGTTGGGTCGCGGCGCACGGCCCGGATTCGCCTGTAGTCCGCGCCGAATCCGAGCGTATGGCCGCGTGGATGCACTGAAACCGTCGGTACGAGCTGAAATTGCCGCTGGCGCCGCTCGCCCTCTCTTCCAGACACCAGTTGCCCGATTCCGCCCAGCGAGAACCGCACCAGGTAGTCGCATGCATTGGCTGACGTGACGAAGCTCGCGATGAGCGGCGCCAGGGTGCAGCCGTGAGCCTCCCGCCATTGCGAACCAGCCTGCGCCTGCGACTCGTTAACCCGCAGGTCGAATGAGCTACTCCCCCGCAGCCGCGCGTTCAGGCCGGCCGTCAGGCTCTGCGACCGAAGGTCCAGCCGGTTCACCACCAGCGTGCCGAACTCGTTTACGGAGGGAGAATCGTTGTACCGCGCGAACACCGAGATCCCCGATGTGAGCGCATGATCCACCCGCGCCCCTCCGGTGTCCAGCGATGCGGGCCGCACCGTGCTGCCCGTCCACTCGCCCGTCCTCGCCGCGAGTTTCGCTCCGCCGGGGGAAGGGAAGAGGTTCAACAGCGGCTGCGCCCAATCCGCCGCCGTGGCGCGGATCTCCAGCCCCGGCACCGCCTGCCGCCACACCAAAGGCTGTCGCAGCGCCATCCGTTCGTACGACACGAAGAAGAACGTGCGGTTCCGCTTCAACGGACCGCCAAACGCGGGAGCCACGTTGTGCAGCCGCGAAGGCAGCGGACCGTAGCCTGCCCGGTTCGAGAACCAGTCGTTCGCGTTGAGCGCCTCGTTGCGGATTCGGTAAAGCACCGACCCGTGAAACTCGTTCGAGCCCGACCGGCTGTTCAGACTGACGCGCGCGCCGGGCAGCCTGCCGAACTCGGCTACCGAGCTGGACGTCGTCACGCGAAACTCTTGCACCGCTTCCAGGGAGATGATCGCGTCCATGCTGCCGAAGGCGCTCAGGGCCGGCAGCGCCCCCCCGGTGGATTGCGCGGGCAGCCCGCCGGCCGATACACCTGTGTTCGCGCTGACGCCATCCACCGTGAAGTAATTCGTGTTAGGCCGTTGGCCGGTGGCGGAGAACTGGCCCGGCTCGCCGCGCGTCGCGGGCGTTACGTTGGTTCCCGGCGCAAACTCCAGCAGCGAGAGAATGCCGCGCCCGTTCAGCGGAATGCGCTCGATATCCTGCGCATCGCTGCCGGCGCCGGTAGAGGCGTCCTCCTGCGCGACCAGCGGGGCCGTGCCGGTGACCGTGATGCTTTCTTCGATACTGCCGACCGGCAGCATGAAGTCCGCTCGGGTGGAGTGCGACGGCGCCAGCTTCAGCCCGAACCGCACCGCCGTCCGAAAGCCTTCTTTCCGAACCGTGATCTTGTACAATCCCGGCGCCAGGGAACTGACGACGTACCCGCCCGAGGGGTCGGACTGCGTGAGCCTGCGGAAACCCGTTTCCTCGTTGACCACGGTGACCGCGGCCTGTCCGATACCGGCTTCGGAGGTATCCAGCACGCGCCCGTACAGGTGGGCGTATACCTGGGCGCACGCCAGCGCCGGACAGACCAGCAGCAGCGCGAAGTACCGGGCCCGGGGCATCAATCCTAAGATACCTGTCTTTACTACACCCCCGCTCCGCCCAAACCTGTAAATTCGTCCCAAGCTATACTGGCCCCGTGCACCGCATACTCCTCCTTCTTCTCGCGCTGCCTGCTTTCGCCCAGCTGCAATTTACAGCCGAGCTTCTCTTTCCCCTGGAACGCTGGCACAATCATTCCTCCTCCATCGTCGAACTTCCTAATGGCGACCTGCTGGTCTGCTGGTTCCACGGATCCGGTGAACGCACCGCCGATGACGTGCTGATTCGTGCCGCCCGATGGAGGAAATCCACCGGAAAATGGAGCGAGCCCTTCGTCCTCGCCGACACCCCCGGCTTTCCGGAAACCAACCCGGTGCTGTGGCTCGATAACAAGCAGCGGCTCTTCTTCCTGTGGCCCCTGATCGTCGCGCACAAGTGGGAAACCGCGCTGATGAAGTACCGCATTTCCACCGATTACCAGCAGCCCTCCGGTCCCCCGAAGTGGGAGTTCCAGGACAACATCGTGCTGATCCCCAAAAATATCGCGGCGAAGACGAAGGAGTTCGCGGGCAAAGAAGCCGGAGGTTCCGGGCCGCGCGCCGAATACGCCCGGCGCCTGATCGCCAACGCCGAAGACGAATACTTCTCCCGCATGGGCTGGTTCACCCGTACGCATCCGTTGCAACTGCCCTCCGGGCGCATTCTCGCACCCATGTACTCCGACGGTTACTCCTACGGCATCATGGCCATCAGCGACGACGGCGGTTACACCTGGACCGGCAGCGAGCCGATCGTCGGCGCGGGCTGCATCCAGCCTTCGGTGGTTCGCAAGAAGGATGGAAGCCTCGTCGCCTATTTACGCGACAACGGCCCCGCCCCGAAGCGGGCCTGTATCAGTACCTCCAAAGACGATGGCGTTTCCTGGACCTTCGCGAGCGACACCGAGCTACCCAATCCCGGGACCAGCATCGAGGTTGTGCGCCTGCGCAGCGGGAATTGGGTGGCCGTCTATAACGATCTCGAACGCGGGCGGTACTCTCTGGTCGCGTCGTTATCCGATGATGAGGGGTCCAGTTGGAAATGGAAGCGCCACCTCGACGGCAATCCGGCGAACGCGGCCAACGTTCAGTACCACTACCCGTCCGTGATCCAGGCCAAGGACGGCGCCATCCATGTGACGTACAGCTACTTCGTCGCAGGAGGGAAATCGATCAAGCACGCGCGCCTGAACGAGGATTGGATCAAGGCCGGAGATCCGGCGAAGTGAGGCGGATGAATTTGAAACTCCTGCTTTGCGCCCTTGCCGTCGCCGGCCTGCTCTCCGCCGCCGAATTGAAACTCGGGGACCGCTCACACTCAACGAGCCGGTGACCGTCGCCACTCGGCTGGCGCACCCTGGCGCCTTCGCTTCGGTAACAGCCTTCGCCTCCTCTTGGCGAACATCCACAACCGAATTTGGCTGGCCCTTCATCCCCTTTGATGCCACGACGCCAAGCTTGTCGAGCACGTTCAGTATCTGGTGATGGCCCCTGTGTTGAAGGCGGCGAATAGGGCGGTCGCCGTTGCCGTCGACAACAGCATTTCGATATCAAAAGAGCCGGACTGAAATGGCCGGACTGCTATGGCGATTTCACCTGCCTGGGGATTGAGGACTCGACTTCCTGGACCCTCGGGGTGCACCCAAAACCGGCCAACGAGGGACACCTGAAAACCGGCCAACGAAAGTAGGGCAGGCAGCGGCGCGGTAAACCGGCGCGGAACATGCGGTCCGCAAGCGAGTCGGGCTTGCGGTCGAAGCCAACATACCGAGGGGGCTGGGTGTATACTTTCGGGCACAGGAGGCGGAGACCCATGGGCTCAGAGAAACCGAATCGAAGAGGGTTCCTCAGACGCGGCGCGGTAGCGGCAGGCATCGCCGCGGGCGGCGGACGGCTGGCGCAAGGGCAGACACAAGGCATGCCCGCGAAGAAGATCGACGAGTTGATCGCGTACGGGGACCGATCGCGTTTTGTTACTTCCGTGCGCGTGCCGGTCGCGGAGCGGCATTCGCCGGACGAATTCGGGCTTACCTTTCACGTGTTGACCCCGCTGCAGGATTTGTACGGGATGATCACGCCGAATTCGCTCCACTATACGGCGACTCACCGTGGATCCTATGTTCCCGACATCGATCCTAAGGAACACCGTCTGATGATCCACGGCATGGTGGACCGGCCGCTGGTTTTCACAGTGGATGAGCTGAAGCGTCTTCCTTACGTGTCGCGGATCCACTTCATCGAGTGCCTGGGGAATCGCGCCAGGCCAACGCACAAGACAGTCCAGGAGACACACGGATTGACCAGCTGCGCGGAATGGACGGGGGTGCCGCTGTCGCTGCTGCTGAAGGAAGCGGGCCCGCAAAACGGGGCGTCCTGGATTGTCGCGGAAGGCGCGGAAGAGGTGAAGGGCGCGTCGAGCATCCCACTAGCCAAGGCGCTGGACGACTGCATTGTCTGCTACGCGCAGAACGGCGAGCCCATCCGTCCGCAACAGGGATTTCCGCTGCGGCTGATGGTTCCGGGATTCGAAGGCATCTATCAGATCAAATACTTGAGGCGAATCAAGGTCGTGGACCGCTATTACATGACGTATGACGATTACGGGCATATCAATCCGGACCCCAAAGTAGCGGCGTTGACGCACCAGATCGGGCCAAAATCGGTGATCACGTATCCTTCCGGGGGGCACCAACTGGCAGGTCCGGGGTTTTATGAAATCAGCGGCCTGGCGTGGTCGGGCGCGGGGGCGGTCCGTGGCGTCGAAGTATCCCTGGACGGCGGCGCGAGTTGGAAAGCCGCCGAGCTTCGATCGCCTGCGTATCCTATGGCGCATGCGCGATTCGGGTTCCACTGGAAGTGGGATGGCAAGGAGTGCGTGCTGATGTCGCGTTGCACCGACGAGCTTGGCACGGTCCAGCCAACGCGCGCGGATGTGGCGGCTTATTGGAAGGAAGCGCCGGATAAAGTGCGTGTACGAGGCGCGGACAACAGCGTGCAGCCGTGGAAGGTCGGGAGCGATGGGAGCGTGAGAAATGGCTTGGCGTAGAGCGCTCATCGTCGCCGCAGTCCTGTCGGTGGGGCAGTCGGGGTGGACACAGTCGGCGACATACGGCCTCGGAAGGAAGCCGACGGCTGAAGAAATCCGCGCGTGGGATATTGCGATCAGCCCGACAGGGAAGGAACTTCCGCCGGGACAGGGGACCGCCAAAGAGGGCGCGGCGCTGTATGTACGAAAGGGCTGCGCGGGCTGTCACGGGGCTGAAGGATCGGGAGGTCACGCCCCCGTTCTCATCGCGCGGAAGGGCCCTCGGACGCCGTCTTCGACGCCCTGTCTTGCGCCTTGCATAAACGATGCGAACACCATGGGGGTCCACGCACCTTTCGCGACGGTCATTTGGGATTACATCAACCGCGGCATGCCCCTGGGGAAGGAGGGATCGCTGACGCCGAATGAGGTGTATGCTCTTACCGCGTTTCTGCTCTACAAGCACGACATCATCAAGGAAGACGAGGTGATGAATGCCCAGAGCCTGCCGCAGGTGAATATGCCGAATCGTAAGGGATTTGCGCTGCCTGAGGAGTGGAAGCCCCGTAAGCCAAGGCTGGAGGGATATACCAGCAAGTAGGAAGGATCGGAGGCCTTGGGGCCTCGTCTGTTCAGCAGCGACGACCGCGACCGCCCGGGGCGCCCGTCTTCGGACAGGGTAAAATGATGAGCTTGCCCCACTGGCTGAGCCCGGCGAAGCCGGATCCACAGGCAGCTTGCCGCGCATCGGTTTGGTAAACTGAAGGTTATCCACTCGCCTGGGAGGAATAGCCTACATTGAACCCTGCGATCCTCGCCCTGGAAGACGGAACTGTCTTCGAGGGCAGGAGTTTTGGTGCGCCCACCGAACGGTCGGGTGAAGTGGTCTTCAATACCGCCCTCACCGGATACCAAGAAGTGTTCACCGACCCTTCCTACTCCGGACAAATTGTCGTTCTTACGAATCCGCAAATCGGGAACTACGGGACCTCCGCCGAGGATAACGAGGCGGCGCATCCGTACATCGAGGGGCTCGCCGTGCGCGAGTTTTCGTCGATCGCGAGCAACTGGCGGTCGGACGACGAGGCGGACGATTTTCTCAAGCGCGCGGGAATTCCGGTTATCGACGACCTGGATACGCGGGCGCTGGTGCGCCATCTGCGGACGCTCGGGGTGATGCGGGGCGTACTCTCGTCCACGGACCTGGATCCGCAGAGCCTGGTGGAGAAGGCGCGCGGGATTCCGTCGATGGCGGGGCTCGACCTGGCCAGCCGGGTGACGACGGCGAATCCGTACGAATGGACGAAGCCGGTGGACCCGTGCTCGCCCTCGGACTTCATCGCGCGGCCGCCGGAGGCGCGGCATCACGTAGTGGCGTACGATTTCGGGATCAAGCACAACATCCTGCGGCGGCTGGTGCAGTCGGGCTGCCGGGTGACGGTAGTGCCGGCGCTGACCTCGGCGGAGGACGTTCTGGCGTTGCGGCCGGACGGGGTGTTCCTGTCGAACGGGCCGGGCGATCCGGAGCCGCTGGCGACGCAGGTTGGAAACATCCGGAAGCTGATCGGGAAGAAGCCGGTGTTCGGAATCTGCCTGGGGCACCAGTTGCTCGGGCTGGCCGCCGGGGGGAAGACGTACAAGCTGAAGTTCGGCCATCGCGGGGCGAACCATCCGGTGCGGAACGAGATCACGAAGCGGGTGGAGATCACATCGCACAATCACGGGTTCGCGGTGGATCCGGATTCGCTGAACGCGAACGACGTGGATATCACGCACGTGAATCTGAACGATCAGACGCTGGAAGGGTTCCGGCTGCGGAACCATCCGGCGTTCTGCGTGCAGTATCACCCGGAAGCGGCGCCCGGGCCGCATGATTCGCACTACCTGTTTGAGGACTTCGTGAAATTGATGGAGGAACATAAATGAGAGCGGCCGTCCAATCACCGCAGAGGCGCGGAGGACGCAGAGGCAACGCAGAGTTTTTGTGTTTTCCTCCGTGTTTCCTCTGCGTTCTCTGCGGCTCTGCGGTGAATAGGAGGCCCGTCTAGTGCCGCGGCGGAACGATCTTCATCGCATTTTGATTATTGGGTCGGGGCCGATTATTATCGGGCAGGCTTGCGAGTTCGATTATTCGGGGGCGCAGGCGGCCAAGGCGCTGCGGGCGGACGGGTACGAGGTCATCCTGGTGAACTCGAATCCGGCGACCATCATGACGGACCCGAATCTCGCGGATAAGACCTACATCGAGCCGCTGACCCGGAGGTACCTGGAGGAGATCATTGCGCGGGAGCGGCCGGATGCGCTGCTTTCGACGGTGGGCGGCCAGACCGGGCTGAACCTCTCGGTGGAACTCGCCGAGGCCGGGGTGCTCGACAAGTACGGCGTGGAGCTGATCGGGGCCAAGATCGACGCGATCAAAAAGGCGGAGGACCGGCTGCTGTTCAAGGATGCCATGCGGAGCATCGGGCTGGAGACGCCGCAATCGCAACTGGTGACGACGGTGAAGGGCGGAGTGGAGTTCGCGGACAAGATCGGGTACCCGTGTATCCTGCGGCCGAGCTTCACGCTGGGAGGCACGGGCGGCGGCATCGCCTACAACAAGGAAGAGCTCGAAGAGATCCTGCAGCGCGGGATCGACCTCTCGCCGGTGCACGAGGTGCTGATGGAGGAGAGTGCGCTGGGGTGGAAGGAGTTCGAGCTGGAGGTGATGCGGGACCTGGCGGACAACTGCATCATCGTGTGCTCGATCGAGAACTTCGACCCGATGGGGGTACACACCGGCGATTCGATCACGGTGGCGCCGGCGCAGACGCTCACGGACCGCGAATACCAGATGATGCGGGACGGCGCGATCCGGTGCCTGCGCGAGATCGGCGTGGATACGGGCGGGTCGAACGTGCAGTTCGCGATCAACCCGGCGAACGGGCGGATGGTGATCATCGAGATGAACCCGCGCGTGTCGCGCAGTTCGGCGCTGGCGTCGAAGGCGACCGGGTTCCCGATCGCGAAGATCGCGGCGAAGCTGGCGGTGGGGTACCGGCTGGACGAGATCCGCAACGACATCACGCGCAAGACTCCGGCTTGCTTCGAGCCGACCATCGACTACGTGGTGGTGAAGATTCCGAAGTGGGCCTTCGAGAAGTTTCCCGGCGCGGATCCCACACTCGGGACCCAGATGAAGTCGGTGGGCGAGGTGATGGCGATCGGGCGGACCTTCAAGGAGGCGCTCGGCAAAGGCATCCGCAGCCTGGAGACCGGGAAGGCGTTCGGGGCCGAGAAGTTCGACCCGGCCCTGATCACGCAGAAGCTGATCACGCCAACGCCGGACCGGCTGGGCTACATCCGGTTCGCGATGCAGCGGGGGTACACGGTGCAGGAGATCCACGAACTGACGTCGGTGGATCCGTGGTTCCTGACGCAGATGTACGAGGTGTCGCAGGCGGATTGGCCGGCGGTTCCGTTGGAGCAGGTTTCGAAGGAGACGTTCCGGCGCGCGAAGCGCATGGGGGTCTCGGATCCGGAATTGGCGAAGATCTTCAAGAGCACGGAGATCGAGGTGCGCAACCGGCGCAAGGAATTGGGCGTTCGCGCGGTGTTCAGCCGGGTGGATACGTGCGCGGCGGAGTTCGAGAGCTTTACGCCATACCTGTATTCGAACTACGAAGGGTCGTGCGAGGCGAACCCGGGCGATCGCAAAAAGGTGATGATCCTGGGGAGCGGGCCGAACCGGATCGGCCAGGGGATCGAGTTCGATTACTGCTGCTGCCACGCGTCGTTTTCGCTGCAGGAATTGGGCGTGGAGTCGATCATGGTCAATTGCAACCCGGAGACCGTATCGACGGACTACGACACCAGCGACCGGCTGTACTTCGAGCCGCTGACGCTGGAGAACGTGCTGAACATCTACGACGTGGAGAAGCCGGACGGCGTGATCGTGCAGTTCGGCGGTCAGACACCGCTGAACCTGGCGCTGCCGCTGAAGAAGCTCGGGGTGCCGATTATCGGGACGGACCCGGCGGACATCGACCTGGCGGAAGACCGCAAGCTGTTCGGCAAGCTGCTGGAGGACCTGAAGATCCCGTGCCCCCCGAACGGGACGGCGACGAGCGTGGAAGAAGCGTGCGAGGTGGCGCGGAGCCTGGGGTATCCGGTGCTGGTGCGGCCGAGTTATGTGCTGGGCGGCCGCGCGATGGTGATCGCGTACGACGAGGAGATGATCCGGCAGTACATGCGGGAGGCGGTGACGTTCTCGCAGGAGCGGCCGGTGCTGATCGACCGCTTCCTGGAAGACGCGACCGAGGTGGACGTTGACGCGCTGAGCGATCGCGAGGACGTGCTGATCGCGGGCATCATGGAGCACATCGAGGAAGCGGGGGTGCATTCGGGCGACAGCTCGTGCGTGCTGCCGCCGCAGAGTCTTTCGGAGACGACGCTGCGCACGATCGAGGATTACACGGTGCGGCTGGCGAAGGCGCTGCGCGTGATCGGGTTGATGAACGTGCAGTACGCGATCCAGAACGGCACGGTGTACGTGCTGGAAGTGAATCCGCGGGCGTCGCGCACCGTGCCGTATGTGAGCAAGGCGACGGGAGTGGCGCTGCCGAAGATCGCGGCGGGGCTGATGTGGGGGCGGAAGCTGAAGGATTACGGCTACGGGTCGGGCAAGCTTTCGGTGACCCAGGATTTCGTGAAGTCGCCGGTATTTCCGTTCAACAAGTTCCACGGGGTGGATCCGGCGCTGGGGCCCGAGATGCGGTCGACGGGCGAGGTGATGGGGGTCGGGATCAACTTCGGCGAGGCGTTTTTGAAGGCGCAGATCAGCGCGGGGAGTCCGCTGCCGGAGAAGGGGACGGTGTTCATCAGTGTGAACGACCACCACAAGGGCGAGGCGGTAGAGGTGGGAAAGCGGTTCGCGCAACTCGGGTTCAGTCTGGTGGCGACGCGCGGGACGGCGACCGCGCTGCGCAATGCCGGGCTGCAGTGCAAGACGATCTTCAAAGTGAACGAAGGGCGGCCGAACGCAGTGGATTTGTTGAAGGGCGGCGGCGTGCAACTGGCGATCTATACGACGACGGGTGCGCCGGCGTTCTTCGACGAGAAGGCGATCCGGAGGAGCGCCGTGACCTATCGGGTGCCGTGCATCACTACGATGAGCGGGGCGCGGGCGGCGGCGGACGCGGTGGCGGCAAAGCTGCGGGATCCGATCCGGGTGTGGAGCCTGCAGGAGATCCACGAAAGCCGCAAAACCGTGGCGTAATATTCACCGCCGAGACGCCGAGAAGCGCGCTTAATGCACCGTTTTGCGCGGTGATCTGGAAGATGATCGACCGAGTGATCCGACGCGTGAGTCGCGCAGCCGCCCTGCCGTTCGGGCCCAAGCCCCACGTGCGCGGCGCAGAGGCGTGTAAACTCAAGTTGAGATCCGGACTATGAGACTCCTTTCGTTGACCATCATCGCGGCGCTGTGCGCGTGGGCGCAGACCCCGCCGCCTCCGAAGAAGGCGCCGGGCGGACCCCCGCCGGAGGCCGGCGACGACGTGCGCGGCTACAACGACACGCCGCAGTTGCCGGGACAGAAGTGGAAAGTGCACGACATGGAGCGGCCGCGCCCGCAGAAGGTCACGCCCGCTCCGTACGTCAACGAGGCGCCGCCCTCGGATGCGATTGTGCTGTTCGACGGCAAGGACCTCTCGAAGTGGGCCCAGCAGGCGCGCGGCGGGGCGACACAGGAGCCGAAGTGGAAGGTCGAGAACGGCTATATCGAGATCGTGCCGCGGACTGGCAAGCTGGTCACGAAGGACAAGTTCGGCGATTGCCAGTTGCACGTGGAGTGGATGGTGCCGAAGGGTTCGGTGGGGAATGGCCAGGGGATTGGAAACAGCGGCGTGGAGTTGATGACGCGCTACGAGATCCAGGTGCTGGAATCGAACGAGCACCAAACGTACGCAGACGGCGGCGCGGGCGCAATCTATGGCGTTTGGCCACCGCTCGTGAATCCCTCGCGGCCGATGGGCGAGTGGAACGTCTACGACATCTTCTTCGAAGCGCCGCGCTTCGACGGCGATAAGCTCTTGAAACCGGCTTATATCACGGTCCTCTTCAATGGGGTGCTGGTGCAGAATCACAAGGACTATCTGGGCACGACCATCTGGCGGCAGGTGGGGAAGTACTCGCCGCATCCGCCGGAGATGCCGCTGAGCTTGCAGGACCACTCGCAACCGGTGCGGTATCGGAATATCTGGATCCGGCCGTTGAAGACGGAGTAGGTTTGACAGCCTCCGACCACGAGATTAGGCTCTCCTCGATCGGGCGGCATGAACTTCCGCCGGGCGTCGGTATGAGTGCCGACGCGGCAGACAAAAGTGTCTGCGCTACTGCGGCAGGCGGGTGAGGCGGGCGGCGCCGACGCGGTGCGGGTCGGTCTGCATCAGCGGGACGTCGTCGCCGTTGTTCACCAGGACGCCGCGGAGGCGCATGTTCTCCACATCCATCATGACGAAGCAATCGGAATCGACCGCGTAGGTTCCGGTGGATTGTTGCCGGTTACGCGTGAGCACGAGTGCTCCGTTGCCGTCGGCGACCACGGTTGCGGTCTCCGAGACAGTGACGGGCGGGATCGCCGCAAAGGGCGTCGTGGTTCCGAAGATGGAGAAGCTGTAGCGGCCGCGGAGGGCGGCGGCGCTGCAGGTGTCCGCCAGTTTCATGAGGACGCCGCGGGCGCCGGAGCGGGGGTCGGTCTGTTCGAAATCGATGCGGCGGCCGCCGGGGCGCATGGTCCCCTTGAAGTGCTGGAAGGCGCCGGAGTCGTCCTGCAGTTTCCAAACGACGGAACAATCGGATTTGACTTCGAAATCGCCGGTGATGGGATTGCCGAGGAAGAAGCCGTTGAAATTTACGGAGGCGTATCCGCTGAGGGTGCGCCGTCCGGTCTCGAAAACGAGCCTGCCGACGCTGGAGATTGGCGTGGGGTTGCCGGAGATGGTGCTGGTTCCGGCCAGTTGGAAGCCGTAGGCGCCCTCGAGATTGGCGGGTGCGCAAACCTGGGCCGAGGCCCATCCGGCGCAAGACACGAGAATCCAGCAGAACCGTGTCATGGTTTCTCTCCGTGCAATTCGGCGGGCTCGGTCATTTATCGTACTTGATGACGCTGTCGGCCGTGAACTTGCGGTAGTTGCGGAACTCTATGGTATTGCGGGTGCACGCTCCGCTGCCGCGCATGCAGCCGAGGTTCTCGCTTTTGGCGGGCATCAGATAGCTCTTGCCATCGATTTTGGCGAAGGCATATTCGATCACGTTTTCAGCCTTGCTGTAGGGGAAATCGTTGGGGAGCGCGCTGGTGCGCTGCTCGATGCGGAGCACGCGCCGGGTCTCCTTGTCGATCCAGATGGAGCCTTCGTGGGCGGGATGGATGCGGCGATCGTCGGGAGAGACCATCTCCCAGTGGGAATTGGCGGCGGCGACGGTGTAGTCGAAGACCACCGAGGGTCGCCCGATCAGGCGGTCGTCGCCGCGGCGGGTGAACTTCGCGGCGGTGGAGAGCGAAAGCACGTCTTCGAGGGTGGTGGAGAACTCGCCGGTGGACCACGATCCGCTGCGCTCGGGCGGCGCGTGGGACGGGATGCCGTTGATGGCGATGTTGCGGTACTCCTCTTTGCCGCCCACATATGCCAGGTCGGCGGTGACCTCGTCGATGCGCTGCCAGGAGGCGGGGAAGGTGTTGCTGAAGTAGCGCGTGGTGACCTGCTGCGCCAGGTAGTCAGGAAGGCTGGAGGTGAAGCTCGCGGCGGCGGCGCGCGCCTGATTGATCCACTGCTCGTCGGTGCTTGGGGCGACGCCGACATCGGGTGCGACGGGCGCGGGCGGCGTTCCTTCGAGAGCGTCTGGCTTGGGGGCGCCGGCGGGTTCGACGGTATCGGTCTGGACGGCGACGGTACGGGCTTTGCTGAGATCCTCGGCGCGGGGTTCGCGAACGGTGTTCTCGTCGATGCGCTTTTCGGCGGCGGCGCGCTCGGCGGAAGTGCCGGCGCGGTTGAGGACGACTTTGAGCGCGGTCTCCTCATCGTCCGTATTGACAGTGACGGTGAGTTGATCGCCGGGCTTGAGTAAGGAATCGCGGATCGGCTCCCCTTCCTTATTGAGGAATTTGGTTTTGGCGAGGAGGCGGAAGCGCAGCAGATACTTCCCCGAAGGCTGCAGGATAAGATCCTTTTCACCGAGCCGGCGCAGGGCGCCATCGACGGTGGCGAGCGAGATCTTCAGCGCGTCTTCGGAGGGCTTGTCCTTCGGCTGGCGCTTGGGGAGTTTGACTTCGGGTACGGGAAGCCCAACGGGGACGCCTCCGGGCAGGCGCGTGGGATAGGTGTTGGGCGGATATCCACCCGGATACTGGCCCGGTGGATATTGGCCGGGAGGATATTGGCCCGGATACTGTCCCGGAGGGTACTGTCCCGGATACTGGCCGGGGTAGGTCTGCGCGAAAGCGACTGCGCCGCAGGCCAGCAAGACCGCGCCGATGCGCATAACTGTTCCCTCCTCTCGGTACATGATACTTCCAATCGGATCGGGGCGCCGGACGATTGGACGCGTACGGGATCCACCCGGTGTACGAGTAAGATTTTTTTCTTGACTCTGACGTTGCGTCAGGGTCGAAGATTGCTTCGAGGTATTGGAACGGTGGACAAGGCGTACCACGTACAGGAGTTCGCGGCCCTGACCGGGGTCACGGTGCGGGCGCTGCATCATTACGACCGGCTGGGAGTGCTCCGTCCCCCACGGACCGGCTCCCGCTACCGGTTGTACGGACGGCGGGAACTGGAGCGGCTGGAGCAGATCGTAGCGCTGAAGTTTATCGGCATTCCGCTCCAACAGATTAAGGCGATCCTGGACCGCAACGCTGCGGGGCTGGCCGACGCCCTGCGCGTGCAGCGCACAGTACTGGAGCGGAAACGGGAACTGCTGGATCCATTCAGGGTATCGCCGAAGCCGAGCAGTCGTTTGCCGCGGGCGGAGAACCGGACGCCGCGGTGCTGAAGCAAATTATCGAGGTGATCGAGATGCAGACACGGAACGATTGGATCGAGAGATACTACAGTCCGGAGGCGTGGAGGCGGATCCAGGAAATGCATCCCGGCTGGTCGCCGGAGTTGCAGGGCAAAGCCTACCAGGACTGGCTGGACCTGTTCCGCGATGTGGAGGCCGCGCTGGGCGAAGATCCGGAAGGGGATAAGGCGCAGGCGCTGGGCGAACGGTGGAAGGCGCTGGAGATCGCGTTTACGCGGGGAGACGCCGAAATCGCGCAGGGCGCTAACCGGTTGTTCGCGGACAAGGCGAACTGGCCGGAATCGATGCGGGAGAGAATGGCGGCGTTCGAGAATCGCGCGGTGTGGGAGTTTATGCGGCGAGTCTTCGAGTCGGGGACGCATCGGTGCGAGTAGGAGAGGGCGTGTGAATCCTGGGGAGCTGGCGAACTTCCGCCGTGCCTGGATAGGAGTATCGACGCGGCCGCCACGAGTGTTATCTTGTCCCACCGGCCACGCGGCAAGGAACCGGATGAGGATTGGCGCGGGTTGGATATGGTTCCACCGGGCTTCGGCTGAGAGCCGACGCGGCAGGCGCGAGTGCCTCCGCCACATAGGGCATGGAGTGTAAACGATGAACAAGCGCCTTCTCGATTTCTGGCGTGACTCGGTGTACGCCTTCCGGGTGCTCGCAAAAGCGCCTGGCTTTACGGCGGTCGGAGTCCTGTCGCTGACGCTCGGAATCGGCGTGTGCAGCGTCTTTTACAGCGAACTGAATGCGCTGGTGTTCCGGCCGCTTCCGGCGGCGCGCACGCCCGAAGCGCTGGTGGCGCTGGAGTCGCTCTCGTCCTATCCATATTTCGAAAGATACCGGGAGCAGCCGGCGCTGGCGTCCGCGGCGGCGTTCGTGGGGCCGGCGCCCTTCAGCGTGGTACTAGACGCGTCCGCAGGCGCGAAGACGGCGAGGATCTTCGGGCACCTGGTTTCGCCCAATTACTTCGCGACGCTGGGAGTAGAGCCGGCGATGGGACGCTTCTTCTCTCCGGAAGTGGAGAAGGAGGGGACGGCTCCGGTGGCCGTCATCAGCGACCGGCTGTGGCGCGGGAAGCTGAACAGCGATCCGAAGGTGATCGGCCGTTCGCTGCGGCTGAATGGGAAGAGTATAACGATCGTTGGAGTGGCGCCGAAGCGCTTCCTGGGCGTGTTTCCGATCGCTCCGGCGGATGTGTTCGTCCCGGTTACGAGCGGAGGGTCGATAGCACCGGAATTGGGCGGCGGCGCGCTGCATCGGCGGGAAGTGGCGATTTTTCGTGTGGTGGGGCGCCTGGCCCCAGGCGTCGCGCGGACGGCGGCGGAAGCGGCGCTGGATTCGGTGAAACGCCATCTGGACGACGAGGGCGCCGTCCCGGAGAGCGAGCGGAAGGGACGGCAGGTGCGGCTGCTCTCGGCGAGCGGGATGATGCCGATGCCGCCCGAGCAGAAGGCGATGACCTACAGCTTTATGGCGGTGCTGATGGGCCTCATCCTGTCGCTGGCGTGCACCAATCTGGCGAATTTGCTGCTGGCGCGAGCGAGCCAGCGGCGGAAGGAAGTGGCCATGCGGATCGCGCTGGGAGCGAACCGGTTCCGGCTGATCCGGCAACTGTTGACGGAGAGCGTGTTGCTGGCGCTCGCGGGCGGCGCGGGCAGCGTCCTGTTCACATACTGGGCGACGAACGTCATCTCCAGCATGCGCATGCCGACGCCGGTGGCCTTCGAGTTCGACATCCGGCCGGACCTGAGCGTGCTTGCGGTCACACTGTTCTTGTCGGTGATCGTGGGTGTGGCGTTCGGGCTGATGCCGGCGTTGGCGACCACTCGCGCCGACATTACGCCGGCGTTGAAAGACGGCGGGCTGGCGCAGTTGAGAGGGTATCGCCGGTTCGGGTTGCGAAACCTGCTGGTGGTCTACCAGGTGGCGAGTTCGCTGATGCTGCTGCTGATCGCCGGGTACCTCGTGCTGGGGTACAGGCGGACTTCCCATCTCGATCCGGGCTTCGAGACGGCCCGCCTGTATCTGCTGGAGTTGGATCCGGCGCACGATGGCTACTCCGCCGAGCAGTCCGCGAAGCTGTTGGACATGCTGCCGGACCGGCTGGCGCGGCTCGGGTCGGTGAGCGCGGTGACGCTGGCCGACGCCGCGCCTTTTTCCGAGATGGCCGCCGCGCCGAGCGCGCGGTTCTCCGCTCCGCAGTCGAAGGGCGATGTCCAGGCGAGCGTGGTGCGGCAGAGGATCGGGTCGAGCTATTTTGCGACGTTGGGTGTTCCGCTGGAGCGCGGCCGTGAGTTTACGCGGCAGGATCTGCGCAGCGCCGCGGCGAGCGCGGACCAACCGGCGCTGGTGAACCAGACCGGCGCGCGGGAGCTATTCGCGGAGGAAGATCCGATCGGCCGGCGGATCCGCGACGTGAAGAGTGGGACGAGTTACACGGTCATCGGGATCACGCGCGATCTGAAGGCGGGCTTCTTCTCTTCCAAGCCGGTCCCGACGGTATTTACGCCGCTGGCGATCGACGTCGGCGGCAGCGCGGCGCGCGATGTTTTCGCGGCCATGAACGGAGGGAGCGCGGGGACCGCTCCGGGGGCCACAATTGTAGCGCGAGGGCCGGCGGGCGCGGACGTGATCGGCGCGGTGCGGTCGGAGTTGGCGTCGATCGATCCGAACCTGACGGTCTTCAACACGCGGACGATGCCGGAGCAACTGCAGCAGATCAATTCGATGATCCAGATCGGGTCGGTTTTCTATGGAGGAATCGGGATATTCGGGCTGATTCTGGCGTCGATCGGGCTGGCGGGTGTGACGGCGTACGCAGTCGCCCGTCGGAGCAAGGAGATCGGGATCCGGATGGCGTTGGGGGCGAGTCCCGGACAGGTATTGCGGCTGGTGATGCGGGAAGGAACGGTCCTTGTGGCGGTGGGAACCGTGCTGGGGTTTGGCGGCGCAATGGCGATTTCACGCGCGCTCGCGTCGATGACGACGGAGCTGGCGCGCGCGTTCGGCGCGAGCGCCGGTGATCCGGTACTGGTGGTGGGGGCGCCGATGCTGCTGGCGAGCCTGGCGATGCTCGCGTGCTACGTTCCGGCGCGGAGGGCGACGCGGATCGATCCTCTGCTGGCGTTGCGTCAGGAGTGAAAGGGCGAGAGGCAGGGTGACGGATTCCGCAAGGAACCAGGTCCTGGGTTGTTCCGAGGATCGTCTTTTCGACCCCGGGGCGACCGGTACGAACGATCCTTCCCGGGTCTTATACCCCGGCGACCATTGTCGTGAGTCAGGCCCAACCGGAACCGCCGGCGCCTCCTGTACCCCGAGATGATGATGGCTGGGATCCGGCAAAGTACAAGCCGGCGCGCTGTCAACCCGGATATCGCAGGGTACGCAGTTCGCGGCGCCTGATCCAGTTCGCCAGAAACAAAGCGGCGATGAGAAAAGCAGGACCAGCTATGCAGAGCACCCACGTCAAGCGAACCGCCGGAGGGACCGGGCGCGCCATCGACGCGACCCAGATGACGTACAGCAGACCAGCTGCGGCATATAGCGCGGCGCCGATCCACTCCCAGCGCCAGGCCAGTATCAGGACCACAATCAATACGAACGAAGGAATCAGGTGCATCGTCAGGTCAATCGCAGTCTGCCAGAAGCCAAGATGCTCGTCGAAGACATCCATGGCGAACAGGCTCAAAAAAGCGACGAACGCGATTGAGAGGACCCGCGGGGCCCAGAACAGGCATCGCTTAGACCAATGTGACATGAGGCCTCCTCAGCCGAGTTTACCTCAAAATAAGTATATTTAAGTCTTTTTATCTGATTAGGCGCGCCCGACGAGTCTCATTTCTGGAGTCCGTCCCACGACCAGTGTGGAATACGCAGACCGTCCGGCACATCGGCCGCCGAACGGTGATAGCGTGACATCGTCGTCGTAGTCGCCCAAGCGAAATAGTCGTGCAGCACCTGCCGAAGCGCAGGATCGCCGGCTAGTCCGGCGTCGGCCAGAGCCTGGTCGAAGCACGCGATCGCGCGGCGATTCATCTCGTCGTGCTCCCCATTGCCGCTGTGCATCCGGACAACGGTGGTCTCGTCGCCAAAGGATTCGGAATAAGCCGCGGGTCCGCCGAGCGCCTCCGCCCAGTAGGCGGCGAGTCGCTCGACATGCCGCGGGTGGAAACCGTGGCTGAACGCGTGGCCGACTACCTCATCGGCGACAACCCGGCGATGCCAGGCAGCAGCCAGTCGCTGCAGTCCCTCGTCGCCGCCCGCGGCTTCGAAGACGGTAGGCATGGGTACATGATGACAATCGTCCGTGCTGTACGCAAGACGGTGGATGCGGTGAGTCGCCTCAGCCGGTCATCCTGTAAACTCAGCCGCATGGCCCTGTTGGATTGGCTGCTCGAGTCGGACCCCGCCATCCGGTGGCAGGTATTGCGCGATCTGGTCGATGCACCGGACGAGGCGGTCGCGGCGGAGCCCGCGCGCGTGGCCACGGATGGATGGGGCGCCAGGCTGCTGGCGCTGCAGGGCGAAGACGGCCAGTGGGCGGGCGGAGCGTGCTTTCCGGCGCGGAGCGTTCATTGGCGCGAGGAGAATCGCGGCCAACCATGGACCGCCACGCTCCCGACGCTTCAACTGCTGCATGACTTCGGGATCGATCCCGGTTCCGGGCGCGTTCGCCGCGCGGTGGCGCTGGTCAGGGAGCATTGCCGTTGGGAGCACGCCAGGGAACCGTTTTTCAGCGGCGAAGTCGAGCCCTGCATCAACGGCCGGACGGTGACATTAGGCGTCTACTTCGATCAGAACGTGGATGCCGTGGTCGCTCGCCTCGTCGATGAGCAACTCGCCGACGGCGGATGGAACTGCGAGGCGGAAAAGGGATCGGTTCGATCGTCGTTCGCGACCACGATCAACGTGCTGGAGGGGCTGTGGGCGCACGAGTGGGCCACCGGCGGCTCCGCGGAATCGATCACGGCCAGGCGGCGCGGCGAGGAATACCTCCTGGAACGGAGGCTGCTCCGGCGAAAAAGCACCGGCGCCATCGTCAACCCGGCCTGGCTGCAATTCTCGTTTCCCACCCGCTGGCACTACGACGCACTGCGCGCGCTCGAATACTTCCGCGCCGTTGGGAGCGCGCCCGACTCGCGGCTGGACGAAGCGATCCACCTGCTGCGATCGAGACAGCAGCCTGAGGGCGCATGGCTGCTGGAGAACACGCATCCGGGCAAGGTCCACTTTACGTTGGAGGACGACGACCGGCCTAGCCGCTGGAATACGCTTCGGGCGCTGCGGGTACTCCGCTGGTACGAGTCGGCTGCCTGAGAAGATCCTGGCCTCAGCACGGTCCTGACCGCAACCAAGTTCGGGCAGGCAACCAGCTTCCGAGCGGCGCGGCGCCGGAGGTAAACAACCAGATCCCCGACGGCAGGAAGCGCGTGGTCAGGCGCGTTTCTTTATATAATCGGCCCCTTGGGAGAACTCATCATGAAAACACTGGGACTGCTGGTCTGCCTGGCGGGCGGAGCGCTCGCGCAAACTCATCCGTATCAGAGCCTGATTGAAAGCGCGCGCGCCAAATCGCCCGCCGTAAAAGATGCGCTGGCGAAACTCGCGCCCAACCTGAAGACGCAGGGCGCCGCGTTCGTGTGGGGGCAGGATTTCCTGTTCGCCGCGGAATCGGATAAGGACGCCGCCGTGTCCATCGATGGGCAACCGGCAGTGCCGCTTACCAAGATGGCGGATTCCAACGTGGCATACCGGCTGGTGAAGATGCGGACCGGCGTCACGCATGCCTACCAGTTTTATGTGGATGGCAAGCCGCTCGGGCAGCGGCGTGATATGACCGGCTACAATCCCGATTCCTACCCCAAGCCTGGCGTGCCGCAGGGAACGCTTTCCGAGAAGAAGACAATCACCAGCAAGCTGTATGACGGCTCCACCGCCGACTATTGGATCTACGCGTCTCCGGGGGTGGACCCGAACGTTCCGACTCCGCTGATGGTGTGGCAGGACGGGCAGGGCCTGGTCAACCGCGACACCGCGTCCCTGCGGCTGTTCACCGTGACGGAGAACCTGGTGGCGCAGAAGCTGATTCCGCCCATGGTCCACGTGATGATCTCGCCGGGTAGCGGCCAGGGCATGCGCAGTATCCAGTACGACACGGTGTCCGACAAGTTCGGCCGCTACCTGCTGGAGGAGGTGCTGCCCGAGGTGGAGAAGATCTACAAGCTGCGGCCGGACGGATACTCGCGCGCCATCGCCGGCGAGTCGTCGGGCGCCATCGCGGCGTTGAACGTCGCCTGGTACCACACGGACAAGTTCACTCGAGTGCACTCCACCATCGGCAGCTACACGGCGATACAATGGCGTCCGCAGCAGAACCTCGAAGGCGGCAACATCTACCCTTTCCGGATCCGCCGCGAGCCGAAGAAGAACATCCGCATCTGGCAGAGCGATGGCGTCGACGACCTGGAGAATCAGTTCGGCAGCTGGCCGCTGCAGAACATCCAACTGGCCAATTCGCTCAAGATGCGCGGATACGATTTCCACTTCCGCCTGGGGCAGACGACGCACAATAGCGCGCAGGCGGCGCTGGACCTGCCGGAGTCGCTGACATGGCTGTGGCGCGATTACGATCCGGCGAAGACGTCGCAGGTCTACGAGATGGACCCGGCGGAGAAGGAGAAGCCGCTGTTCCGCATCAAGCTGATGGACCGCGACGCCTGGTAGCCGGGGCGTTGCGGCCGGCGCTCCTGCTGCTCGCGGCCGCGGCGTGGGCCGCCGATTCGTCGGCGGAAGCAATGGTGCAGGCGGTGCGAGCGGCGATCGCGGGCAAACGCGACGACGCACAGGTGGCGCGCCTGGTTCATCGATTTCCGCTGGCGGAACGGCTGGAAGACGCCGCGATCGAGGTGCTGGAGAGCGAAGGCGCGGGGCCGCGCACGCTGGAAGAACTCGTTCGCTGGCGCGAACTCTCGCGTGGAATGCCGGGTCGGCCGGTGCGCCTGTTCGATGCGCCGCCGGCGCCTTCGGAGTCCGACCGGGCGGGCGTAATCGAGCGTGCGCGGACGGAGGCGCTGGCGTATCACGCGGGCATACCCAACTTCCTCTGCACGCAGACGGTACGGCGGTATACGGATCGCAAGCGCACGGAATCGTGGAGCGCGGTGGATACCCTGACCATCATGCTGCGGTACTCGGCGCAGCAGGGCGAGGAGTACAAGCTGATCGCGTTGGACGGCAAGCCGACCGACCGTCCGCTGGAAACGATGCCCGGGTCGTGGTCGGAGGGCGAGTTCGGCAGCCTGCTGCATCGGGTCTTCACGCCGTCGTCCGCCGCGGACTTTCATTGGGAGCGTTGGGCCATGCTGCGGGGGCGGCTCCTGCACGTGTTCACCTACCTCATCGACGAGAAGCACTCGAAATACCTGCTGGACTTCGAGACGGGCGGGCGGCGGTTCAAGATCCAGCCGGCCATGCGCGGCCGCATCTTCGTGGATCCGAAGACGGGGCAGGTGATGCGGATCACGTGGGAGGCGGCCAGCCTGCCGCCGGATTACGCGATCCTCGCCACGCCTGCGGTGCTGGACTACGATTTCGCGGAAATTGCGGGAGAGCGCTTCCTGCTGCCGAGCCGCGCGGAATCGCGTGTCGTCACACTGTGGGGACAGAGCCGGAACATCACCGAGTTCTCGCAGTACCGCAAATTCGCCAGCGAGGCCAATATCACGTTCGAAAAACAATAAGGGATCAGACGCCGGCGGGACCTCGCTGCGCGCGGCTCATGATCTCGTCGGCGAGCGCCTGCGGGGCGTCCACGTTCTGGATCGCCAGGCGGCTGGTTTCGCCGGCGGTCTCGATGGAGAGGTCGCCGATTCCGAACATGCGCTGCGGCAGGCTTTGGTCCACACGTACGTCCTGCACCTTGCTGAGTTGGATGGTGCGGGTGGACTTGGACATGAATCCGCTTTCGTAGCGCAGGCGGTCGCCGGTGATCACCGCCCGGGTGAAGCGGCGGCGGATGGCGCGCGATACAGGCCATAGCAGGATCAACACCGGCGCGATCATGATCAGCGGCGAGCCGGCCGCATCGTTCCAATAGAGGACGCACAGCGCTTCCAGCCCGAGGAAGACCAGGATGGCGAGCGTGGCGCCCAGCTTCAGGAACTTGGCGGTTGGGCGGATCGTAAGCTCCTGTACAGTACCCGGTTGCATATGGCGCCTATTGTAACGCGCAGTTCCATATGCTAGCGCTTAGGATGAGGGACTTCGGAATGATTCGCAAAACGATTATTTTGACAATCGTCGTGTTTCTGGCCTCGACCACGCTGTTGGCGGACTTCGGCTACCAGGAGACCAGCACGATTACGGGCGGCGCGATGGCCGCCATGATGAAGGTGGCCGGCGTGTTCTCGCGGTCGGCGCGAGAGCCCATGAAGGCCACGGTCGCATTTAAGGGCAACAGGATGGCGCATCGCAGCGAGCACAGCGCCAGCATCATCGATCTCGACGCGCAGACGATCACTACGATCGATATGCAGAAGAAGCAATACACCGTGATGACATTCGAGCAGATGAAGAAGATGCTTGACGACGCCGCGGCGAAGATGCAGGGCAAGGACAAGAACCAGGCGGAGATGACCTGGAAGGTGTCGGCCAGCAGCACGGGCAATTCGAAACAGATTGCGGGTTTTGAAGCCAAAGAGATGCTGGTGAAGATGACGATGGAAGGCACGGACAGAAAGAGCGGGCAAACGGGCGGCATGGATATGGTCATGCGGACGTGGTTCGCGACCGGCGTCCCGGGCGCCGCCGAGGCCCGCGACTTCCAACGCCGGATGGCGGAGAAACTGGCGTGGGCGCCGGGCGGCAACATGTTCATGGCGCGGCCCGACATCGCCAAGGGCATGGCGGACGCGATGAAGGAGATGTCGAAGCTGGAAGGCACGCCGGTGCTGATGACGATGTCGATGGGGCCGGCGGGCTCGGTGAACGAGAATTCGACCCCGGCGCCGGCATCGCAACCCGCGGCGGAGCAGCCGCAGCAACAGGAGAAGCCCTCGCTCGGCGGAGCGCTGGGCGGCGCTCTCGGCGGGAAGTTCGGCCTTGGGCGGAAGAAGAACCAGGACAATCAACAGCAGGCGCCGAAGGAACAGCCGGCCCAACAGCAGGGCTCCGCGTCGCTGCTGGACATGACGACCGAATACTCCGGGTTCTCGACAGCGGCGGCGGACCCGTCGCTATTCGAGGTCCCGGCAGGATTCAAGAAGGTCGAGCCGAAGATGCAATAAGTCTCAGCCGCGATGAACGCGGATACACTCAGATCGAAAAACGGGTTTTATCCGCGTTCATCTGCGGCTCTGAAGAAGTTTCGTCACTCGTTCCGCAACGCCCGCCTCATACCGCGGTAGACGCCAGGGCGTCCATTCGGTGAGCCGCCGGCCTCACCTGTCCCTCTCCGGGGCATCGACAGGGGACCGCTGGATCGCTGGATGTTGCGCCATCTGGTGCATTCCAATATCCTGATTATTTCCATGCCCACTAAAACCCCAATCACTGTGGCCCACGGCGACGGTATCGGACCGGAGATCATGAACGCCACGCTCCAGATCCTGGAAGCGGCCGGGGCGGCTCTCGACATCGAGACCATCGAGATCGGCGAGAAGGTTTACCTGCGCGGCAACAGCTCCGGGATCGAACCGAGTTCCTGGGAGTCGCTCCTGCGGACGAAGGTGTTTTTGAAAGCCCCGATCACCACCCCACAGGGCGGCGGATTCAAGAGCCTGAACGTGACGACCCGCAAGACGCTGGGGCAATACGCCAACGTCCGCCCGTGCGTCTCCTACCACCCCTTCGTGGACACGAAGCATCCCGGCATGGACGTGGTGATCGTACGCGAGAACGAGGAGGACCTGTATGCGGGCATCGAGTATCAGCTCACGCCGGAAGTGACCTCGTGCATCAAGCTGATCTCGCGGCCGGGCAGCGAAAAGATCATCCGGTATGCGTTTGAATACGCCAGGCTGCACAACCGGAAGAAGGTCACGTGCTTCATGAAGGACAACATCATGAAGATGACCGATGGCCTGTTCCACAAGATCTTCGACGAGATCGCCGGGCAATATCCGGATATCGGGAAGGAAGCCTGGATTGTGGATATCGGCGCGGCCAAGATGGCCGACACGCCGGAAGCGTTCGACGTGATCGTCATGCCGAACCTGTATGGCGACATCCTGTCGGATGTGGCGGCGCAGATCGCGGGTTCGGTGGGGCTGGCGGGATCGGCAAATGTCGGCGAGAAGTGCGCGATGTTCGAAGCCATTCACGGCTCGGCCCCGCGGCGAGCCGGGCAAAACCTGGCCAACCCATCGGGGCTGCTGCTGGGAGCGGTGCTGATGCTGGTCCACATCGATCAGCCGGAGGTGGCGGAGAAGGTCCACAACGCGTGGCTGCGGACCATCGAGGACGGCATCCACACCTATGACATCTTCGCGGAGGGCGTGAGCACCCAAAAGGTGGGCACGAAGGAGTTCGCGTGCGCGGTGATCGCGCGCCTGGGGCAGAAGCCGAACACGTTAAAGCCGGTGACATACGGGCACCGTCCGGCGGGCAAAGCGGCCGCGGCCGCGGGGGCGGGCGCTTCGGCTGCGACGGAACTGAAGGGCATCGATGTGTTTGTACACTGGCCATCGCGCAACCCGAACGAACTGGCGGCGGCAGCCGGAAAACTCGCGGGCGAAGGCATCCAACTGCAAATGATCGACAATCGCGGCGTGAAGGTCTGGCCGGCCGGGATGGCGGAGACCTTCTGTACGGACAGCTTCCGTTGCCGGTTCGTGGCGGACGGCGCGACCGACATGAGCCGGCTGCTGGGCGTCGTGCAGCGCGTGGCCGGCGCCGGAATCGAGATCGCGGCAACCCAGACGTTGCGCACATTTAATGGCCAAGCGGGCTACACGCTGGCCCAGGGGCAATAGCCATGGCGGCCAATCCGTTGGTTGTAGTCCTCATGGGCAGCAAGTCCGACTGGGACGTGATGCGCCAGTGCTCGGAGACGCTCACGAATTTCGGAGTGGATCACGAGTCCCGGGTGCTTTCGGCGCACCGGACCCCGGCCGAGACGGCGGAGTATATCGCGGCGGCGGAGGGACGCGGGGTAGAGGTGGTAATCGCCGCAGCGGGTGGAGCGGCGCACCTGGCAGGGGTGTGTGCTGCGCATACCGTGCTTCCGGTGCTGGGTGTGCCGATGGAGAGCGTCCTGAAAGGCATTGACTCGCTGCTATCCACGGCCCAGATGCCTGCGGGAATTCCCGTAGGAACGCTGGCGATCGGGCCGGCGGGGGCGCGCAACGCGGCGCTGCTGGCGATCTCCATCCTGGGAAACAAACGCCCGGAACTGCGCGAAAAGGTCCGCGCATTCCGGGCGGAGCAGAAGAGCAAAATACTAAGTCAGACCCTACCTTAACGCTGGGAGCGGCTCCGATTTGGATCGGAGCCGCAATGCACGTTGCGAAGTTACTGACCGATAAACTCGCCAGTGAAGGTGCTGGTCGCGTCCGGCTGGACAGCCACCACTCCAACTCCCTCACCCGTGAGGATGCCCCGGAAGGTCGTGGGCGCGCGGAATGGACCACCTGTCGCAGAACTCGCGCCAGCATTAAACGCCAGCGAAATGGTGCAATTGGTTCCCGTGGTGAACGTTCCAGTCGCATTGACAGACTGGAGGGAGCCGTTGGAGAAGATCCACTCGCGCAACTGGAAACCGCTGTTGGGCAGCAGCGTGATCGTGCCGACCGCGGAATAAGGCATGAAGGTCATCGAGCTCGTACTGCCGGTTCCGCCAGTGCTTCCAGTGTTTCCCGTGCTGCCGGTTGATCCCGTTCCACCAGTCGATCCCGTTCCGCCAGTGGATCCCGTTCCACCAGTGGATCCAGTACCGCCAGTCGAACCTGTTCCGCCAGTGGATCCAGTACCGCCGGTCGAACCTGTTCCGCCAGTCGAACCTGTTCCGCCGGTCGACCCGGTTCCACCAGTTGAACCGGTCCCACCAGTCGACCCCGTTCCGCCAGTGGATCCGGTTCCGCCAGTCGCACCTGTTCCGCCGGTGTTACCCGTGCCGCCAGTCGTCCCGGTGATGCCCGGCTGCAATCCGGAAAAGCTGAAAGCGAAGCTCTGCGGGAAGTCCCTATCGGTCAGGCATGCATTGGTAGCGCGCCGCAGAGTCCCAACCGCCCCAGTATTATCGATGAAGAGTACCTCGGCGCCCTGTTCAGCGACCACGGCATTGAATGTCTGCCCGCCGCTGGCGCTCGATCCGCTACCCATTGCGGCCAAGGACAACGTGGCGGTGCAGTCGTTGTTGACGGTATACGAGCCGATGATCTGATTGGCAGTACCGACGCCGCTGCCGGCCGCGCCGCCGACGCCAAGGATGTTTCCGTTGCCATCCATATAGAAACGTCCGAGGCCGGGCCACCTTCCGACCAGGCTGTTCGGGTTATTGCCGAAGCCTCCCAGATTGTTCGATCCCGTCGAACCGGTCGAACCCGTCGCGCCGGTGGTTCCAGTGCTGCCGGTCGAACCCGTCGTGCCGGTGGATCCGGTGGAACCGGTTGCACCCATGTTCAAGGCGTTCTGGAAGTTTACGGTGCTAATCTGCGCATTGTACGTTCCCAGCAGGTAGCCGTTATAGCAGCCGGTGATGGCAAACGAATTTAGAGGCAGGCCCAATCCAAGACATAGCAGCCCCCCCACAAACAACGTCTTTCGAGTTGGTGTCATTGATCGCTTCTCCCTGTGCGAATGAGGACAGCGGACTTTTGACTCAAACCGGGTCCGCGAGTGAAGTATAAGTAAAAGCCTTCACCGGCTTCGGTGAAGCGAATCACCCCTTTTTGCGCCAATGTCGCTCATCTTACGAAGCTTGCCGCTCACATGGGCGTTTTCAGACGAAGCATGGCATTGCGCAGTGAAACCCGAATGGCTTCGCGTTCCGATTCGCCGCGGTATGCGGTGCGGGGCCAGAAGAACCCTTTCAGGCCATCCTTCTTTCTACGAGGCACGACATGCACATGAAGATGCGGGACGCTCTGGCTGACACGGTTGTTAACTGCGACAAACGATCCCTGCGCGCCAAGCGCTTCTTCCACCGCGATAGTGAGAAGGCGGGCGTCGGCGAAGAGCGGCTCGACCCAATCCTCGGGCAGATCCGCCAGGGTTTCGAAGTGCTGTTTGGGCGCCAGCAACACGTGGCCCGGGAAGAGCGGCCGGTGGTCGAGGAACGCAAGACAGCGCTCGTCTTCAAAGACGATGGAAGCCGCTATACGCCCGGAGACAACACCGCAGAAGATACAATCCGCGCTCATTTCCCCATGATGGCAGCAGTCGACGCGCGAGGGCAGCGACGAGGACCTGCGGCGTAGTACACTGCGGCAATGCTTCGGGTTTGGATTCTCGCGTTAATCTCGGGGACAGCCGCATGGGCCGCGGACGCGGACCTCATTCTGCACAACGGGAAAGTCGTCACGGTCAACGCCGCCTTTTCCACGCAGCAGGCAGTCGCCATCAAAGACGGGAAGATCGCCGCGGTGGGAACCAACACAGCCGTGCTGGCGCAGCGCGGTCCGAACACGCGGGTCATCGATCTGCGCGGGCGGACGGTCCTGCCGGGCTTGTTCGACAGCCACGTTCACGCCCTGGAAGCAGGACTGAGCGAATTCCGCGCGCCGCTGCCGCCGCTCGATTCCTTTTCTTCGGTGCAGGCCTATTTGCGAGAGCAGGCGCGCCACACGCCAAAGGGCGAATGGATCGTAGTGCCGCGGACGTTTCCGACTCGCCTCCACGAAATGCAGATGCCCACCCGCGAGATGCTGGATGTGCTGCCGGACCATCCGGTGATGTTCGACGCGAGCTACGTGGTGATCGCTAATTCCAAAGCGCTGGAAATCAGCGGGATTACGCGGAACACGCCGAATCCGCCCGGCGGCGAGATCGTGAAAGACAAGAACGGCGAGCCGAACGGAATCCTGAAGAACGCGCAGGGACTTCTGAAGCGCGACCGCGGTCCGGGCCGGGCGTTCACCGAGGCGGAAACGCTGCAGGCGCTGGAGGACCAACTCAAGCGATACCTCGCGGCGGGGCTGACATCGGTGAACGATCGCGCGGTGACGCCGGAGCAGATCGCGCTCTATCGAAGATTGAAGGATAGCGGCAAATTGCCGGTCCGCGTAGCTCTGACGTGGCGGCCGGATGCCTCGCGGCCGGCGGCCGAACTGACCTCCGCCATCAACGCCGCGCCTTACAAGACGGGCGATGGCGACGACTGGCTGAAATTCGCGGCTTTCAAGCTCACGCTGGACGGGGGCATGACCATCGGAACGGCGTACCAGCGGTATCCCTACGGTGAATTCGGCAAGCAGCTTTACGGCAAGACGAATCCCGACGATCGCGGTCAGTTGTTCATCGCGCCCGAGAAACTGCTGGAAGTGATGCGGGCGGCGCGCAATCGGGGCTGGCAGTTGACCACGCACGATCAGGGTGGCGGCGCCGTGGACACCTGGATCGACGCCCTGGAAGCGCTGGACCGCGAGCGCCCGATCCGCGACTCGCGTTCGTTCGTAATGCACGCGAGCTTTCAGAGTCCGGAAGCGATCGCACGGATGAAGAGGATGGGGATCCTGGCGGACACCCAGTCGCAGTGGCTGTATTACGACGGCCCGGCGTTGACCAAGGTGTTCGGGGCGGCGGGCATGCGATACTTTTTCCCGCTCCGGTCGTACCTGGACGCGGGCATCATCGTGGCGGCGGGCAGCGATCACATGATCGGGCACGACAAGAACAAGTCGGTGAATCCGTACAATCCGTTCTTCAGCTTGTGGGTGGAGATCGCCCGCAAGACGAGCCAGGGCAACGTGCTGTACCCGCAGGAGAAGATCACGCGGGCGGAGGCGCTGAAGACGCACACCATTTGGGGCGCGTACATGCAGTTCTCGGAGAAGTCGCGCGGGTCCATCGAGGTGGGGAAACTGGCGGACATCGTGGTGATCGACCGGGATTTTCTGACGTGCCCGGAGGATCAGATTAGAGACATCGAGCCGCAGATGGTGGTCATCGACGGGAAGGTGGCGTGGGGCAAGCCATGATGTGGTCGCGGTTCCTCACCTAATCTCACGGGCCGGGTCGCAGAAGATAGCAGCCTTTTCTATCGTTGGTCCTCTCCGTCGATCCGGTTTCGCCGGATCCCAGAGGCCCGGGTTCTGTACGGATCGCGTCATCCATCGCAAATCCGGAGAAATTCCATGTTCGCGGCGCATCCGACATTGGACGGAATCCGCATGCGTATTTTCGGAGAAACAGGTATACTTTAACCGGATTGTTAGATCCTTAATTCGAGCCATCCAATGATCCGATCCGGGTTGCCCGCAGCGGCTGGCTAGCGTCATCAGCCGGTGAGGAAGTGGAGAGAAATGCGTAGGGCAGCGAATCCGGCAGCCATCAAATGTTACTCGGGATCTATGCTGTCTTCTATCGCGGAAATTCAGAGCCTCCTACCGCTAGTCCGCCGCTCACCGTCGCAGAACGATATTCTGCGCAATCCCGGATTCGCCCTTGCTGGGGTGTCCAGAGGCTGGACCCCGAGAGCCGCCGCGGTTCGGCGCGGGCGTGAGTTGGTAGGACTCATCGTCGCAAAAGAAAAGCTCCTCCCCGGCCCTCGCCTGGGAGTAGCATATGCCGACTTGACTTTCGGCAGTACACTGCTGGGAGACCCGACAGAACAACGAGATGCTTTCCTGGTCGCCCTGGAGACGTTGCTGGAATCCCCCGGCATGCGCGGGCTCCGGCTAAGACTCCGGCCACATAGTCCTGAACTGGAGGCTGTCCGAGAGCTCCTTGCATCCAAATGCCTGGATGTCCACTTTTCTCGCGTGAAGGATCATGCCAGCCTGTCTTTGCCCGGCACATATGAACAGTTGTTGCTGAGTTTCGGAAACACGACACGGCACAATTTCCGATATTACCGGCCGGCGTTTCGAGGCTGCGGGTCATGTCTTTTTGGACAATCTTTCCCTGGATGAAGTGCGTTCGGCAGCTCTCTCTCTCGAGCCGAAGTGCAGCAGAACTTGCCGCTCCGATTCAAACGACAGGCTGATCAGGATGGCGGCCGCGGCCGACCGGCCGCTGGCGGTTGGTCTCAAGCACCGGAACGGGGAATGGCTGAGCGTCATTTGCGGCGTATACAGGCCCATGGCCGGGGTGTTACTGCTGCAGTTGAATGATGACCGGCGCTTCCCGCGCGATTCGTTATCCGTCGTTCTCCGGGGCTACTTGATCGAATCCCTCATCCGCCAGGGTATGAAGGAGTTCACCATTTGGACGGGCTCCGCACCGCCCTTGTCTCGATATGTAACTTACCTGCCCACAGTGGGTGTCTACATTGATTCGCCTGGATACACGTGGCGTTTAGTGCGCGGATTGGTTTCGATAATGGGGCCCATGCTGCCCAGGAGGCTCCAGCCGGATGTACGTTGGATTGCGCCGTTTTCCGGCTAGCATTGTGTCTAATATGGCGACGTCGTAAAGCCCACGCCGTTCGCGGGGGCGGGGTGGAGGTCGCGCAACGGTCGCTTGGCGGTCCACCAATACGGAGCGCCACGGTCACCGGCCCGGCGCATCGTAGCCGGTGGTTGCATTGGACTCCGAAACTCCAATCTCGGCGGATTCGGCGGGAAGCCAACCTATAAAATCATCAAAACCTGGTTCTGGAGGTTTTGTAGGTGCCATTTCCGCTGAATCCCCCGAGATTCACATCGACCCCGACCCAGCGGAACTATCCCGCGCATCCGCGGTGCTGAACCGGACCGGCGTTCGCCTGACGCAACTGGACGGCGTGACGACCATCGAAATCTGGAGCGACCTGGACGGACCGGAAGTTCGCAACTTGTGGCGAACCGGGCTGTCGTTGGACCCTGATCCCCACGAGTGAACCCAACAGCTTTCTCGTGCGGTCTCCCACGCTCCGAAGGCCTGACCAAAACGGCTGCGAGTGCCAGGACCGACCGTTAGTGGGCGGATAGCGGGCGTGGTTGTCGGCGCAGAAATGAAGACAGAAGGTATGAGCCCGCAGGTATCGACATGGCGAGGACTGCCACCAGTATCCAAGGCCGCAGCATAGTGGCGAGGACGATACAGACGATGGCGATGCCGCCACCGAGCGCCTCCCACCGCCAGGCAAGCAACAGCCCGACACAGGCCAAGAAGCGCAGAGACAACACCACAAAATCCGAAGCACTCAAGACAAGCGGGTTTAGGGTATAAACCCCACGAGGGCCCAGGCCTTCACCGAAAAGAAACATCAGGAACACAGCGGCCACGAGAGTGCCGATCAATCGAGCACTCCAGTGGATAGATCTCGCAATCCACCGCTGGCAGGACAAGGTCATACGCACTCTCCTGTCGCGATTGTGATCGCACTGAGGACCAGTGTCAATGCCAGTGAACAGCCCCAACCATCTCATGCGTTGGGGTAAGGGACAGGGTAGGGCGCCGGCCGGGTTACGATGTCTGCTTTCCGCCCCGGTTGTTATCCAGTGCCAGATACCGACGTGGACCGTATACAGCTAAGGAGATCCGTAACTCGAAAAATATAGGAACGATGCTTGTCGGATCTGCTATCCCGGGCCTTTTAGACCCTCTCTTGTCCATCGCATGCAGCCGCTTCGTGAGCGCGGACCAGACCACGCCCGTCGAGGAGCATCGCTGGACCTCCTGGTACGGGCCCAAGGGGTCCTCGGAGTCGTCAGACGGCAAGTCGATAAAAACACGGCTGCAACTACCAACCGAGTGTAACGTCCGGGTCCGGGTAGGGTCCAAAATGGACCCCGTTTGAACCCTGATTACAATGTGTGAGTGCCTGTAAGTATTTGAAAGGTTGGTCGGGGCGAGTGGATTCGAACCACCGACCTCCTGGTCCCGAACCAGGCGCTCTAGCCAGGCTGAGCCACGCCCCGAATCTCCTAGTTTAGTATCTTGCGGCCCTTCGCACAAGCGGCGTACCATCGGATTCGATGCCGGACAGCGGAAAACTTCGCGAACTCCCCTCCGTTCACGAACTCGCCGAGCGTCTCGCCGCCGCCTTCCCCCACATCCCCCGCAGCCTCCTCACCTCGGAAATTCGCCGCCAGCTCGACACCGCCCGCGCTGCGATTCTCCGCGGCGAAGCGCCCGCCGGCCCCATCGACGCTCAGGTCGAAGCCGCCTTACGCGCCCTCGCCACCCCGTCGCTCCGCAAGGTCATAAATGCGACCGGCGTCGTCCTGCACACTAACCTCGGGCGCGCGCCGCTCGGTCGCCCCGACGTCCTCGCGGGATACTGCAATCTCGAATACGACCTCGCAACCGGCAAGCGCGGCAAGCGCGACGTTCATCTCACGCCCCTCCTCGAACGCCTTTTCGGCGCCCCCGGCATCGCGGTCAATAACAATGCGGCGGCCGTCTTCCTCGCTCTGAACGAGCTCGCCGCCGGCGGCGAGGTCATCGTCTCTCGCGGCGAATTGATCGAAATCGGCGACGGCTTCCGCATCCCCGAAATCATGGCTCGCTCCGGTGCCACCCTGGTCGAAGTCGGGACCACCAACCGCACCCACCTTGCCGATTTCCGCGCCGCGATCACCCAACGCACCCGCCTTCTGATGCGCGTCCATCCCAGCAATTTCCGCATCGAAGGCTTCACCGCCCGCCCCGAGTTGCACCATCTGGCGGCCCTCGCGCGCGAGCACGCGATCCCCCTCTACGAGGACCTCGGGAGCGGGTGCGCCGTGGACCTACGCGCCTTCGGCGTCGATGAACCGCTGGTGGAGGACAGCCTCCGCGCTGGCGTGGACCTGGTATCCTTCAGCGGCGACAAACTGCTGGGCGGACCCCAAGCCGGCATCCTCGCCGGCAAACCGGAGATCGTTTCCCGCCTGCGCCGCAATCCGCTGTTCCGCGCCCTCCGCGTGGACAAAATGATCTACCAGGTTCTCGCCACCACGTTGCGCAACATCCTGCTCGAGCGGTGGGATTGCGTGCCCGCGCTCGCCATAATCCGGCAGTCCGCGGAGGAAATCCGCACCCGCGCTGAGGCGCTCCTCGCCGCGCACAAAGGACTCGACGCCGCGCTCGTGCCCGGACACTCGGTCATCGGCGGCGGCGCCACCCCGCAGCAGACGCTCCCCACGTGGCTCATCGCGCTGCGTGAGAACGCGGCGGCCGCGGAACGGCGTCTGCGGCAAAGCGTTCCGCCGGTGATCGGCCGCATCGAAGACGACCGCCTGGTGCTGGATTTACGAACCGTATTCCCCGGCGAGGAAGAGGACCTCGCCCGGGCGATTCAAGGTTAAGCGCGTTCCTGGTAGGTGCCTTCCGCCGTGTTGACCTTGATTTTTTCGCCCTCGGTGATGAACGGCGGCACCTGCACCACCAGACCGGTTTCCAGCTTGGCGGGCTTGGTCACGTTGGATACCGTCGCGCCCTTCAGCCCCGGCTCCGTCTCCACCACCATCATATCGACCGTCGCCGGCAGTTCCACGCTGATGGGCTTGCCTTCGTAGAACTCCACGGTGACTTTCAGCTGCGGAATCAGGTATTGGGTCGCGTCCCCGAGCAGGTCCTTCATCAGGTGCATCTGCTCGTAGGTCTCCGTGTTCATGAAATAGTAGTACTCGCCATCGTCGTACAAGTACTCCATCTCGTGCTCTTCCATTACCGCCTTCTCGACGCGATCTTCCGACGAGAAGCGGTTCTCCGTCATCGACCCGCTGCGCAGGCTGCGCATCTTCGCCTGGACGAATCCGCGCAGGTTGCCGGGAGTCCGGTGGGTGACACTGAATATCGAATACAGCTCGTTGTTGTACTTGATCACCATTCCCGGGCGCAGTTGTGTTGCTGAAATCATCGACACCTCAAGTGTATGAACTGAAACCTTCAGTATACCAGTCGCTTAGAACGGCTGGATCTCTTCGCGAATCGGATCGAAATCGATGCGGCGCTTCTGCATGTACGCGATGTTGCCCAGGTGCGATGCCTGCGCGGAACGGTGTCCGATCAGCACATCGCCATTCGGCAGCTTGCGCGACTTCACGCAATCCAGGAAGTTCTGAATATGATCCAGGTCCAGGTTCGTCGAGGCCTTCACCGCCGTCGGCTGAGCGTTGCGTCCCGTCGGCCTGAATTCGTAGCCGCGCCGGTCGATATACAGCTTGCCCTGCGTGCCGCAGAATTCCACCCCTTCCCCTGTGATCCCGGGGACCAGGGTGGCCTCGAATGTCGCCGTGAACTCCTTAGGGTATTCCAGCAGGACGTTGATCGTATCCGGCGCCGTGCGGCCGTCCTTATATTGATACACGCCGCCCGCCGCCACCGCCGAGATCGGAATGTCCGACCCCATGAACATGTGGACTACGTCGATCCAGTGCGTGAACAGGTCCGTGACCTGTCCCCCGCCGAAATCCAGGTACGCGCGCCAGTTCCAGTATTGCTGCGGATCCCAATCGCGCCACTTCACCGGGCCCAGGAAGTGCGCCCAGTCCAGGTTCGAAGGCTGCTGCGCCAGTTCCGCGGGCGCCTTGCGCAAGTGATACGTGTTGCCGTGCCACCACGTGCGGGCCAGCGTGATCTTGCCCAACCTGCCCGTGTCCATGTATTCCCTCTTCGCTTCCAGGTAGTGCTTGCCCGAGCGCTGCTGCATGCCCACCTGGCAGATGCGATTGTTGATACGCGCCGCTTTCACGATCGGCGGCCCTTCTTCGATCTTCAGGGTCAGCGGCTTTTCCACGTACACGTCCTTGCCCGCGTTCAGCGCGTCGATCGCGATCGCCGCGTGCCAGTGGTCCGGCACCGCGATCAGCACCGCGTCCAGTTCTTTCGTCTCCAGAAGCTTGCGGTGGTCGGTGAAGGTCTTCGCGTTGGGAGCCGTGCTCTTCGCCTTGTCGATCGAGACCGCATACACGTCGCAGACCGCGGCCACGTCCACAGTGCCGGTCTTGACGAAGTTGCCCATATCGCCCCGTCCGCGCTCGCCGGCGCCGATCAGGCCGAGTTGGACGCGCTCGTTGGCCCCGTAGACACGGGAGTAGGAAAGTGCGGTGGCCGCGGCGACGCCGCCGAGGAACGCTCTGCGCGGAACATGGGATTCGGACATAAACCAGATTATATGCCCCGGCGCGGCCGTTGACAGCCGCGCCCGGACCAGAAACTCCGTTGTTCCGGATTTCGCACTGGCGGGATCTTTGCTCCTGCGGAAGTACCGGGCAATTGTTACCCGGTGACCAAAGGAGACGACATGGTGAAATTAGCAACCATTGCAGTCGCCGGCGCACTGGCTTTCGCACCGGCCTTCGTCAAAGCGCAAACCACGACACCGCAGACCAACGCACCGCAAACCAATACGCCCCAGACCGGTTCCACCACCGGCGCTTCGGGGCAGAGCCGGTCAGATGCGGCGGGAGAGGTTCCGTCCACCACCTCCGGCAGGGCCGACCGCGAGGACCAGCTACACCCGATCGACCGCAACGCTCCCGCCACCGGGGCCACCAGCGGGACGGCCGGCCAATCCAATCCGAACGCTACCACTGCCGGACAAACGGTCCCGAGCGCTGCCGGTTCCTCTACCTCCAATCCGACGACCCCCAACTCAACGACCGCAAACCAGTCCACGCCGGGCGCGGTTGGATCTCCTGCTAGCGGCCAGACCACGCCAGGAGCAGTTGGATCGTCTACCAACGGGCAGACCACTCCCGGCGTAACCGCCTCGCCCGCCACCAGCGGCGAGACCGACCGTGGCGCGTTCGGATCGTCTACTTCCCGCCAGTCCACTCCGGCGGCGGCTACCAGCGGGCAGACCACTCCGGGCATGCGCGATTCCTCCGGCTACCAGCGTGACCGGGGCGCCGCAGCCGGTTCCAACACGTTCGACCGCACCGGCAGCGCCGATCGTTCGGCCGACGCCGATCAATCCGGCAGCGCCGATCGCTCCGGCAGCGCCAACCGTTCCATGCCCGATACCGCCGCGGGATGGCTCGGCATGTTGTTCGGCGGATCTCTTCTGAGCGGCGCGGGGCTCGTTCTTCGCCGCTCGCGCCGTTAATATCCAGCGTTTAAAAAACAGCACCAGCAGCAGTCAAAACCGGCAACTCCTCCTGGCAGGCGGAAGCAGTTTCCCGCCTGTCATTTTTTTTAAGCTACTCGTGCCGCAAAGCCGCGACCGGAGAGATGCGCGTCGCGCGCAGAGCCGGGACGGCAGCCGCCAGCAGAACCGCCAGCAGTAACGTGAACCCCGCCACGCTGAAGGTCGCGCCATCCGTAACCTCCACTCCGAACATCATCTTCTTCAGCAGGCGCGTCAGTGCGAATGAACTGGCGAGCCCGATCGCGACTCCGATCGCCGCCAGGCGCGCGCCTTGCCCCACCACCATCCGAACCACGTCCGCGCGCGCCGCCCCCAACGCCATCCGCACTCCGATCTCGTGCGTGCGCTGCGCCACCGAATACGCAATCAGCCCGTAGACCCCGGCCGCGGCGAGCGCCAGCGCGATCCCGGAAAACAGCGCCAGCAGCGTCGTATCGAAGCGCGGCCGCGCCACCGAGCGCTCCAGCGCCTGCTCCATCGTCTCCACTTGCGCTAGCGTGACGCCAGGATCCACTCCCTGGATCTCGCGCCGGAGCTCGCCGGCGATCCCGGACGCGTCCCCCGCGGTACGCACCACCAGGAACATACGCGACCCGTACTCCTGGGATAAGGGAGTGTAATAAGCGGCCGCGGTGTCCAGCGTCACGCCGAGATACTTCACGTCGTCCACGATCCCCACAATCTCGCGGAACACGCCGCCGTAGCCCACACGCTTGCCGAGCGCCTGTTCGTTTGGAAAAAATCGCCGGGCGAAGCTCGCGCTCACGATGATCGCCGGGCGCGAATCGCGCGTGTCTTGGCGGCCGAAGTCGCGCCCCTGCAGCAGCGGCACGCCCAGCGCGCGGAAGTAATCGGGTCCCACGGTGAGATGGCTCAGGATCGGTCGGATCTCGCCCGGCGGCAGCGGCCGGCCCTCGATTTCGAACGTGTCCGCGTCCGCCTGCCGGTCCGGGGGAAGGGAATCGCCGGCCGCGGCGGCTTCCACTCCCGGCAGCGCTCGCGCGCGCCGCAGCACCTCGTCGTAAAACTCCAGGCCGGGTCCGGGCTCCGCGTACTTCCGGTTGCCGGGCGATAGAAGCATCACCAGCACGCTCCGCGGCGCCGCGTAAAATCCCCCCGTCGCGCTCTGCAGTTTGAACAAGCTCCGCAGCAGCAGCCCCGCCCCGACCAGCAGCACCAGCGAGAGCGCAATCTCGCACACCACCAATGCGGACCGCGCACGCGTCGCCGAGCGGCCCGGCGCACCGGTGCGGCCTCCCTCCTGCAGAGTGGCGCTCAATCCGGTGCGCGCGCTCTGCATGGCGGGCGCCAGCCCGAAGAGTACTCCCGCCAGCATCGAAACCGCCGCCATGAACGTGAGCGCCGCGGCGTCCAGTTGCACCTGCTCGATCAGCGGGAGATTCCCCGGATTGGCGGCGCGGATCCACGCCACTCCTGCCCACGCGATCACCAGTCCCGCAACTCCACCGAGAACGGAAAGCAGCACACTCTCCGCCAGGAGTTGGCGCACCAGGCGCGCGCGTCCTGCCCCCAGGCTGAGCCGAAGCGCCATCTCACGGCGGCGCACCGTGGCGCGCGCGAGCAGCAGGTTGGCTACATTGACCACTGCAATCAAGAGCACCAGTCCCACCGCGCCGGCCAGCACCAGGAGCGAAGGCTTCAGCGTGGTCCCGAGCACCGCGTCGCGCAGGCCGAGCACGGGGAAAACAAGCTGCTTGTAGTATGGATTCTCGCGCATCAGGATCTGCGCCACGCCGCGCATTTCCATGTTGGCCTGCTCCCACGTGACGCCCGGCTTCAGGCGCGCCATACCGCGGTAGAACCACGGACCGAAACGCGTCGGCGGGTTGAGAATCAGATTCGTCCAGACCTCCGTTTCACGCCTCGGCATGCGGAACGTCGATGGCATCACGCCCGCGATCGTCACCGGCGCGCCGTTGACCAGCATGGTCCGGCCCAGGACATCCGGCCGCCCGCCGAACCGCCGCCGCCAGATCGACTCGGAGAGAACCGCCAGCGCGGGCGCGCCGGGCCGGTCCTCGTTCGCGCCGAACGTTCGCCCGATCAGCGGCGGCGTCCGCAGCGCCGGAAAGAAACCTGCGCTGACCGCCGCGCCCTGTACTTGTTCAGGATCCCCCTGCCCGCCCCCGATGTCCAGCCGCAGGCCGCGGAACAACGAAATCTCCTCGAAAGCGCGGCTGTTCGCCTTCCACACCAGAAAGTCGCGGATGCACATCGTGCCGAATACGAAGTCGCGCGGCACGTACCGCATGTAGACCGCCGCCACGCGTTCCGCCCCGCCGTAAGGCAGCGGACGGAGCAGGATGCCGTACGCCACCGAAAACATCGCGGTGTTCGCCCCGATCCCCAGCGCCAACACAAGCACCGCCACTGCCGTGAAGCCGGGATTCTTCCGCAGGCTGCGCGCGCCATAGCGGAGGTCGCGACCGAACTCGCGGAGCAGCCGCCCGGCTTGCAGGCTGCGCACCTCTTCCTTTACCTGCTCCAGGCCGCCCATTTCGATCCGGGCCGCGCGCCGCGCCTCCTCCTCCGCCATGCCGGCGTGGCGCTTCTCCGCCGTAAGCTGCTCCACATACGTGCGCAGTTCGTCATCCAACTCGCGCTCCACCCGTGGGCGTTGAAATAAGTTGCGCGCCAGGCTCGCAACACGGTGCAGGGCTCTCATCCCGTCACTCCGCACGCAGCGCATCGCCGATCGCGAGCGCGATGGTTTCCCACTGACGGGTCTCCTCTTTGAGTTGCCGGCGTCCCGCGGCCGTAAGCCGGTAGAACTTGGCGCGCCGGTTATTCTCCGAATCGCCCCAGGCCGCGGCCAGCCACCCTGCCTCCTCCATGCGGTGCAGCGCCGGAAACAGCGACCCGGGCTTCACCTGGAACGTCCCATTCGTGATCTGCGCGATCCGCTGTGAGACCCCCAGCCCGTGCAGCGGCTCGAGCGCGAGCGCTTTGAGAATGAGGAGATCCAGCGTCCCCTGGAGTAAGTTGGTCGAGGGCATGTGGTCCTATCGACAGTCTATATGGGCTCGTATAGAGTGTCAATAGGAAGCAAAAAGCCGCCCCCGCCGCCGCGGCAATCCTCCTCAGCGGTCCATTTTCACCATCCATGTGTTGCCTTTCATCTCCGCCAGCAACACATAGAGATTCTCTCCGGTGACTGCGAAGTACATTCCGCCCAGGAAACTCGATTCCAGAAAGCGATGGAAATGCCGGGCCGCTACGGGCGGACCGTCCCCCTTGCCGCCGTCGATCCTCTGCGCCCACACGCACCAGAAGCTGTCGCGAGTGGATCCGTAGTAGACCCAATTTCCGTCCGTCGACCAGACCGGCCGGCTGAGGTAGTTGCGGTCCTCCGCAATCTCGATCCAGGCATCGCGGGGCGCACGCTGTTGGCCGGCGGTGGTCAGGAATAGCGACGCCGTGCCGTCGCGACGCGCCGCCGTGAAAGCCAGCCAACGGCCATCGGGCGAAAGCGCGGCGTCCGAGAAGAGCAGGCCCGTGAGATCCACTAACGAGGCTTGCCGTGAAGTCGCTGCATTTCGGCGTAGCAGCTCGTTTCCTTGGAGGACGAGTGTTTCCCTGCCGTCTGGGAAGAAGTCCAGGACCGTGCAGTTCTCGCAAACCGGCTTCGATGACCCCGACCTCGGCTCGCCGACAGCCCAGGCCATCTTGTCCTCCGTTTCGTCGCTCCACGCCAGTTGCGATCCGTCGGCGCTCAAGCGTGGAAGTGAGTTCGTATACCGGCCCGAGGTCGTAATCACATCCTCGTGTCCGCTGCGGTTATCGCGCACGCGGATCTCGATCGCGCGCTCCATCGCCGCGGCCGTCATATAGGCGAGTTTCAATCCGTTCGCCGAGCCGGTATAGTCCCCACTTGATGTTGGAATCGGTGGTCACCGGTTTGCGCTGGTCGAAGCCGCCGCGCTGTCCGGGGCCCAGCGGGAGCGACCAGACATTCAGCCCGATCGTCCATGACGTGAAAACCAGCCGCCCGTCTCTCGAGATGGAACCGCCTGCGGGGGCCGCCAGTGGAGATGTGATCCGCTCCGGTTCGCCGGCCACTTCCCACGGCGGTCCCGAAACCGCCACACGGTAAATGCTCATGCCCCCTTGGGTCGTGCCCTCCAGGTAATACACGTACTTGCCGCGCCAGCCGAACGTGCGCCGCATCACCGCGTGCGGCCCCAGTGCGGGCGCCGTTAACCGCACAGGCTCGCCACCGGAAACCGGGCCGATCCACCAATCCCAGCCCGTCGCGTCCCCTGCACGGCGTCAATAGAAGAGGATGGATTGGCCATCCGGCGACCAGACAGGCGGCGAGTAGCCGGTCGCACTTCCCACATCGAACGCGGAGTGGAATTCTCTTGGCACGCCGCCTTTAGCCGAAACCAGAAACAGCTTCGCATTCCCCATCACCGGAGACGTGACGAAGGCGATGGTCGAGCCGTCCGGCGAGTAGCGGGGATGGTAGCCGGAACCTGCAATCCGTTGCGCTGGACCTCCCAGCGCGTCGATCGCGTAAATTCCGCCTCCTTCGCGGTCGGAGCGGAAGACGATCCTCGAACCATCGGGAGAAAAGTCCGGTAACCAGTCCGGCGCCTCCTGGTTTGTCAGCCGTATCGACTGCCGCCCGCCAATCTGCTGCACATAAAGGTTGAGTGGACAGTCCCGATCCGATGAGTAGGCCAACATCTTGCCGTCGGGCGAAATGGCCGCCATGCCGGCAAACCCGGATTCGAAGGTCAGGCGCTCCGTGTCGAAGGTAGGAGCCTCAGCCGCCTTCCATTGGAACCGCCATCCAACCGCAGCCGCCGCGATGACCATGGCCAGGGCTGCCCCGGCGAATAACCACGCGTGCCCGCTCCGCCGGGGCGCAAGCGGCGCGGCAGGGAAGAGCTTCCCCGAATCGGACTCCTCCTTCAGATCCTCTAGCGCCACTCTTAGATCCGCCATGGTTTGCCAACGCCGCTGCGGGTCTTTACGCAGGCACCGCATCACGATCCGCTTCAGGTCCGCGGGCAGTGGGCCCGCAGTGCCGGCGAGCGATGGCGGCTCCTGATTGAGGATGGCCGCGAGCGTCGCCAGGCCCGTTTCGCCTGCGAACGGCCGCCGGCCCGTCAGCATCTCGAACAGCAACGAGCCGAACGAGAAGATGTCCGACCGCGCGTCCACGGGCTTGCCCTGCGCCTGCTCCGGCGACATGTACGCGAAGGTTCCGACGATCGCTCCCTCCTGCGTGATCGGCGCCTCGGTATGGCCGGCGGTGATGGTTGGGGCGTCCTCGGCTGCGGCCGGTTCCACCAGTTTCGCCAGGCCGAAGTCGAGAATCTTCACAGCACCATCGGCGGTGATCATGATGTTCGACGGCTTCAGGTCGCGATGCACCAGACCGGCGCTGTGAGCGCGCGCCAGCGCGTCGGCGACCTGCACCGAATAGCTCAGCACGGCATCCACAGGCAGGCCTTTCCGGCCCATCAGGCGGTCGAGCGTCTTGCCATCCATGTACTCCATCGCGATGAAGTACACTCCGTCCGCGCTGTCGATGTCGTAGATCGTGACGATGCCGCTGTGGTTCAGCGACGATGCGGCCTTGGCCTCCTGCGCGAACCGGCGCTGCCGCTCCGGATCGGCCACCTTGTCCGGAGGCAGGACCTTAAGCGCGACGTTGCGGTCGAGCCGCGTATCCCGCGCCTTGTACACGGCGCCCATTCCGCCTTCGCCCAGCTTCTCGAGAATGCGGAAGTGCGAGAGTTGGCGGCCGACCAGCGTCATGCACACCTCATATTTCAGGCCTTTAATTCTGTTTATTGTAGCCGTTCATGACACCGCTGCGGAACCCCAATCCCCCGCTCCACCCTCACCGGGGCCGTCGGGCGGCGCCGTGCGTTACACTCAGCGCGTCTGATGATACGCGCACTTCCGAATTTGGCTGCGGCGCTTCTCTCGCTTGCACCGGCCGCCGCACAGACTTATTCGCTCCGTGGGTATCTGGTCGACGGCATAACGAATCGGCCGATCTCCGGCGCGCGGCTTCACCTGTTCGCCATCCACGGCACGTATCCCATCGGCAGCAACGGCCCGGCGGCGGCGCCTGCCGTCTCCGGCTAAAGCGGCCGGTTTGCGTTTACCGCGCTGTGGTCCGGCGTCTACGCTCTACAAGCCGAGTTCGAGAGCGAGGTCGTGTTCTATGAGGAGGACTCCCTCTTCATGGTGTCACGCATCGTCCCTGTCGGACCGCAATTCGAAAGTCGCGAGATCGTGTTCCGAATCCTGCCGCCGGGAGAGTTCACCGGCACGCTTCGGGACGAGAGCGGTGATGCCGTCCCGGACTCCAGTGTTGCTGTATACCGGCCCGCACGGCGCGGTGCTCGCATCGAATGGATTTCCTCCGGGAACTCCAGCGTCAACCAGCGCGGGCGCTACCGCATTGCGGGGCTCAGGCCCGGCGACTACACCATCTGCGCCCTTCCCCCGGCGCGGCGCGAATCGTACCTTGTCCCGATTGCCGAGGGCGCCGCGGTGTTCGTTACCGCCGGCGGGTCCCGGGTTTATGCCAAGTGTCGAGCCGGCATTCACTTGGAGTCCGCGGAGAAGCGGCAGATGGACCTGATACTCCCAACTTCGGAGTCTGTAACCGTCCGCTCCAGCCCCGCCGCCCTGATTCGCGATGATGGGCTCAGCCTCTTTAACGAGCGGCAGCCGAAAATCGTGAGATCGCCTGCGGTCCGCTTCGAATACCCCGAAATCGTGCCGGGACGCTACGTTCTGGAAGCGCGTCTGGAAGACGGCGGCCGAGGCCCTGTTTTGGTCGCTCATCGCCGCATCGTCGTCTCCGGCGAACCGGTACAGGATTTCGCGATTCACCCTGAACCGGCCGCGCGTCTCGACGTCTCTACCACCCGGGACGACGGCACTGCCGCACAGAAGGACGATGTTACCGTCGAATGGCTGACCGGCGAGCGCCCGCGGGCGTACCGCCGTGAGCAGGCCCCGGTTTTCATCGTCGATCCGGGTGTCTACTTTGCTTCCTTTCGAGCCCGCGCTCCGGGCTGCGTCGTCTCCGCGGTGCTCGGCGGCAGCGACGTTCTGCGAGCGCCGGCTACAATCCTGCCCGGAATGACTGCGCGCCTCGACGTCGTCTGGAGCACGCAGTGCGGTTCCGTGCGAGTCCACGGCGCTGTCAACGACCGCGCGGCGAGTTTCGCCTCCTGGCTGCTGCTGGTCAGCGGCACACCGCAAGAACCCGGTGATGCACTCATCGGCACGCTCGATGCGGATGGTGAGGCGACCATCGAGCGGCTCCCTCCAGGGCGATATCGCCTTTGGACTTGGATGAACGATGCCGGCGGATACGCTGGGCCGGACCTTGCGCTGGCGCCGTTCGATAGCGTCGAAGTCACCGCTGGCCGGACCGTCTCGATCCTCGTAACGGCGGGAGGCCGCCGATGAGGTTCGCTGCTTTGCTGGCCTTGGCCGCGCTCGCGCCGGCAGCAGACTTCCAGATCCGCGGCACGGTCGTGGACGCAATTACGAATAAGCCGATCCATGGGGCGCGCGTGGCGCTGTCGTTCTGGAAGGAGAGCGGCTTTGTCCACCGCGGGGCTCTGGCGATCTTCACCGGCAAAGACGGAGGTTTCCGTTTTACCGGCGTGCCCGAAGGCGACTTCGAGCTCCTGGCGTTCCAGGCGGGATATATCGACATCAACGGCGTCGAAGCAAGAGTTCCTTCCATCCGCCTCCCCTCCGGCGCGGGAAAGGAGTTCACGTTGCGGCTGACGCCCACCGGCGAACTGACAGTCACCGTCCGCGACGAACACGGCGTCCCATTAGGCGGCGCGCAGGTGCGCATCGAGCGCAATCCGTCCGCCGGCTCGCGCTTCGGAAGTCTGCAGACGGCCGATTCAGCGGGCCAGTGCGTATTCGTCGCGCCGGCCGGGCCATATCGCGTGACCGCTCTTGGTCCCGGAAGCGCCACCCTGCTGCGTGCGCGCGGGCTCACCTTCCTGGGCACAGCCAACGCGGAATGGGTCGAAGTGCCAGCGGTCAATTCGGTTCAAACGGAGATCCGGGTGAAGCCAATCCCGTCCCGGAAGGTTCATCTCAGCGTGGATACGCCGGGCGGAGCGACGCAGTGCACCGTGCTTTCTCCGCAGCAACGGCCGGACGACTACGCCGTTCAATGGGGCTTGTGTCCTTTCCAGCCGGGCGCGCGCGTAGTCGAAATCACCGGCCTCCCGCCGGGCGCATACCGGCTAGCCATGGGCGCCTACGAGAAAGCCTTTCAAATCCAGGACGCCGACCTGAACCTGGCGATTACCCCCGCCGACCGCAAGTATTAGCAGACGGCGCAACTCGTCGCCGCAAGCCAGATCTTCAACCCGTCCCGTGGCAATTCAGCCTTCAGCCCCGCTCACTCCACCCGCAGCGCCTCCGCCGGCGCCACCCGCACCGCTCGCACCGACGGCACTAACGACGCCAGCCACGCGACCGCCCCCAACACTACCGGGAAAG
>JADMIO011297980.1_pt1 | contig 102996 bp, 108 predicted proteins | sample 8958161 | NCBI WGS metagenome assembly JADMIO01 (sample SAMN16585339, study PRJNA669376) | soil metagenome | isolation source: Crop rotation soil | place: USA: Cullars Rotation, Alabama | collected 2011 | reverse complement strand
CGCGACAACTTGTCCACGTGGAATTCTAAGCTTAGGATCCCAATGTGCTGGAAAGAATAAGATCAGGAAGGCTGCTACGTCTGACTTTATGGAAATTGAAAAGCAGAGAGGTATCTCCGTTGCCACTTCTGTAATGGGCTTTGACTATAAAGGACAGCGTGTAAATATCCTGGATACTCCCGGCCACAAGGATTTTGCTGAAGACACCTATCGCACCTTGACAGCTGTTGATTCTGTTATTCTCGTTATTGACTCTCAAAAAGGAGTAGAGGAGCAGACAGAACGATTGATGGCTGTTTGCAGGATGCGTAATACGCCTGTGATTGTGTTCATTAATAAAATGGACAGGGAAGGGAAAAACCCTTTCGATCTGTTGGATGAGCTTCAAAGCAAGCTGCAGATACACGTCCGTCCTTTGACCTGGCCTATCAGTGCAGGAGAATCTTTTAAAGGCGTATATAATTTGTACCGGAAAGAGTTAAATCTTTTTGAATCCAATAAGACAACAGTATCAAAGAACATTACGAAGATTAATGATCTTGAAGATGCACAGCTTCCGCAATTGATTGGCGAAAAGTTTACTGAGCAGTTAAAAGAAGATGTTCACCTTGTGGAAGGACTTTTTGAGCCTTTTAACCAGGAATTGTATAGAGAAGGTTTGCTGGCACCTGTATTTTTCGGAAGTGCAATTAACAACTTCGGTGTGCAGGAATTGCTGGAAACATTTTTGGAAATAGCTCCGCCTCCTGTTGCACGTGAAACTATCGAACGGGAAGTGAAAGTTGATGAGAAGAACTTTACCGGTTTTGTTTTTAAAATTCATGCGAATCTTGATCCGAATCATCGTGATCGAATTGCTTTTCTTCGTGTATGTTCGGGTAAGTTTGAAAGGAATAAGTTTTACTGGCATACAAGAGCGGAAAAGAAGATACGATTTGCCAATCCAACCAGCTTTATGGCAAATGAAAAAACGCTTATTGAAGAAGCATATCCCGGCGATGTAGTGGGTTTGTACGATAACAGCATTTTTAAGATAGGGGATACATTGACGGAAGGGGAGATACTTCATTACAAAGGTATTCCCAGCTTCTCACCTGAAATATTTAAGGAAGTTGAAAATCGTGACCCGTTTAAAACCAAGCAACTGGAAAAAGGAATTCAACAGTTAACGGAAGAAGGCGTTGCACAGCTTTTTATACAACAGCCCGGTAACAGAAAGATTGTAGGCACAGTCGGTGAGCTGCAATTTGATGTAATCAAATTTCGCATTGAGCATGAGTACAATGCTAAATGTGATTTTCGTCCGCTGAATTTTACAAAAGCTTTCTGGATTACTGCTGACAGTCCTGCAGAGTTAGATCAATTTATAAGAAACCGCTCAGCTAATATTGTATTTGACAAGGAAGAGCGCCCGGTTTATCTATCCGAGAGTGACTGGATGATGAATATGATTAAACAAAACTTTAAGGCTATCCAGTTTCATACCACTTCGGAATTTGATACAGTGAACAATTTATATTGAAAATAACCGGTCAAACATCGGATTGTTTCTTTTTTGTTTTTCTAAAAGCTGCTCAAAATAAGATTCCAATTGAAGGTTGGTGCCTTGCAGTGCATGGATTATTTTCTCCGTCCATTCAATATATACAATCCTGCGGTCCATGTCCCAGCCTTTTGGCGGACTTGAAATAATGGAGCTTACATTCTCAATTTTATCAGCCAGCTTAATCACCTTTGCTTCCCAGCTTAACATGTCAATTTTCTTCAGCTGATGTTCCCATTTTTCTTTTTCACTTTCACTGCCCGAATCAGTCAATTCAACAACTATGCTTGTAATTTTCTGGCCAAAGGCACCTTCAAGCTCAGCAGTCTTGGTATTTGTTTTTTCTAATATATCATGTAAAAGCGCTGCCGTCAATACTTCTGTATTATGTACTGCTCCTGTGTCATATAGTAATGAAGAAACACTGATCAGATGATTGATGTAAGGTTCTTCATTTTTTGTCTTACTGAAGCGGTGACGATATGCAGCAAACTTTAATGCTTTAAAAAATAGTTCTTCTTTCATCCTGTTACTTTTTAGGCCTGTTTAAACTATCTCTCATCATGTCAGGATTTCTGTTCGGATCCCTGTCATCCTTTTGCAAGGGTTCATATTTCTTCCATTGCTGAGGATATAATTTATCCTGGTTATCGTAATTGTTTCCTTTTTTAGTGGAAGAGGTATCTGATCGATGTGAGCTATCTTTTTGATGTTGGGTAGAATCCGGTTTAGTTTGCGCACTTATATGTAACGTTACCAGGCAGGCTACCATCCATATTCCTATTTGCTTTTTCATGTTAAATAAGGAGAAAAAATTGTGCCAATAATTAATGCACCCGGCAAGCTATTAAATAGTATTACATCGCCCTTTTTACATACTTCGTCGATTTTTTAAAGCATTAGAGTATGCCACCACTATCTTTATAAAATGAAAGAAAAAATAACCGATTTTTATTTTAATACGTCTAACAATATTTCCAGCGCTTTGGAATTATCACTGGATGATGAAATTCATACTATTGAAGATGATGTTCATCACCTTCATTGCAGAATTGAAACTTTGCATTCGCACCTGGGCTCACACCGGAATCCTGAGCTGTTAGAAAGAGGTTTTTATATCGGTGAGAATTAATTGGCAAAGAAGCCATGATACGAAAGCTGAAATCAGGCGAATTCAGGTTGTACTCCAAGAAGATAAATCCCACCACAGGCAAAAGAAGAAATCTCGGCACTTTTAACTCCTTAGCTGCAGCCAAAAAGCATGAGCAGGAGGTTCAATATTTTAAGCGTCACTAAAGAATAACTCTTTATGAGTAAGGTTTATATTGCGACTTCAGGTTTCAGTTATTCCTCATGGAAGAACTCTTTTTATCCTGAGGGCCTGGCTTCTTCACAATGGCTTAGCTACTACAGCACACGTTTTAATACATTGGAGATAAACAGCTCCTTCTACCGTTTTCCAACAGTAAAAGGGTTAAAGAAAATGGCTGATTCCACTCCTGAAGATTTTCTCTTCTCTATAAAGGCTCAAAAAATAATTACGCATACAAGGCGTATGAAGAATGCAAAAGAAAAAGTTTTGGAGTTTTTAAAAATTGTAAAAGAAGGATTGTTTGAAAAATTAGGTTGTGTGTTATTTCAATTGCCTCCTTCTTATAAATTCAGTGACGAAAACTTAAATAATATATTGGAAAGTGTACCCTCTTCAAGTCATCACGTCATTGAATTCAGACATGCATCATGGTGGGATAATGAAGCTGTAATACAGGCTTTTAAAAAGCATACACTTACTTTTTGCTGTGTAAGTTTCCCCGGGTTGCCGCATGATTTTTATACCACGGGCAAGGTATTTTACCTCCGCATGCACGGAGAGCCTGAGTTATTTAAATCCTCTTATACGCAGGAAGAATTAATACAGGTTGTGAAGAAGATTCCGAAACGGATTAGTGAATTCTTTATATACTTTAACAACACAACGTTTCAGGCTGGTTTTTTAAATGCCTTATCATTAAAGACATTGATGGAAAAACAGCAACATTTTCTTGTTTAAATTTTAAACTCAATAGTTATGGCCAAATACTCAAAAAAGTCGCAGGACAAAGTAGAAAAGGTAATGCATGAATATAAAGAAGGCAAGCTTAAATCAGGCAAGGGAGGCAAAGGCGGCAAGGTTAAATCCCGCAAACAAGCCATAGCTATAGGCCTGAGCGAAGCCAGGAAATCAGGAGCTAAAGTTCCAAAGAAAAAGAAAAGCTCAGGCAGGAAATAACTATGCAAAAAGGCGGTGCTAAAAAACCTGTTTTTAAAAAGCAGCACCAAAGGCATCCCGGGCTTGAATATAAAATGGATCCTTTGCCTGCAGCTTATGATTCGTTGCCCGGAAGCGACAAGCTGCTGAATAAAAAATGTATTATCACCGGGGGTGATAGTGGCATTGGAAGGGCTGTAGCCATTGCATTTGCAAGAGAAGGAGCTGACGTAGCTATTATTTATTTAAAGGAAGAAGAAGCCGACGCTCAGCATACAGCATCTGTTATAAAAGATTTATACCAGCACGATTGTCTGTTGATCCCTACCGATATAGGGCGGGAAAGCAACTGTAAGAAGGCAATCCGCAAAATAGTTAAAGTACATAAACAGATTGACGTGCTGGTCAACAATGCCGCTGTTCATTACCCCGAAGAGGATTTCATGAAAATTACTTCAAAGCACTTAACAGAAACTTTTGCCGTGAATATTCTTGCCATGTTTTGGATAACGCAGGCGGTCTTACCGTATATGAAGGAGGGAAGCAGCATTATCAATACAAGCTCAGTCACTGCATACCGGGGAAGCGGCGGCTTAGTGGATTATAGCTCCACTAAAGGCGCCATCGTATCTTTTACTCGCAGCCTATCTGCTAATCTTATCAAAAAAGGTATTAGGGTGAATGGGGTGGCGCCTGGTCCTGTCTGGACACCCTTGGTTGCTGCAAGCTTTCCTGCAGATAAAATACAAACGTATGGCACGGATGCCCCCATGAACCGGGCAGCACAGCCTGTGGAAGTGGCCCCTGCCTATGTGTTTTTAGCCAGTGAGGATGCAAGCTATATCAGCGGCCAGTTTATACATGTAAACGGAGGAGAAATTATAAACGGATGAAACTTTCAAGAACATTTGTAATTTAGTGGTATAAACAAAAAACGCAAATATGAGATCTATCTGGAAAGGTTCAATTGGTTTTGGTTTGGTTAATATCCCTGTAAAATTATACAGTGCTACCCAGCAGAGCACTTTAGATCTTGATATGATCGATCGCAGGGATATGGGTAAAATCCGTTTTCAGCGCATCAATGAGAACACGGGTCGTGAAGTGAAATGGGAAGAGATTGCCAAGGCCTATATGCTGGATGGGGAATATGTAGTATTAGACCAGGCCGATTTTGATGAAGCGGCTCCGGAAAAAAGTAAAATCATCGAAGTGAATCATTTTGTTGATGAAAAGGAAATTGACACGATCTTTTTTGAAAACTCTTATTATATAGAGCCTGAAAAATCCGGGGTTAAAGCCTACGCTTTACTTCGGGAAGCATTGGCTAAATCAGGTAAGGTGGGCATTGCCCAGTTCGTAATGCGTACGTCCGCCACACTGACCGTGCTCAAGCCGATGAATAACATTCTGGTGCTAAGCAAAATCAGGTTTGCAGAAGAAATACGCAGCACGGAAGAATTTGATCTGCCTCAGAAATCGGAAGTCAAACCCGCCGAATTAAAAATGGCTATGGCTTTAATTGATCAGTACACAGGCCCATTTGATATTGAAAAGTATAAGGATGAATATTCGGCTGATTTGTTGAAAATCATTAAAGCCAAAGCCGGTGGAAAGCGTCCTGCAGTAAAGAAGATGAAGGTGGCTCACCGTAAAACCGGTGATTTAATGGATCAGCTAAAAGCCAGCTTGAATAAAAAGAAAGCTTCCTGAGTTATGTTATCCTCTGAGGATGGTTTGTTACCATCGTCACTACTCAAAGTTGGAAATACTACATATAGACTAAGCCTATAGCAATGCTATAGGCTTAGTCAAGGTTCAATCTTTATCCACCTATTTTTTCAGGAGTGTTGATCCAAGGATCAAGCTTACTACTAATAAGATAAGGAAGATAAAAAATATAACCTTAGCGATTTCGGCTGCGCCGGCTGCAATTCCTGTAAAGCCAAATATGGCTGCCACAATTGCAATAATGAAGAATACTGCTGCCCATCTAAGCATAATGATTGAGTTTTAAGGTGAATTGATTTATTTGTTTTTTCCCATTTTAGAAACCACCACAAGTATTATCACAATAACAGCCACTACCATCAGTATGCCTACTCCCATACCTGCTTTAAAGATGCCGCCAACAACGGCACATGATGAGAGAAGGAGTAAAGGGAAGATGATTGTTATTAAAAATAAAAACTTATAATAGTTCATAAAATATATATTGTATAAGAATTAAGAGTTAGGCAAAACGGGTGCCATGTGAAAAACACCGTTTTAGCTATTTTTATGAGGAAAACAATGTGAATAATTGTCAAAAATGTGGAAATAATAACACACCCGTATTGGTAAATCCTATTTATTAATCACCAACATATCTTCAATGTCATACGCGCCATTGGTAATGGTGAAATCAAATTTCTTCACATGTTTAAGGAATTCCTCAAATGACATAGGGATTTTAAATTTCTTTACAGGAAGCTTATCCTTTGGGTAATTATTTTGTTCCTGGCGCAAAGTGTCCACAGCATAAATAGTAATGACCGGTTCATTCTTTTGTACAAACAGGCGAATGGCCGTAGCTTCAAAGCGATCCGGATCATAGTTGTTAATCAGTTTCACAGCAAGGGAATTCAAATCTTCCTTGCGGAATAAATCCAACGCTGCTTTCCCATTCAGGGGATGGCTTTTGGTTTCAAAGGGAATTTTAGTTTCCATAATTAAGAGTTTTTAAATGGTATAGGAGACAAATAATGTACCATCATGGCATGATCTTTACTTCAATAATTAGTATGAAAACAGAGAAAAATAAAAAAGAGAATAAAGAAACCCCCAAGAAAGGTTTCCCGATCCCTGCCGGTACTGAGCAGGAAACAGGCCTTACACGTGGTGAAACTGAAAAAGCGCATGCACCTGTGAAGAAAATAAGGAAAGCCCAAAAAGAAGAGAAGGAAAATACGAACGAAGACAGCGAACCCTGATTACTTTTGCTGATACAAGGATTCTGAATCCTTTGTATATACGCCCATTAGTTCGCCGGAAGCAAGCACATGTCCTTTCATATTTTCAATCACGTTCGCCTTCGATGCTCCTTTTTCTAAATCGAGCTTTGTATCTAAGGCATATACTTTAAAGTGATAATGATGCACACCGGTAGGAGGACAGGGTCCGGTATATTTAGTATCACCCTTCGTGTTTAAACCTTCCGTACCGGGTGCTTCACCTGATTTAATGCCGGCCACAGGAGGTATATTAAACATGACCCAATGATCAAAACCGCCACCTGGTGCATCCGGATCTTCCATAAACAATACAAGACTTACGGTATTGCCGGGTATTTGAGAAAAAGTGAGGGGTGGGTTATTATTCAGACCTTGACAGGAGTATTCCTGCGGAATCGTTTTCCCTTCCTCAAATGCAGGACTGGAAACATTCATCGTAGTTTGCATGGCTGTGAGAACAATCAGAAGTAGATTCATGGCTTTTATTTAGTAAAAGCCGAAAAGATCATGCCATATAGAAACACAATCTACAACTTAGAATGGGTGACTACCTTTTTAAAGAATTACGATAATTTTATTAAATGTATTGATTATTAATGTTTTATGTATGATCAACAAAGTAAATGGTATGATCATGACAAAAGCTTTTATGATCGTAAAAGTTACAGTTAAGATCGTAAATGAAACTGAAATGATTGAAATTTTAACTGAAATGATCGTTTCACAAACTGTCTTAGTCATGACAGTAACTTAAACGGTCATAACAGCAACTATATTGGTCGTACCATTAAAAAGGATGATATTAACAGAAACAAGGATGATCGTACCTGTTAGTGCTTGCTTACAGAAATGGGTTACTTTCCAATGCAAAACTTCGAGAAGATATTCTCCAGCAGGTTGTCGGTGGTGATTTCTCCTGTTATTTCACCTAAATGATAAAGCGCAGTTCGGATGTTGCTTGCGATTAGATCGGTGCTAAGGTTGGCGCTCAAGCCCTGCAATGCTTTATTGAGTGCATCGTTTGATCTGCTCAATGCTTCTACATGACGGGCATTGGTGACAATAGCATCGTTCAAATTTATTTTTTCATCCAATGCCAGCCTGAGCAAGTGTTTGGTGAGCTTATCAAGGTTCAATTTCTGTTTTGCGGAAATGAAGAGAACATCATGGTAAATAAATTCCTTTTTTATTTTTTCTGAATCGTATTGATCGGCCTTGTTAGCAACAGCAATCAAAGCAGTTTTTTTATTCCCGCTCTTTTCTTTCAAATCAGTAAGAATAGTGTTCAGCTCCTTAGATGAGGTTTCCTTTGGATCAAAAAGATATATAATGACCTCAGCGCTGCTAATTTTTTCGAAAGTCCTTGCAACACCAATGGATTCAATCATGTCCGTAGTGGAGCGGATTCCTGCCGTATCAATAAAACGGAAATTTATACCATCCAACGTGATTTCTTCTTCAATGGTATCGCGCGTGGTGCCTGCAATGTCAGTAACAATAGAACGTTCTTCATTCAATAATGCATTAAGCAAGGTGGACTTGCCTGCATTGGGCTTACCTGCAATTGCAACAGGCACACCGTTGCGGATGACATTGCCCAGCTTAAAAGAAGACATGAGATGTGAAATGTGAGCGATGAGGTCATCAATCAATTTCTTTAATTGTGTTCTATTGGCAAACTCTACATCTTCTTCAGCAAAGTCAAGCTCCAGCTCCAGCAACGAAGCAAAATGAATCAGCTGATCCCTTAGTTTTTTAATTTCACTTGAAAAGCCTCCGCGCATCTGGTGCATGGCTACCTGGTGTGAGGTTTCGCTTTTAGAGGCAATAAGATCAGCCACGGCTTCGGCCTGAGTAAGATCCATCTTGCCATTCAGAAAGGCACGCAGCGTGAACTCTCCCGGCTGTGCCAGACGTACTCCTGCAGCAACAAGGGTTTCAAGCATCTTTTGCTGAACATAAGAGGATCCATGACAGGAAATCTCAACCGTGTCTTCACCCGTATAGGAATGCGGCCCCCGGAAGACAGAGATCAATACCTCATCCAAATCATTCCCGCCTGACCTGATAAAACCAAAATGCAGCGTATGGGAAGGTTGTTTGCTGAGTAGTTTTTTCCCCTTTTTCGCCACAAAAATCCCATCGCAGATCTCAAAAGCGTTGTTTCCTGAGATCCGAAGAACGGCTATAGCGCCTGATCCGGCAGGTGTAGCTAAGGCGGCTATGGTATCGACTTGATTGGGTATCAGGGCCATTCAGCTGCAAAGTTGAAATAAAAAAGTGACTTAGACTACCTATTCTGTCAGTCTTTGCAGGTAATGGCGCACGATTTGTCTTAATAATGTATGATATGATGACAATTTGTACTGAGTGTTCCCATGGCACGATTTTTAGCAATGCGTTGATGCATTAAACTTGTACTTATCTATACTATTAATAATATAACCTAAATCTAAGATACGGTTAACATGAGGAAAGCCATCAGAGCTGACCTTTGTAGCCGTAAAATAAGAAGTAAATTATGAAAACCATTAAAATTAAAAGCATATCAATATCTATTATAGCAGTGTTAAGCTTGCTTTTTAGCTCACAGGGAGCATCTGCAAAAGGTAAAGCCATTGAGCGTTACCTTGAAATATTCGGAAAGGTGAAAACTGAAAATACAGACCTTGCAAATGCTGTTATTACCGTTTATGATGAAAAAGATAATAGCCTTGCAGGGCACTATAAGTCTGATGCAGAAGGGAAATTTAACATCAAATTAGACATGAATAAGGTTTATTTTGTTCATTTTTCTAAATCGGGAATGATGACCAAGGTGGTTAAAATAAATACCGTTATTCCTGTTACGCCTTTTATGTCTTATCAATACGAATATAAATTCAATATCAACCTGGTTCAGTCATCGGATGCAGAAGCTTTTAAAGCGCCTATTGCTGAGATATATTATGACATCAAACAAGATGGGTTTGATTACAACAGGGAATACGACCGGGAGATGCGTGTTGAAAATAAGAAGCCGGCTATTCAGGGCAAACCATTGGGTATAGCTTCAATCGTTCGTTAAGTGCAGTAAATACTTTGGCTTAATCTATTTCAATTAGGCTATTAAACGAAAAAAGCAGTCTTGCATATGCAAGACTGCTTTTTTCGTTTAGCCGTTAACGATATCTTTATTGTTTCACCAGCTTAGCTTGTTGCCATCCTTCTTCTGAAACTAACTGCATAAAATACATTCCCTGCGCAAGTGAATGTATGTCCAGCGTCATCAAGGCGCCTTTATTAGCCTGAATAGCAACCGGTGCAATTACATCGCTGCCTTTTATATCGGTGATATGCAGCATGCCACCCTTTTTAGCAACGGCGGGAGGAAGAGAAATAAAAACTGAATTGCCGGCGGGATTGGGATAGAAGGTTAAGTCAGTAGTCTTTAGTTTTAAGTTGACAGCCATCAACCTGCTCAGCGACTGTTTACCATCGTAATCTGTTTGCCTGATCCTGTAAAAGGAAGCGCCTGTATAAGGTGCATCATCTATGAAGAGATAGTTATGAACCTGCGTGCTATTGCCTGCACCTTTTACTATGCCTGCACGTTCAAAGTGAATTCCATCGGTGGTTTTTTCAATGGTGAAATAATCGTTGTTGATTTCAGCTGATGTACTCCAGGTAACTTCCACCGTTTTTCCAACCACTGATGCATTGGAATAAAGCCATGTGACCGGCAGTGAAGCGCCTCGATGATATATAATAGGACCTGTGACTGTTCCGTCTCCGGCATCCCACACAACAGAGTCGTCAGGTGAAAGGCTGCTGCAGTAAAGATCAATAAGTGTAGAGCTGCCGCCTCCGGCCCAGTCTTTCAGGAGTGTGCCGCCCTTTTTAATATTTACGGTTGAGTTACAAGGCAGCGTAAGCTTTTTACCTTTTACAAATGAAAAATAAGCCCCGCTGTCTACATTAATATAAACCAGGGAAGCGCATGCAGAGAGATCCAATTGTGCGTCAATAGTAATGGTATCTCCCGTAGATACGGTCACTGTGTCTCCGCAGTTGGGGATCCTTGAAGTGCCGTTAATAAGCCAGGTGGATGCTGAGAGCCAGGAACCTGTGGTTACAGAAACTCCGACACCGGCCCAGCACATATTAAATGGCACAGAAACAAGTAGGAGAAGGTATATTATAAGCTTATTATTCACGTTAGGTTTAAAAAGAATAGAGTTTAAGTCAGAAGCAAAGGTATTTCATTTTAGATTAAAGCTTGTTTTTTTTAGACAAATGGAAAGAAAACACCTGCAAATGATAATTAACTGATTGCTAATGAACAGATAAAATTATTAACGTTCAACAGAATGACTTCCCTTCATAAAATGCAAAAAGCGCCCCCTGTTTATGGAGGCACTTTTTAAATAGACATACGTTTTTAAATTTTATTCCACCACAATCTTTGATTGCTTGGATAACTCTCCTGATGTAAGTGAAACAACATACAATCCTTTGGCTAAATTGAGATTCAACTGGATGACATTATCGCCTATTTCTGACTTTCTCACCTGGTTCACCACTAGTTTCCCCATCATATCAAAAATCCGAAGTGTATATATGTCTTCCGTATTACTCATGAACAGCACGTTGAGTACATCATGTGCCGGATTAGGATAAATGGTGGCGGCTATACTGTTGTCAGGAATATCAATTGGCACTCCTGAAACAGGATCCATGGTTCTGCATCCTGTGTTAATAGCTAAGGTTGCAGCCGTTCCATTGTCACCACAGGCATTGGAAGCCTTCACCGTGATGCTGCCGCTTTTCTTGCCTGTGTTTACCGTGATAGAAGCTGTACCTTGACCGCTTGCTATGCTTGAGCCGGCAGGAACTGTCCAGGTATAGGTAGTGGCGCCTGTAACCGGCGTAACCCAGTAAACATTTTTTCCTGCCTTGCATGGATTGGCATTACCAAGTATTTGTGAAGGAGCATTGGGATAGGAATTGATCACTAAAGTGCTGGCAGTGGAAAATCCACAGGGACCGTTAGCAGATACGCTGATGAAGCCTGATACAAAGGAAGGGCTAAAGCTTAAAGTCACGGAGGTGCTGCCTTGACCTGAAGTAACAGAGATGCCGCCGGAGGTTGCCCACGAATAAGATAAGGCTCCGCTGACCGGCGCTATGCTATATGTTTTGGAAGTGTTAGCGCAAACACCGCTTGCAGGCCCGCTGATGGCGCCCGGGGCGGAGGTAATGCTATTGACTGATAAAGATGCAGTAGCAGTATTGGTGCAGCTGTTTGCATTGGTATAGGAATACGTGATGGTGTATGTGCCTATGCCGCCTGCAGCTGCAGGGTTGAATGCATTGGTGCTGACGCCGGGTCCGCTGAAGGTGCCGCCAACAGGGCTACCGCCGTTTAAGTCAATGACGCCCTGGTTAATGCATACAGGGTTAATCGGCGCAAGCGTTACATTCGGTAAAGGATTTACAGTGACTACCTGGCTGGCACTGCCTTTACAACCACTTGCATCCGTTCCGACAACTGAATAAGTAGCATTTGTACTAGCATTGATAAACAATGTTGTTGCTCCGTTACCCCATGCATAGGTAGATGCACCGCTTGCAGTAAGCTTCACAGAACCTCCCTGGCAGAAGGTGGTACTGCCGTTGGGTGTAATGGTAACTGTCGGTCCAGGCGTTACGGTAACATAGGTGAGCACGCTGATGATGCAACCCGGTGCGCTGCTTCCTGTTACAGAGTATAATCCGTCTGACTTAACTTTAATAGAAGAAGTTGTTGATCCCCCTGTCCATAGATAGGTTGCAGCACCTGTTGCAGTAAGGGTTACAGAATCGCCGTTACAGAATTTCACCGGCAATGGCTTGCTGGCTGTTACCTTCAGGTTAGGCGGCTGTATCAAGGCTACGTTTAAAGAAGCCGTGGCTGTGCAGCCAAAACCATCTGTCACTACTACTGAATACGTATTTGGAACTGTAACGGTGAAGCAGGCCACATCCAGTCCGTTGCTCCATTCATAGGTGAGATCAGGTGAGGTGGTTCCGGAAACATGCGAACACAGATCTTTGTATTGGCCTTCGCAAAGTGATACGTTGTCAAGCGTAACAGTTGGAACGTTATTCACTGCCAATGTTTTTGTCGCTTTTCCGCTGGCGCAACCGTTTGTGCCGGTTACTGTCAACGAATACGTAGCAGACGAGCCGGGTGAGACGGATATAGATGATGTAGTAGCATTACCAGGGCTCCATAAATAAATGGAACCCGGCTGATTGGTGGATGCAGTAAGCACTATAGGCGAGCTGCTGCATACAGATGAGGCCGATGTGCCGTTAATGGCTGCAGTAGGAGTAGAGTTAACCGTTAAGTTCACTGTGCCGCTGGCTGTACAACCATTATTGGTCATGATGGTCAGCTGTAGGGTAGCGGAGGCACTCGTAATCTGAACTCCGCTGGTCAATGAAGTGGAATCAGCAATGGTTCCCGTACCGGAAATGAGGCGCCATGCAATGGTCTTCACAAAATCTCCGGGGCTTGCAGTGGCAGCTCCTGCCATGGTGAACAAGGTAGATGCACCGGTGGAACATTTGGTTTGATCTGCTCCCGGTTGAGCCACGCCTAACTGAAGCTTTACCTGTAAAGGATTGACGAAGTCCATGATGCTGGCTGAGGCAGCAGCAGAGGTTTTCGTTTTTACAAAAATGGTTTTAATGGCAAGCTGGGTGCATGGGTTTACACTTCCTAAAAGCGCGGTTAAATCAATCGCTCCTTCTGTAAATGTTCCCGAAGCATAGGTAGTGCTTCCGAAAGCGCCAAAGGACACCGGCACAGAACTGGCATTACTGGCGCCATAGACAGAACCGGCAGGCGCATTGGAGGTGACATAGTTATAGGATGAACCCGAACCTTGCCAGGTTTCCAGGATGAAAGTGCCGCCGCTGGAAAGGAAGGTTAAGCTGAAGTCACCTGCTGTTCTTCCTCCATTAGGACCGGTAGAGGTAAAGGTACCGTTAGGATTTACTGTAAGCGGCGCTTGTAAAAATTCAAAGTCGAGGTATGCTGAACCGCTGTTACTGGACCGGTCAGCAGCCACAATCAACCATTGATGGCCATTTACATCTGTTGAAAAATGAATTAGTACGTTGTTTATATCTGTTTTACCATTTACTGAGCCCGCACTCCAGGACCAGCCGTTGGGATTGCCATTTGCTTTATCACCGCCTCCAAAGCTATTGTCATTGCCGCCATAGTTATCCGTCAGGTGAAAGCTTATTCCGCCATTCAGTGCATTGCCTAAAGAATCGAAAACAAAGCCACCGCTTCCGGCACCACCTTTCAGCCAGTCACCGGTACCTGAAGCAACTATATTTGCCTGAAGATCACCGTCGATGGCAAATCCGCCTGAAGGTGTAAATGTGGCTATAGTTCCGGAGCCTACCGATTGGGAAAATACATTGGTTGAGAATAAGAGAATGAAGAACAATGAAACGGATAAACGTTTTATTATCCGGTTTTTCCGGCTTTGTGTAAATGCGTTTTGTTTAACTTTCATTTTATTATGTGTATAAAATATTATATAATTTATGGAATATAAGCAAATCTATTAATTATTAATGAAAAAAGATAATTTATTTGTTGAAAACGGTTACGGGCGTGATGAATGGACGGAATGAATGGGTCAAACAGAGAAATTCATCCCTATAGTGTTTATTTAATGGAAAATAAATATCGACTAAGAAAAGGCCTTTATGCTTTTATGTTCCTAATGCACTGTTGGAAAAAAGATACAGAAATTATAAAAAAAACGATAATTAAGGGGTCATAATCGCCGAATATGAGGTCGGAATTCTAAATAAAATGAGCTAGCGGATGGTTTACTGTGGCATTCTTTTATAAAATAAAAAACCGCCATCCTGCCCGATGAGCGTGCAATCAGGATGTTGTTGAGGAAAGTCAGTGGCAGTAACCTTGGTGATGAAATAGGCCGGCCTCGATATGTTGCCGTATAGGAGTGAGTCTTCCTCATGCACTCCATACTTTGATGCTGATGGTTTTTCAAAATAAAAAAAGCGTGCATAACTATAGTAGCCTACGGAAATAGCATCCACATCTTTCCCAGCCATGCTTTTGTAAAAGTTAATGGCAGGCGCCTGGCTGAAGGCCTCTATTTTAGGCACCACCATCATTAAGTAAAAGAACAGGCAGAAGGCAGTGGCATAAAATACAGCTGCTATGTTCTTAATACTAACAGTTGTTTTCAGCTTAAAGATGAAGGCAGTAATTACCATCCAATAAATTAACCCGATCATGAATTCATAGCCGCGCCATTCAATGGCAGCGTTGAGGCAAGCCACAGCAAAAGGATCTTTTATATAGGGAATGATTATTTCCTTGTGATCGGCCAGCCAGGGAATACTGACCAGCAAAATGGAAAAGACGGAGCTGATGGCAATCAACAGCCAATAAACATACCTGGCAATTTTTTCTTTACTGTTTACTAAACGGTAGATATATATAGCCGCCAGAAAGGAGAGCGGGAAATAGGTGAGGGATGAATAGTGAACGATTTTTGTTTTTACGATGGTGAATAAGATGAGCACTACCCAGAATAAGATACGCATTAGCTGCTCATAGCCGTTGCTGTTATTTACAACTGACTTGCGGCTGAAAAGGACAGGTAAGGCCAGAATGGAAATAGGAAAGCAGCCCAGCAGCACGACGACAAAATGATAATAGACAGGTTCCTGGTGTCCCGCTACAGGAGTAGTGAGCAGGGCAACCTGGTATTTCACAAACTCCCTGAGAAACCAAAAGCCATGTTCAATAACTTCAGGCCCAAACCAGAAAAAAGAAACGACAGAAAACGAAAGCAGAAAAAGTAAGCTGCTTTTGAACGTAGTTATTTTCTTGAAACGATGCATGGCCCAATAAATTCCAAGAGTGAGCAGAAAGATGAGCAGCCCGACGGGACCCTTTGTAAGATTGGCAAGGCCTATGAAAAGGCCGGATAATAAAGGATTGATCCATGGAGAGCGTGAGGGTGGAAGAGAAACTTCTTTGTACATAAAGTAAATGCCCATGAAAATGAAGTAATTAAATACAGGATCAATGATGCCTGACTTAAAATATAAATGGGGAAGGAATGAGCCAAGATACGAGAGCGCCCAGATGAACCCGAACTTTTCATCTCTGACTTTTTTACCGATAAAGTAAAAGGTGAACAGGCTGATGATGCCGAAGATGGCATTAGGGAACCGGGCTGCAAATTCATTGATGCCGAATACATGCATGCTTAAGGCCTGCAGCCAGAAGAAGAGCGGAGGTTTTTCCCAGAAGGGCTGAAAGTCAATCATCACGCGGCTATAGTTGCCGGTTACTATCATTTCTCGGGCTGATTCTGCAAAATTGATTTCATCCCAATCGAACAAATGAACTTTTCCGAGGTTAGGGATGAAAAAGAAAAGGCCTGAAATAAGAATGATTATAATGTAAAAAGCATTCTTATTTTTCATCTTACTTTTTAAGCAGCTTCCACTTGTAGATGCCGGTCTTGGTGAGGAAATAAAGAACAGACACCATCAGAACACCCATTCCATATTTTGCACTTCTGCGGAAATTGATGGATGAGGCTTCTTCGAAGTACTTGGTAGGGCAGGTGATCTCTGCAATTTCAAAGCGATTGTAAAAAATCTGTGCAATCACTTCATTGTCGAAAATAAAATCATCTGAGCATTCATTAAATCGTATGGTTTCCAATACTTCTCTGGTATAAGCACGATACCCTGTATGATATTCAGAAAGCTTTTGATGCATTAACAGGTTTTGGAATAAGGTGAGGAAGCGGTTAGCAATAAACTTATATACAGGCATACCTCCTTTAAGAGCGCCCATACCAAGGATGCGGGAACCAAACACTACCTTGTAAAGGTCGTTGCCAATAATGGCAATCATCGAAGTGAGCAGGAGGGGAGTGTATTGATAATCCGGATGAAGCATGATAATGATATCGGCATTCAACTCCAGGGCCTTATTGTAACAGGTTTTCTGGTTTCCGCCATAGCCTTTATTCCGTTCATGCTTGATGACGTGCTTTATGCCTAAACTCCTGGCCACTTCCACCGTATTATCCCTGCTGTTATCATCTACCAGCACCACATCATCCACTATGTCAAATGGAATTTCTTTAAGCGTTTTCTCCAGTGTCAATGCCGCATTGTAAGCAGGCATTACTACCACAACTTTTTTATTACGATACACGTTTTTATTTGCTACGAGGTTGTCTTTTAAACCTGAAATAAAGTATAATTGCTACTGCAAATAAAGCTATATAAAACAATATACGACGAATCATTGTACTTTTTTCGTCTATAACGGGTTTCGCCTGTTCCATTTTATCGCCTGAATATCGCATGATTGGATTCAGGTGATAAATTGTTGAATCAGCGAAACGAATATCTGTCCTTATGTAAGTATCCTCAGATGTGAAATCATAAAAGGCTTCCTTTAAGTCGGTTACGGTCTTTTTTACAATACCATTTTGACCTATAAATTCGATCATGGCCATAACGGTATCTGCACTGATGTTAAGTCTGTTGTTTTCAACGGTAACATGCTTAATAACAGGTAAAAAAAGGCAATGCTCACGTTTTTTAATAAAATCACGGCCTCGTTGGTTATACATTTCACAGGCAATCATTTTTCCTGCTTTCATGGCGCCAAGGATAGATTGCTGATCAAGTTCTGTGGCATTGACTAACGTGAAATTGGCTGCAACTTCAGTTATATCATTAATATCGTGATTGTCATCCACGCTGGTTGCAAAAGCGGGAAGGCCATTAGATAACGCGGTGTCCCACTGAGCAACGGAGTAAATAATCCGGTCAAATATTTCGATGCAGTCATAGTTGGCGAGAAATTTAAAATCACCGGCAGGGTAGGAGTTTCTCATATTGGGATGGGCAATTGCGACAAAGGCTGATGTATCTGATTTCAGCATTTCAATGATGTGTTGCTTGTTATGCAGTGTTTGCGGGAAAGGATAATCCAGCCAGGAAACTTTTTTAGCTCCTAAAACGATCTGGTGATTTTTAGGAAACATATATCCATGTTCATACTCAGGAATAAATCCTTTTTCCTTAGCCCGGTAATGGTTAATGGATTGATAGTCTGAAATACCGATAATGTCATAGTTGAGGTAACGGTAAATGGAATCGGCCATTTCAACACTTGTGTTGTGGCCATTGGTTATGCCTCCCCATTGTCGTGTATGCAGGTGGAAATTGGCTTTTAACCAACCGGCGCTATCTATATTGGCATATGGATTGTATATTCTGTCTCCTGAAAATGGTTTGGGTTGGGGGAAAATATAAATAGGGCAGTATAAATATTGTAAGCCGGCTACAAGACCAATAAGGATTACAAGTGTGAGTAAAAATCTTTTAATAAATTTGATAGCTCCTCTCAATGCCAGGGATTTCGTGACTGCGAATGTACAAACCTTACCTTTTAATTAATGATTAATGCCTTAACTTCGTAAACTCATTACTTCATTGTGTTAGAAAAATTAAAACCACAACAGACAAAGCACATCGTACAGGTGATAATCGGTGTGTTTGCTATCTTCCTTTTTTATGAGCTTCGTATTTTTATTGATGCATTTTTAAGCGCTGTCATTCTATATGTATTGTTCAGGCCCTTGATGGATTTTCTGATTAAGAAATGGAAGTGGAAAAAATGGGTTAGTGCTATTGCTGTTATTGTTGCCACGCTTTTCCTCATCGTTATTCCCCTTATTACCATTGCCAGCTACATTATTCCAAAGTTTATCAATATTGTTACGGACTCTTCCATTATTGGACAGGTGGTAGATTTGATTGATCAAAGGATGCGTGTGACATTGGGGGTTAGATTGTTCTCCCCTGAAAATCTTCAAAACTTTTCTCAGAAGGCAACACTTATGGTAACCGGTTTGGTAGGCACTACATTTAGTATTCTTGGCGATGTAATTATCATGTACTTTTTGCTTTATTTCTTATTAATTTCTTCTGGTTCTATTCAACAGATAGTGGAGGACTATGTTCCTTTCAGTCATGAAAATATTTTAAGGTTTTCGCGTGAGCTGCAGGGAATGACCTACGCTAACGCACTGGGAGCCCCGCTTATTGCAGTGCTTCAGGCAGCTGCTGCTTCTATAGGATTTTATCTTTTTGATGTAAGTGCTCCTATTTTCTGGGGTATTATGTGCGGTTTATCGTCTTTCATTCCTGCTATCGGCACGGGATTGATCTGGATTCCCGCTGTAATTATTAAGTTTATTGAAGGCCATACGGGGCAGGGTGCTGGCTTGCTTCTTTATTCAGCCGCATTTATTGTGGCTGCAGAAAATTTCCTTCGCATTGCTCTTCAGAAAAAGATGGCTGATGTGCATCCCATCATCACCATTCTTGGATTTATAATAGGCATTGAATTATTCGGCCTGCCGGGAATTATTTTTGGCCCTTTGCTGCTCAGTTGGTTCTTATTACTGCTGGAGATTTACCGCGATGAATTTATATCCACTACAGCTCCTCTTAAAAAGAAGAGCGAGTGAATAGGATTTAATTCACTTTATTTATAAAGCGGAAAGTCATTCATCATGGTGTTGACTTTTTTCTTCACAGATGTGATGATGGATTCATTTTCAGTATTCATCAGCACTTCGTCAAGAAGGTCAACCACTTTCACTACATCCGCTTCTTTTAGTCCACGTGTAGTAACGGCCGGTGTGCCAATGCGGATACCTGACGTAATGAATGGCGATTTATCATCAAAAGGAACCATGTTCTTGTTGCAGGTAATGTCTGCCTTAACAAGAACATTTTCCGCCAATTTACCTGTAAGCGTTTTTATGTTTTTAGAACGAAGATCGATCAGCATGCTATGGTTATCCGTGCCGTCTGAAATTATCTTATATCCTTTATCAATAAAAGCTTTCGCCATGGCCTTGGCATTGCTGATAACCTGTTTACAGTATTGCTTATACTCATCTGTAAGGTTTTCACCAAAGGCTACAGCCTTCGCTGCAATAACATGTTCCAAAGGACCACCTTGCGTGCCAGGGAACAATGCTCCGTCCAACACGGAGGACATCATGCGTATTTCCCCTTTTGGTGTCTTTAGTCCAAATGGATTTTCATAATCCTTACCCATCATGATCATACCACCCCGGGGACCGCGCAAAGTTTTGTGCGTAGTAGTGGTCACAACATGGCAATGCGGAAGTGGATCTGACAGAAGCCTTGACGCGATTAATCCTGCCGGATGAGCAATGTCAGCCATAAGCAAAGCGCCTATGCTGTCAGCAATTTTACGCATACGTGCAAAATCCCAGTCACGTGAATAAGAAGAGGCGCCGGCAATGATCAGCTTAGGCTTTTCACGTAGTGCGGTTTGCTCCATTTCATCGTAATCCACTCTTCCTGTTTCCTGCTTTACCTTGTAAAAATGTGCTTCATATAGCTTACCTGAAAAGTTTACAGGCGAGCCGTGTGTGAGATGTCCTCCATGCGATAAATCAAAACCGAGAATTTTATCACCGGGCTTTATTAATGCTAACATTACTGCTGCATTAGCTTGCGCTCCTGAATGCGGTTGAACATTTACCCACTCGGCGCCGAATAATTGCTTAGCACGGTCAATAGCAAGTTGTTCCGTCTCATCAACAAACTGGCAGCCGCCATAATAGCGTTTGCCGGGATATCCTTCAGCGTATTTGTTCGTCATCACCGAACCCATGGCTTCCATGACCTGCTTGCTGACGAAGTTTTCAGAAGCAATTAACTCAATGCCTTCTTCCTGGCGTTGTTGTTCTTTTTTAATGATGTCAAAAACAGTGGTATCTCTTTTCATATATATGCTGATTGCAATTTAATAAGTGCGTTTTTATGAATATATATCTTACGAAAAATCAATTTCTGTGTTGTCCCCGATATTCAGTGATTGGCTCAGACCATGCAAAGAAGCATCGCTGCCTATCACTGAATGATGAAGTACGGCATTCTTCAGTTCAGAATAAGACCCGATGATGGCATTACGGAGGATAGAGGAAGTAATGGTGGAATTTTCTCCTATTGAAACATTCGGGCCAATGATGGAGTTGCTGATCTTACAATTACCTGCAATGCTGACGGGAGGAATGATAATAGTGTTGTCAAAATTATGTTCACTGCCTTCTGACCGTGCATACTTTTTCAATAAAACCGCATTGGTTTCAAGCAGCGTATCTTTGTTGCCGCAATCATACCAGTTTTCGACAGGGAATGTTTTAAATGTCACACCGCGTTCTATCAGGTACATGATACCGTCTGTCAGATGATATTCATCGTAGGATTTTACTTTATTTTTAATGTTTTCTCCCAGCGCATCCATCAGCATCTTTCCTTCCTTAATCTTATATATGCCCACCAGGGCAATATTGGATTTAGGAATAGGTGGTTTTTCAATCACGCGCATAATATTTCCTCCTTCTGATAGTTCCACTACACCGAAGTTGCGTGGATCATCCACCTTTTTAATACCCAACGCTGATTCATTTTGAGCTATTATTTCTCTCAGGTCAACATCGAAAACTGTATCTCCAAGTGCTATCAATAGTTCATCATTGGGGGTAATCTCATGCCTTGCAAGCCAGACGGCATGACCGATTCCTTCACGTGGTTCCTGAATGATAAAACGTGCCTGTAACTTAGGATAACGTTCACGGATGTATAATTCTACTTTGTCGCCAAGATAGCCTACAATGAAAATAAAATCGTGGCATCCTGCTGCTATCAGGTTATCAATAATATGAGAAAGAATAGCTTTTCCCGCCACAGGCACTAAAGCCTTTGGTTGTGTGTGTGTGTGTGGGCGAAGCTTGCTGCCTATTCCGGCAACGGGAATAATAACTTTCAAATCATTTACCGTTTACGGTTTACCGGTTTGTCGTAAGCCGTTTATGAACGGGCAAAAGTATTAAATAGAAATTAAAACCTTTCTTTGCGAAATGTAAACTGTAAACAGTAACATTTAATGGAAACCCGTATTACAAAACTATTCAATGTTAAATATCCAATTGTACAGGCAGGCATGATCTGGTGCAGTGGCTGGGAGCTTGCCTCTGCTGTCAGCAATGCAGGCGGCTTAGGCTTGATTGGAAGCGGTTCCATGTATCCAGATATTTTAAGAGCGCATATTCAAAAATGCAAAGCGGCAACTGATAAGCCTTTCGGTGTAAATGTCCCCTTAATCTATCCTGATATTGACAAGCACATGCAGGTAATTGTTGAGGAGGACGTAAAAATTGTTTTTACGTCTGCGGGTAATCCTGCTACATGGACATCGCATTTAAAGTCACATGGAATAACCGTTGTGCATGTAATTGCTAATTCAAAGTTTGCACTGAAAGCACAAGCTTCGGGTGCTGATGCTGTTGTTGCTGAAGGGTTTGAAGCAGGTGGCCACAATGGCCGGGAAGAAACCACCACGCTCTGTCTTATTCCTATAATTAAAGAAGCAGTTTCCATTCCGGTAATTGCTGCCGGAGGTATAGGCAGCGGCAGAGCTATGCTGGCAGCTATTGCACTGGGTGCAGAAGGGGTACAGGTGGGAACCCGTTTTGTTGCATCTATGGAGTCATCGGGGCATGAAGCATTTAAAAATAAGATTGTAAACAGTAATGAAGGCGAAACCGTTCTTACACTTAAGCAATTAATGCCTGTTCGCTTAATGAAAAACAACTTTTATAAAAAAGTGGAAGATGCTGAGCTTCAGGGTGCAAGTGTGGATCAATTGAAAGAACTACTTGGACGTGCAAGAGCCAAGCGTGGAATGTTTGAAGGAGATATGGACGAGGGAGAATTAGAGATAGGGCAGATAGCAGCTTATATAAAAGATGTAAAGCCTGCCCGTGAAATAGTGGAAGAAATTATGGCTGAATTTACGGCGGCAAAAACCGGGCTTTGTAAGCTGTAAGCAGCTTACTCTACACAATGATCCTTTTCCCAACGCTTGCTTTGGCGGTACAGCGAATCTTGTTCCGCGAGTTGCTTTTTCAATTCTTCTGAAATCACTTTATCGGTAATTGTTTTTAAATCCGGACTTCCTGCATTAACCCATGCAGTGTACCAGAAAGAACCTGTCATGGAAATGGCTTCCCTCATCCTTCGCTCAATCATGCCATCCAATAATTTACTGTATGCTTTGGAATATTCCGTTGTGTAGACTTTTTGTGTAATGGTTCCCCGGGTTTCAAATACGAATTTCTTATCGGAAGGAAATTGATCGCTCAATTGCTTTTCAAAGCTTAACACGGAATCCACTGCAGCGAAGCTTCCTTTGATAATATCCCAGGCTTCCAGTTGTGGTTTTTCTATATAATGCGAACGTCCCACCAAATAATCATAGTCGTCCATATATAATTCCGGAATACGTGTTTCCCAAAAAGCATGAATGCCTTGTTGGTTAGTTTGCTGCCCGTTGTAGTTTAATGTGCAATGCAATGGCACGTGGGCGTCTGCAATATAATGGCCGATGGCAGCTGAGTAGTGCAATATTTTATCTACGTCATGATTTTTAAACGCATCAGTAAGCTGATAGAGCACTTTCACGATGTTCCATGGCACTGTACCATATGCATTAAGAGTGTCTTCTGAATATTTAATAACCGCATCCTTCCAGCTTACAGGAAGCGAATCAAAAGGGTGAGAACCATAATGGTCAATGCTGATATAATGATGCGATGCTTCTGTTTTAACGATATACCTTTTCTTGTCGGGATCAATGGCATGGCTGCTTATATATTCAATGTGATTTTTGTAAAAACCAATCATGCCGGGTGGTAATGTAAAAACAGCCTGGTAGTTAATTTTCTTATGTGCAGAAAATCCCCAACCCGAAGCAATGTTACAATGAACTAAAATAACAATGAATACGGCTATTGATCGTGTCACGTAAGTATATTCTTGGGCTAAATATAAAAGAAAAACCCCGATGAGGTTCAAAGTTCATCGGGGTATAGTTGGTTATTATTTGCTTATACCATCACTGTTTTATTTTCATTGCGGAAAACAAACTCATTCTTTTTATCTATATCAATAAGAATGGAGTCCTCTTTCTTCACGGTGCCGGCAAGTATTTGCTTCGACAGTTCATTTACAATCTTTTTCTGCATCACGCGCTTCAAAGGACGTGCGCCAAACTGCGGATCATAACCCAACTGTGACAACCATTCAATGGCTGCAGGAGTCATATCAATCTTCACTTCATTCTCTGCCATCATCCTTTGCAAATCAGCAAACTGAAGCTTTACTATTTCTGTTACCTCTTCACGGTTTAATGGAGTAAACATGATGATTTCATCAATACGGTTAAGAAACTCAGGCCGTATGGTTTTCTTCAGCAATTCATATACCTTGTTCTTGGTGGAAGCTATTACCTCGTCATGATTACTTTCATTCATATCGGCAAAGCTTTCCTGAATCAGGTGTGAACCAATATTCGAAGTCATGATAATGATGGTATTTTTAAAATTGGCTGTACGACCTTTATTATCCGTCAACCGGCCGTCATCCAATACCTGAAGCAGTATATTGAATACATCAGGGTGAGCTTTTTCAATTTCATCCAACAGCACAACAGAGTAGGGGCGGCGGCGTACAGCTTCAGTCAATTGTCCGCCTTCTTCATAACCTACATATCCCGGAGGAGCGCCGATCAATCTTGATACAGTATGACGTTCCTGGTACTCACTCATATCAATGCGTGTCATCGAATTGGGGTCATTAAAAAGAAACTCAGCAAGTGCTTTAGCTAATTCAGTCTTCCCGACTCCCGTTGTTCCGAGGAAAATAAATGAACCAATAGGTTTACGTTTATCCTGCAAACCGGCACGGCTTCTTCTGACAGCATCGCTGATAGCTGCAATGGCTTCTTCCTGGCCTATCACACGCTTATGCAGTTCAGTTTCCATGTGAAGCAGCTTTTCTTTTTCACTTTGCAACATGCGTTGAACGGGAATACCTGTCCAACGTGAAACTACCTCTGCAATATCCTCAGAATCCACTTCTTCTTTGATCAATGCATTGCCGTCCTTATTGTCAGCACTCATCTGCTTTTCCAGCTTACTCAGCCTTTCTTCCGCTTCGCGTATTCTGCCATAGCGTATTTCGGCTACCTTACCATAATCACCTGTACGTTCCGCCTGTTCTGCTTCCAGCTTAAAGTTTTCTATGGCTTCCTTAATATTCTGAATGTTGGTCACTACCTGCTTTTCAGATTCCCATTGCGCCTTGAATTCATTGCGCTTATCATTGAGGTTGGCAATTTCTTCATTCAGCTCTTTTAATTGCTTCTGATCTTTTTCACGTTTAATAGCTTCGCGCTCAATTTCCAGCTGCATAATTTTGCGCTGCAGCTCATCCAGCTCTTCCGGCACGGAGTTCATTTCCAGGCGCAATTTGGCAGCAGCTTCATCCACCAAGTCAATGGCTTTATCCGGAAGAAAACGGTCACTGATATATCGCTCGCTCAATTCAACAGCAGCAATAATCGCTTCGTCTTTAATCCGCACTTTATGATGGGTTTCATAACGTTCTTTTAAACCGCGCAAAATCGAGATGGCATCTTCTTCTGAAGGTTCTTCTACCATCACTTTCTGAAAACGCCTTTCCAGCGCTTTGTCGCGTTCTATATATTTTTGGTATTCAGCTAAGGTTGTTGCACCGATTGCGCGTAATTCACCTCTTGCCAAAGCAGGCTTTAAAATGTTAGCAGCATCCATAGCGCCCTCGCCGCCGCCAGCACCTACAAGGGTGTGTATTTCATCTATGAAGAGAACGATCTCGCCTTCGGCACTGATCACTTCTTTTACAACCGATTTCAGTCGCTCTTCAAATTCGCCTTTGTATTTTGCTCCCGCTATTAAGGCGCCCATGTCCAGCGAGTAAATCATTTTTGATTTCAGGTTCTCCGGCACATCACCATCGATAATGCGATGAGCAAGGCCTTCAGCTATAGCGGTCTTACCGACCCCCGGTTCACCGATTAGGATTGGGTTGTTTTTTGTTCTTCGAGACAAAATTTGCAGCACACGTCTGATTTCTTCATCACGTCCAATAACAGGATCGAGCTTGCCTTCACGTGCTAATTCATTCAGATTCCGGGCATATTTATTCAGTGAATTATACGTTTCCTCTGCACTCTGGCTTGTCACCTTAGCGCCCTTGCGTAGTTCCTGTATAGCCGCTTTTAAGTCTTTTTCATTCAGGCCAAGCTCCCTTAGCAGGGTGGATGCTTTGTCTTTTCCTGACGCCATACCCAGTAAAATATGCTCAATGGAAACAAACTCATCACCGGAGCCTTTTAAGGATGCAACAGCTTTCTGAAGAATCTTATTCGAATCTTCAGAGAGGTAAACGTTTGCACCGGAAACAGCCGGAAACCCCTTGATTAGGGTGTCTACTCCCGCATTAACTTGCTGCATGTTAATGTTAAGCTTTTTAAAAAGAAATGGAATAACATTCTCATCCACTTCCAACATTCCTTTCAGGATATGGGCAGGCTCAATAGCCTGGTGATTATAACCGGTAGCTATTTGCTGTGCCTGCTGAATAGCTTCCTGCGATTTCGTTGTAAAATTATTGAAGTTCATTTCTATATAATAGGTTTATACAACAGATCAATTTTAAATTCTTCAAAAGAACATCAATTAAACTGCCAAGCATGAAAAATGACTTTAGTCAGTACAAAATGGCAGGCCAACCTGAAAATATCAGTCAAAATGGCTGAAAAAATCTCCTGTATTTAATACCAATTATTTCGAATTCGAAATTCTAATTGATCCTTTTGATCAGCTTCAGGTTATGCGAATAGGCATTCCGCTCCTCATTAAAAATACCTCTTGTGTCAATCTTGTCCACACGAACCTTTCCTGAAGCATGGATGATCTTATTCTGGGGTAAAAGAATGCCCACATGCGTTATTTTTTCTTCGTTGCCAAAGAATGCAAGATCGCCCGGTGCAGCATCTGCCAATGAATTGATCTTTGTTCCCTGCTCTGCCTGCTGCCATGCATCCCGTTTTATGCGGATGCCGCATAGCTTATATACCATTTGGGTGAGACCGGAACAGTCAATGCCGAAGGGAGAGCGGCCTCCCCAGAGATAAGGGGAATTCATGTACATATAGGCATTGTCAATGATCATCTTTTTATCTGTGGCGCCTGAAGAACGTACGGTGCCATCGAAAGAATATTCGGTTTCTCCGATCCTGAATTTTTTATTGAGATAACGGGGTAAGGTGCTGCCTACCACTACAGGAATCATTTGCGTCTGGGCGTAAACAACTATCTGAACAAGGTCAAGGGATACATAAGCCGGGGCCTGCAAAATAACTCTTGCCTCATCATCTGAGATCATCATCATCTGCTTGTGGTCAATCCATCCTTCATAGCCATCATAAGCCAGTCGGATCTTTCTCCACGGATCCCTGCGCTCCAGCACTTCGAAGTGCTCACCAAACAGTATTTGCGTAGTCATTTCACTGGCATCGGATGCGTCCTTGCGAACCGGTACTACGCTGAGGTTACAGATGGCGAACATATAAATGCTTACAGTTGAGTGTTTGCAGCTTAAGTTGAGGGAATAAAGCTACTAAAAAATATGTGGACGTATTGATTCATTATTATATTTGCATAACTACTTGACGCGCAAGAATCATAAACTTAAATCTCAAACAACATGTCAAACAGCGTAACATTACATAGAGTTCTCAAAGCCTCTCCTGAAAAGGTCTACCGTGCTTTTACCGATGCTAATGCCATGGCCTCATGGCTTCCGCCGTATGGATTTTTATGCACCGTGCACAGTATGGATGTGAAGGTTGGAAGCAGCTTCAGGATGTCTTTCACGAATTTCAGCACCGGTAACAGTCATTCCTTCGGTGGAAAATATTTAGAATTAATACCGAATGAATTCTTGAAATACATGGATAAATTTGATGACCCTAATTTGCCTGGGGAAATGATTACTACAGTGTGGCTGAAGAAAGTTATTGGCGGTACAGATCTGAAGATAATACAAGAAGGAATTCCTGATGTTATTCCTGCAGAAATGTGTTATTTAGGATGGCAGGACTCATTAGATAAGCTAAAAAAACTTGTTGAGCCGGAAATTCCTGATGCGTGAAAAGGTTTGCATACCTTATTCAGGCTATATAAAACCGGACAGCCTAAACTGTCCGGGATGCTTGCAATTTGCGCTGCTGTCTTGTTTCAGATGCAGTGTGTATAGACAATGGGTTATTGAGACGCTGCTTTTAATCCAACTATAGAGCTAATGAGCGTGATGAGGAAAAAGACTCTCCAGAAGGTTGCAGGCTCTTTGAAAACAAAAATTCCTATTAATACGGTGCCGGCGGCGCCAATGCCTGTCCATACAGCGTAGGCTGTACCAATGGGGAGGTGTTGTGCTGCCTTCACTAACAGGTACATGCTGATGCCCAGTGTCAATAGAAAACCTCCATACCATCCATACACATCCTGCCCTGAAGCTTCTTTCGCCTTGCCTAGGCAAAACGCAAATGCCGCCTCAAATAGTCCTGCAATAATTAAAATGATCCAGTTCAACTTATTGTATTGATTTACTTACCGGTTGAAAGGTAGAAAATTTCTTTTTCAGCTCCGGGCAGCGTTTGGCTGATAAAAATGATCTACTTTTAAAGCAAGATGAAACAGCGGGGCTACCCATGAACGAAAGCGAGCTCATTGAGGGTTGCATAAAAGAAAATAAGGTCTGCCAGAAAGCTTTATATGATCGCTTCTCCGGCAAGATGTATTCACTTTGTCTTCGCTATGCGGAGAACAGGGAAGATGCAGAGGATATAATGCACGATGGTTTTATTAAAGTTCTTAATAATATACAGCAGTTTAAAGCATCAGGTTCGCTGGAAGGATGGGTCAGGAAAATAATGGTTAATACCGCTATTCAGCACCTGGTAAGCGAAAAGCGATCGGCTATCGGGATGTCATCAGCCTTCCGTGATGATGTTGACTTTGAAGACAGCAATGAATGGAATGTCATCAGCACCATGTCTGCAAGTGAGATCATGAAACTGATTTCAGAATTGCCCGTCGGTTATCGCACTGTGATCAACCTCTTTGCCATTGATGGATATAGTCATGATGAGATAGCACAGATGCTGAAAATCAATGAATCCACCTCCCGCTCGCAGTTAAGCAAGGCAAGAAAGATGTTAAAGGAAAGAATAGAAAGGTCAACAGCAATTTATCATCATGGATCCTAAAAATACATTCGATGAGCTGCTGAAAGAAAAGCTGCATCAGCACAGCGAACCGGTCCCCGGCCGGGTATGGGAAAAGATCGCCCGTGACAGCGGTAAAAAGAAAGCTGCCTTTTGGAGAGCAGGGTGGGCGTTGCTGCTATTGGCATTCATTAGTACAGCTGTCTTTTTTATGAATGAGAATGGAAAGGAACAAGTTCTTCATTCCGGCAGTGCCAATCTTACTGATAAGAGTGGAGGTGAATCATCTACCGGCAGTAACCCTGTTGATGAAAATGCAAAGACAGCACCTCAATCTTTCCCCTCCGTTTCCAAAGCGTTCAAGCCGGAACAAAAACAGCACAAAGAAAATTCAGTCGTGTCAACAACACATAAAAATGCCGCCTTACCGCAGGCCACTGCTTCAACGCAACAAGAGAATAAATATAAATCAAATAGCAAAAATAAAGTGGTAAACAGCGCTGCTGATTCCAAAGGAATGATAACAGCCAAAGATGAGACAGCAGTGGCTTCCGTCACCGTCATCACAATGGATGCAGCCAGCGGCAGCGTGGAGCAATCCTCCGCAAATACATTGGGTAAGGAGAACAATGAAACAACGCCGGAGACAGTGGCTCTTGAAACGGATTCAAACCAATCTGCTTTGCCCCCTTCTGTTATTAAGGACATAGAAGGCAATAAAAATATACCTGCAGACAGCGTGGCGCAGGACATAAAAAATGATTCTGCGACAGGGCAAGCAACGGAGGCAGCGGTACCGCCCATGGCTTATGTGAACAGTCATCCTGTTTCCATTGAGGTATATATATTGCCGGAGAATGCAACAAAGAATTTAAATGAAAAGCCATCCCGGCAAGAGCCTGATTATCTGAATGTCCGCAAGGAATCAGAAACCATCGATTATGCATTCAGCGCCGGCGCCAACCTCAGATACCAGCTCAGCAGTCATTACTTTGTGAGGGTAGGTGCGCGGTATTCTGTTATTAATGAAAAACTTGATTTAAAACAGTCCACTACGGAATCGCATTCATCCCTCGATAGTACCATAAGAGGGTATATTATCGATCCATTCCTTCCGGCTGTGCCGATATATAAATATGACAGCACATCTAGTGAGATGACTGTTACTACTAGCCAGGCTGCAAATAACCGCTATACATTTATTGATGTTCCCATTTCAGCTGGGTATCAATTAAGGTTCAAGAAATTTGATCTCTATCTTTCTGCGGGCATAGAGGTAAACTTCCTAACACACACAAGCGGTAAGATTGCTGCGGAGAGCAATAATGATCTGATAGACCTGGATTCCGGAAATGCTCCTTTTAATAAAACTTCACTGAGCTTTCAATCAGGGTTAGGCTTCACTTATCACTTCTCTTCATCACTTGAGTTGATGGTCGAACCAAATTTCAGAAAGCAGCTTACTACCATGACAAAGGATGACTATCCGTTAGATCAAAAATACACGCGCATCGGCATCATGGCAGGCATTAAGTACAATCTCAGGTAAAATTATTCTTTACAGGCAGCGAAGTAACCGGCTGTATGATCTTAGAGAGTATTAATGCCAACCTTAAACAAACGTCAAACGCACATGAAAAAAACTACTGTCAAATTTCAACCGGGGATAAGAACATATATCAGTTTGCTATTATTCGTATGCACACATCTCTCTGTATTTGCGCAAACTCCGGGCACTGCTTTAAATCAGCTTGATACCAGCAATGTAAGGGCCCTCATTTCAAACAATGGTAATATGTTCCGTGATCAAGTTAACAATCAGCGAGGGTTTGAAGTTCCTAAAGGCAGCGGTAAGCACACCATCTTTGCAGGTGCTTTATGGATAGGGGGTAAGGATGCTGGCGGCGGTCTTCACATGGCCGCTCAAACCTATCGCCAGTCAGGAAATGATTTTTGGCCGGGGCCTATAGATAATGCAGGTAGTGCTGCTGTTTCTGCGGAGTGGGACCATGTGTGGAAAGTAAATAAGTCAACTATTGAGCATCATGTTCAGCACTGGAACGATGCAGGATATATAGTTCCTGCAGAGCTTGCTGGATGGCCGGCCAATGGCAATCCGCCTTTTGCTGCTGTCATGGCCCCCTTCGTGGATTTGAATAGCAACCTGGTGTATGAACCTGCATTGGGTGAATATCCTGCTATATATGGTGACCAGGCAACGTACGATATTTTTAATGATGCGGCTGACATTCATACTGAAACAGGTGGAGCCCCATTAGGGGTCGAAGTGCACCAGATGTCATATGAAATAAATTCACCGTCTGATTCTTTTCTAACAAATACAGTTTTCATGCGTTATGAAATCGGCAATCGAAGCGACATGGATTATTACCAGGTATATATAGGAATATGGACAGATTTTGACATTGGATTTTCTTTTGATGATTATGTGGGCACGGATGTGGAGAGAAATATGTATTACGGTTACAATGGCGATACGGATGATGAGGGATCAGCCGGTTATGGATCAAATCCTCCCGTGCAGGGCGTTTTATTTCTTAGCCATTCACTTACTCATACCGTTTCCTACAGTAATGATTTTACCGTTACAGGAAATCCAAGCACTGCAGCAGACTACTACAACTATCTTAAAAACATTTGGATTGACGGTACCCCTGTTACTTTTGGACAGAATGGTCACGGAGGAAGTGTTCCTGCCAGCTTTATGTATCCCGGCACCAGCGATCCGGACAATTTGGGGACAGGAGGAGCTACGCCTCCTTCAGGTATTTGGACAGATTCTTCAGCAGGTAATTTTCCCGGTGACAGGAGAATGCTGGGCTCGATCGGGCCGCTTAACCTGCCTGCTGATAGTTTCATTATTTTGGATGTGGCATTTCCCTATGCACGAGGCAGGGTAGGCTTTACCAGTAGCCTGGAAGAATTGCAGGTTTCTGCTGATTCAATCAAGCATCGTTATGCAAACCGAACTCTGAACTTTGTATTCACCCCGGTAACACGTAACATTAAGAGCGTTGAACAAACCTCAGTTAATCCTAACCCTGCAGATGATTATGTTACTATCAACAATGCGTTGAATGAAAACGTAACGCTGAGAATTGTGGATATGGAAGGCAGGGAAGTGATGCACCTGGAAAATGTACACCCCGGCAGGCTGACAGTTTCAGTCAAAGACCTTGCATCAGGAATTTATATTTTCCAGTTGTTGTCCGATAAAAATATTTACTCAGGAAAGATTGTAAAACGATAGTTATACCGCTTCAATCACCATCGCTGAAGCGCCGCCGCCGCCATTGCAGATGCCTGCTGCGCCGTACTTGCCTTTATTTTGCTTCAGCACGTTGATCAACGTCACAATGATTCTTGCACCCGAAGCGCCCAAGGGATGACCTAAAGAAACAGCGCCGCCGTTTACATTCACCTTTGCCGGATCCAGCTTCATTTCACGGATGTTGGCAAGGCCTACAACGGAAAATGCTTCATTCAGCTCCACAAAATTTATGTCGTCCATCTTCAGTCCTGCCTTGGCAACAGCCTTGGGCAATGCCTTGGATGGAGTAGTGGTGAACCATTCCGGCGCCTGCTCCGCATCGGCATAGCCGCGAATGATAGCAATGGGTTTTATTTTCAGCTGTTCTGCTTTTTCCTTGCTCATCAACACCACAGCAGCAGCGCCGTCATTGATGGTAGAAGCATTGGCAGCCGTCACGGTGCCGTCCTTTTGAAAAACAGGTTTCAGCTCAGGTATCTTCTCAAACTTAACATTCTTGTATTCTTCGTCTTCTTTAAACTGAATGGGGTCACCTTTGCGCTGCGGTATTTCGACAGGTACAATTTCATCGTTGAACTTTCCCGCTGCCCATGCAGCCTGTGAACGTTTATAGGATTCTATTGCAAAATCGTCCTGGTCCTTTCGGGATATATTGCATTCTTTGGCACACAATTCAGCGGCATTGCCCATAGGCTTATTGTCATAAGCATCCGTTAATCCATCTTTAGATAATCCATCTACCAGGGCAGCGTTGCCGAATTTATTTCCCCAACGCATGCCGTCAGCATAAAATGGCGCCATGCTCATGTTCTCCATGCCGCCGGCTACAACCACATCGTTATCACCCAGCATGATGCTCTGTGCACCGTTCATAATGGCTTTCATACCGGAAGCGCATACCTTATTAATAGTAGTGCACGGAACATTATCGGGAATGCCTGCATACTTTGCTGCCTGCCTTGCCGGAGCCTGTCCCACATTGGCCTGCACCACGCAGCCCATCAGCACTTCATTCACTTCTTTTGCATCTACGCCTGCCTTTGCAAGAGCGCCCTTAATAGCAGCCGCCCCTAATTTAGGAGCAGATACACCAGCTAATGAACCTCCAAAACTTCCGATCGGTGTTCTTACGGCCGATACGATATACACTTCTTTCATCTATTGATACGATTACACAGGTTAATAAAAAGATTACACTGATATTTTCAGGCTGCAAAATTAGTTAAATAAAATGGGAGAGAGGGCGGTGAAAAAGGTAGTTCATAAACAGTGCCCCCTGATTTGTTCAGATTAAGGCAAATTATCCTTCGCAAATTTCAAATTATCCTACGAAGACTTGCAATTTGCATATGCAAATTTGAAATCATGCTGCGAAGACTTGAGATTTGCCTACGAAAATTTGAAATTCTTCTTTGCAAATTTGAAATTCTTCTTTGCAAATTTGAAATCATGCTTTGCAAATTTGAAATTATCCTACGAAGATTTGAAATAATCCTACGAAAACTTGAAATTTTCCTACGAAGATCAGCGATTTTCCTACGAAGACTTCAAATTATCCTACGAAAATTTGGGAATTACGAAGGCTGTTTTGTGTGATAGATAATGAACGGGAGCTTTAACAAAGCACAAAAAAATAGTTAAAGTTCCAATTTTAATCCGTCGTATGCAGGATGGACATTGGCAGGAAGCTCTTTTTCCAATTCTTCATGCAGGCCCAGCTGGTGACTAATGTGAATGAGGTAAGCCTGTTCAGGCTTTAGCTCTTCAATCATCTTCAGCGCCTGTTCCAGCGTAAAATGTGAAATGTGCGGTTCTCGTCTTAAAGCATTGATGGCAAGCACCTTTGAGCCTTTTACTTTTTCTTTTACGTGGTCAGGTATAAAGTTGGTATCAGTGATATATGAAAAATCACCGATGCGGAAACCAAGTATGGGCAACCGGTAATGCATCAGCTCCAGCGGAAGAAAGGTAGTGCCGCTAATTTCAAAAGGTAAATTATGAATGGTGTGAAGCTTTACTTTCGGAATGCCTGGATAATCAGTGTCATCAAATATATAATGAAATTCACGCTTTAAGGCAACCTGGACGCCTTCAGATGCATAGACATCCATCTCCTTTTTTTGTATGTAGTTGAAAGCCCGCACATCATCAAGCCCGGCAATGTGGTCTTTGTGCTCATGAGTAAATATAATAGCATCGAGCTTCATCACCTTTTCGCGCAGCATTTGCTGGCGAAAGTCGGGCCCTGTATCAATGACGAAAACATTTCCGTTGTCTTCAATCATGACAGAAGTGCGAAGCCGTTTGTCTTTGGGGTTAGCGGAGGTACATACACGGCATGTGCATGCAATGAGCGGAACTCCTTGCGAGGTGCCGGTGCCGAGAAAAGTGATTTTCATTCGCCTGTGGCGGTCACCTTTTCCTGTGTTAACTCATGGTGTAGCTTCTTGCTCTTATCATCGAGCAACGTTTCATCAAAAGGAAGCTGCTTCAACGCTTCGATGAGGAAACCGATTTTGTTTTCAATAGTTGAAAATTTATTGACAACAATGACTTTTAAGTTTTCCAGTATGCAGAAGCCTGACTTGAAATTTCCCTTTTCATAGCGGATGCTATAATCTGCCTGACCGAAAAGATCTTCCAGCTTGTCTAAATAAGATTGAGTGAATTTGGACATGATGCAAATATAGCCGTTTTAGGGTATACGGTTTACTGTTTTCGGTTAAGTTCTCAAGTCTTTCTGTGAATAACCGTAAACAGTAAACGGTAAATAGTAAATTTTTATGTTTTTCTTTGCACCGCTTTTAAAATTATGATCTCTTTATGAGAATCGCTGTTCCAAAGGAAACAAAGGAAAGGGAAAACCGGGTTGCGCTGACTCCTGATGTTGTTCAATCGCTGGTAAAGGCAGGCTTTGAATGCATCGTGGAAAGCGGCGCAGGCGATAACTCTTATTTAGCTGATTCGCAATACATAGCTGCCGGTGCGCAAATCGTTCCTGATAAGCAAAAGCTTTACAGCGATGCCGATGTAGTGCTGAAGGTGAATCCTCCCGAAGTGTCAGAAATTGCCTGGATGAAAAAGGAGGCTGTGCTCATTTCATTTATGTGGGCAGCCACAAATCCTGAATTAGTAGATGCCTGTGCAAGGCAGGGCATCAGCGCTTTTTCCATGGATGCCATTCCCCGTATTTCACGTGCACAAAAAATGGATGCACTCAGCTCGCAAAGCAACCTGGCCGGCTATAAAACAGTTTTGCTGGCTGCAAATGCATTAGGTAAAATATTTCCGCTGATGATGACTGCTGCAGGTACCATCAAGCCATGCAAAGTGGTGATTATGGGTGCCGGGGTGGCTGGTTTGCAGGCCATTGCAACGGCTAAGCGCTTAGGGGCCATCGTGGAAGTGAGTGATATTCGCCCTGAAACAAAGGAGCAGGTGCAGTCCCTGGGCGGAAAATTCATTGAGGTGCAGGGTGATGCTTCCATTAAAACAGAAGGTGGTTATGTGAAAGGTGTTTCGGAGGAATTTCTTAAGAAGCAGCAGGAGCTTATATATAAGCATGTGACCGGCGCTGACATTGTCATAACAACAGCGTTGATACCGGGCAAGAAAGCTCCCGTATTGGTAACGGAGGAAATGGTAAAGAATATGAAAGCCGGGTCTGTCATTGTGGACATGGCCACAGAGCAGGGTGGTAATTGTGTGTTGAGTGAAAAGGATAAGACGGTGCTTAGAAACGGCGTGACGATTATCGGTGAATCAAACCTTCCATCGCTTCTTCCTTTAAATGCAAGTGAGCTATATGCAAAGAATATTTCTACGTTCCTGTTACACCTGGCAACGAAGGAAGGCTTCAAGTGGGAAATGGAAGAAGAGATTACAAAAGGATCATTAATTGTGCACCGGGGACAGGCTGTTCATCCGGCTGTTAAGAAGCTTAATTAATATACATGGAAAGTATGATCAATTTTTTCGGCGAGAACATCCAGATGATTTACATCCTGGTGCTCTCGGTTTTTGTTGGCGTGGAGGTGATCGGGAAAGTGCCTTCCGTGCTGCATACGCCGCTAATGTCAGGTGCTAATGCCATTCACGGCGTTGTTATAGTGGGTTCCATTATCGTGATGCTGAATGCAGAACCGGATAATTATCTTTTGCTGTCGCTTGGCTTTGTAGCCGTTGTTCTTGGAACATTGAATGTTGTCGGGGGATTTGTGGTGACGGATCGCATGCTTGAATTTTTTAAGAAGAAAAAGTAAGGACTTATGCTGGCCAAACATGTTCTCGACCTGATTTATCTTTTTGCTTCCATAACCTTTGTTGTGGGGCTGAAAATGTTGTCTCATCCCGATACGGCGCGCAGAGGTAATTTAATAGCCGCTGCAGGTATGTTTATTGCCATCGTCGGCACGATTGCTCTGCACGAAGGAGAGGTTCAGCCTGTTATATATATTCTTATTGCTGCTGCCATACTGTTAGGAACCGTTATCGGCTGGATGACAGCGAGGCGCGTGGCCATGACCAAGATGCCCGAGCTGGTTTCACTTTTCAATGGAATGGGTGGCGCCTGTGCTGCATTGATTTCATTGCTGGAGTTTCATCATAACGTGGGCAATACTACCCGTATTGTAGTGATCATGCTCGGATTGATTATCGGCAGCGTTTCTTTTGCTGGAAGTATTATTGCCTTTATGAAGCTGAATGGCACGCTGAGAAAAGCCATCCGACTTCCTAAATACAATATTTTGAATACCATTATGATGATTGTGGTGTTTGCATTAGGAGGTTTTCTTGCTTTCAGCGGAAGCGAGTCCAACGTGATGCTGTATGGTGTCCTCGCCCTGGCGCTTATATATGGTGTCATGTTTGTTATTCCGATCGGCGGAGCAGACATGCCTGTAGTCATCTCCCTGCTGAACTCATTCACAGGACTTGCCGCGGCCATGGGTGGCTTCCTGTATGGCAACCAGGTGATGCTGACCGGGGGTATCCTGGTGGGCTCTGCCGGTACGCTGCTTACCATTGTCATGTGCAAGGCCATGAATCGTCCGCTGTTTAATGTCATTTTTGGCGCCTTCGGTGAAGGTGCTGTAGCAGGAGCAGGAAGCAGCGCAACAGGCGGAACAGTGAAAGATATTTCTATCAGCGATGCTGCCGTACTGATGAATTACTCCAAAAAAGTGATCATCGTGCCCGGTTACGGGCTTGCTGTGGCCCAGGCTCAGCATGTGATTCATGAATTAGAACAGTTGCTCGAAGAACGCGGAGTGGATGTGAAATATGCCATTCATCCTGTGGCAGGACGCATGCCCGGACACATGAATGTATTGCTTGCAGAAAGCAATGTGGATTACAGCAAGCTGGCAGAAATGGAAGAAGTAAATCCTGAGTTTGCTAATACGGATGTGGTGCTGGTAGTAGGAGCGAACGATGTTGTCAATCCTGCAGCCAAAACCAATCCTGCTTCTCCTATATATGGCATGCCTATTTTAGATGTGGAGAATGCGCGGCACATCATCATTAATAAGCGCAGCATGAATGCTGGTTATGCCGGCATTGACAATGAGCTTTTCTATAATCCGAAGACAAATATGCTTTTCGGTGATGCCAAGGATGCTTTGACCAAGCTCGTGGCTGAATTAAAAACCATGTAACGACACGTTGAAGATGTGTTAATCTTCAATAATCATTTTTCCCCTGGCAACGGATTGGTCTCCGTTGATGACTTCAAAGAAATACATGCCATTGGCCAACGTTCCTTTTTCAACTACAAATTCCCTGCTGTCAGATGATTGGCGGCGGACTTCTTTTCCCATCCTGTCATATATAAGAAGTTTCAAATTTTTTGTTGACGTCTCTGCCAGGCCTGTCAGGAAAATGGTAGTGGCTTTTGAAAAAGGATTGGGAAGAATGTTGACCTCAGCGTAAACACTGTTTTTGCTTTTATCCGGCGGGCAGCCTGTCAGTGCATGAAAGGCATCAGCCTTGCCATAACCCCAATGATAGTCAGGAAGTGCAGTACCTGTTTGCCAGTCTTTTTTAGCACAACCTGTTATTGCATTTTTAAAATCCAGGTTCGTGGCGTTCGGATACTTTTGAAAGTAAAGTGCAGCAATGCCAGCCACCACGGGCGATGCAGCTGAGGTGCCCCCGTTGACTTTATGGTAGCATCCTAACCCCAGCGAAGGATCATGGATGGAAACAAAATAAGGAATGAAGGACATCACTGCACAGGATAGTATATGGTCACCGGTGGCCGCTATATCCGGCTTTTGGCGACCGTCGCGGGTTGGTCCTACACTTGATTCACCCGTCAGCTCACCTGCAATTTCATTTGTTGTGATCAGCGAATCGTCGCAGTCGTAATGCCGGTTGCGGTCCACATAGTTGGCTACGGTCACCACCTGTTCACTGCAGGCAAAGCTATTGGAGAGGTTCATGTCAAGGTCCGGCCTTTTGTAGTGAACGATGGCCGGGTAAGCGACTGGTGTGGGTAATGCACCTTTGTAATGCTCTGTACTCCACACATCAAAACGGCCTATACCGGTAATCATCAGCCGCCATAAATAGGACAAGGAATCTGGTTTTATGAAAAACTCCATTCCATAGGCATTACCCTGTACGCTTCCGGCAGTTTCAATAATGCCGATGCGGTTACCGCCATTGTACAGCGTATCCTTTTGGTCAATGTTTAAATGGGCCGTGGCCGTGCTGAATGGATACAGTGCACGAATGCTGTGGGCAGCGGTGTCTTCTGCGGCTACTGCAAAGTGTATGTTCTTCATAGCGCTGCTGTCGCCCCACATTTGTATATAGACATATCTGTTATTGTTTGTGGCATACCAGGTGAAGTTGGTGTCAGTGGGGGATGCATTATATCCCAGATGCAGGTACAGGCTGCCCCAGTTGCCTGCAGCAGCTACCAGGCAGCGGCCTTTCTTTGCTGTTATATAGGAGTCAATCAGCTGTGCTTCCAGGTCCTGCCCGTCATGCGAACCATAGTAATCGCCGAGAGAAGCATTGATAACACATGGTTTGCCCAGCGCATCTGCCTTGCTGAATATATAGTGTACAGCATCTGCAATTCGCGTATCCGTTCCGGAATAGGTGAAATCATAAGCAACCATGATGATGTCTGACTTCGGAGCAACACCTTTGTTTACCCCGGCGGCCAGGCCATTGCCGGCGCCTACACCGGTCACAAAGGTGCCATGCCCGAAGGACCTTTCAGCAGATTCATTGCCCGCTGTTCCTGCATCTATTTCTGCATGGGTCCATTCCTGACCGTAACCATAAGGTTGCGGTGTATTCATAGAATCCGGCATGGCCATATCCCATATATATTGAATGCGTGAATGACCGGATTCATCTTTAAAATCAGGATGCGTATAGTCAACACCGCTGTCTATAAAACCCAATAGGATGCCGTCCCCGTCATACCCCTGTGTTAAGGGATACCTGCCTTGCTGTACCTCGTTTACATTGTTGCGCACACGCATGGTATCATTTAAAAGTTGTAGGTGACGTTTGTAGCTTTCAATTCGTGTCACATCTTTACTTTCAGCAAAGCGACCGATTGAATTGGCAGGAATTTTAAGGGCAGCAATAGTTCCCCGGGAGTATTTGAAAGTGCCGCCGACGCTTTCCGAAAGTTTTTGAATTTCCCCTATATCTCCTTTAACCAGCACATCCACCATAATCGGAGTAGCTGTTCTAAGACCCATCATGCGTAAAACCTCGCTATTCACTTTATGGTTCGTTTGCCCGAAAAGAGGGTGGAAAAGCAGTGAAAAAACAAGAAAAAAGCAATAAAAGGGTCGGAACATAAGTGGCATATAACCTAACAAAGGTATTGAAATAAGAAGTGTAATAAGTGTTAATTCAGTATGTTAAAGATTGTTTTTGCACAATAAAGGCCGTTAAATCCCGTTATTTTAATTATGCTGATGAAATTAATAAAGCTTTGCTGTTTTAATTTGTTTTTCTACATTTGCATCCCTTTTAAAAAAATAGATAAAAGAATGTTAAAACAGTATGAGACCGTATTCATCATGACTCCTGTATTAAGCGAGGAGCAATTGAATGAGTGCGTGTCGAAATTCAAGAAGATAATCCTCTCCGCCGATGGTGGATCCAAACTTGTTTTTGAAAACAATTGGGGATTACGCAAACTGGCATACCCGATCCACAAGAAAACCACGGGTTTTTATTACCTCCTGGAGTATAAAGCTGAGGGAGATGTAATTGCAAAGCTTGAAACAGAGTTTAAGCGTGATGAACGCATTATGCGTTTTTTGACGATTGTTCTCGACAAGCATGCCATTCTCTACAATGAGAATAAGCGTAAGAATGCGGCCGAGAGAAAAGACGAAAAAACTAACGCTTAAAAGTAAAAAACGAAATGGCTACTAATCCCAATGCAGATGTGCGCTATTTGACTCCGCCGACGGTGGACGTTACGCGCCAGAAATATTGCCGCTTCAAAAAGAAGGGCATTAAGTATATAGATTATAAGGATCCAAACTTTTTGCTGAAGCTGGTGAATGAGCAGGGCAAGCTATTGCCACGCAGGCTTACCGGTACTTCACTGAAGTATCAGCGTAAAGTAGGACAGGCTGTAAAGCGTGCGCGTCACATCGCTTTATTACCTTATGTTGCAGATCTTTTAAAAAATTAAGGAGGACAAACGATGGATGTTATTTTAAAACAGGATTTAAGCAATCTTGGTTATGCTGATGATATTGTAAAGGTAAAACCGGGCTATGCCCGTAATTACCTTATTCCCCGTGGCCTTGCTGCACTTGCAACAGAATCGAATAAAAAGATGCTGGCGGAAACTTTGAAGCAGCGCGCTCACAAGGCGCAGAAGCTGAAAGGCGATGCAGAAGCAGTGGCAAAGCAACTGGAAGAAATGACACTGCAGATCGGTGCAAAGGTGGGAGAGAGCGGAAAGATTTATGGTTCTGTTACTCCTTTACAGATTGCTGAAGCTTTGTACCGTCATGGTGTGGAAGTGGATCGTAAGAAAATTCACATGGACGATGAGCATATCAAGACCCTTGGTGTGTACACGGCTACCGTAAACATTCACAAGGATGTTAAAGCCAAGGTTAAATTTGAAGTAGTAGCTGAATAAGCTCACTAACCTATAAATATGAAGGACGATCCGCCACCCGGCGGATCGTCCTTTTTTGTACCATTAAGTAAACTTTAACACATGGGTTCATACCTAATTCATGCAAACGGTCGTTTGTAATGTATCTTTGTTTAACAATTTAAAATCAAAAAAAATGAAAAAGATCCTGGTTACCTTATCGTTGATTGCTTTCGTTGCATTTGCATCAAATGCGCAGACAGCGGCTACGACTACTTCAAAAGAAGATAAGAAAGAGACAGTAAAGACAGAAGCAACAAGTAAGGATGCTACAACTACTAAGAAAGCTTGTTGCAGCCACAAAAGCAGTGCTGCTGCTAACTGCAAAGACAAGAGTGTAAAAGATTGCTCTACTAAAGCAAATTCTGATTCAAAGGCTCAAAAGACAACAAAAGATTCGGGAACCAATTAAGAGTTAATTGTTCTGAGAGGAAATGCTCATTCTGCGAAAGCGGGATGAGCATTTTTTGTTTTATATATCATAGAAATGCCTTCAATCCTTCCAGGCTGCTGATTTCATACGTCACCTGCTCATCATGCTTCAAGTTGAGCGGGTTGAAGAATACACTGTCCCATCCGGCATTCCTTGCACCTGCAATGTCCACATCCAGGCCATCACCAATCATAATGACTTCGTGAGCTTGGGTTGAAGCTGCTTCCAGGGCATGGTGGAAGATGCGCACGTCAGGCTTTTTATGCCCCACCTGGTCGGAGGTGATAACGTTTTCAAAAAAATGATCGATGCCTGAAGACTGCAGCTTCAGGTGCTGCACCTCTTCAAACCCGTTGGTGATAATGTGCATCCTGTATTTGAGTGAAAGGTACTGCAGGGTTTCCTTAGCATGCGGAAACAATTTATTTCTTCTCGGTCCTGCCATCACGTAATCATGTTCAATTCCTTCGGGCACTAACTCCGGATCCAATCCCATATCCCAAAAGGTGTATTCAAAACGTTTGGCCCGCAGGGTTTCCTTATCAATTTTGTTGAGACGGTATTGCTCCCACATCATGATATTACGTTCTACATATTTTTCGTGAAAGAAGTCAAATGAGGGAACACCTAATTTCTCAAGAGCATATTTTTCAAAAAGCTCAAGCAGCGTCTCCCTTGAGTTAGTGGTAAAATCCCACAGCGTATTATCCAAATCAAAAAACAAATGCTTGTAGGTCTTCATTCGCTTAGAATTTCAGGAATTGTATGCAGGTGATGCAATTCAAAGATGCCTGTCAGCAAAAGCGACCAGGACGTGATCGAAATAAACATATATAGCAGGATCTTCTTGTCGTTGTGCTCCAGCCGGGTAATGATGAATGTGCCGATGGGGATGGAAAAGAGCACAGGCGTTAATGCTGCAATGCCAATCAATCCAAATCTTTTCCAGAGCCGGATGATTCTCCTGTTACGGGGAGTAAATATTTTTCTTTGCCTGTCTTCTTTAGTCACATACTCATAATGCACTTCCACGGCAGGGTTAATGTCTGCTGTCGGGCTGGAGAAGCGTTCCCTTTTTCCATGCCAGTAGTTCTGCACTTTTTTCCGCAGCTTCCTGTAGGCAGGCACCAGGTGCTCATTCAGGTAAATGATTAACGTCACGCCTATCATGCCTCCTGTAATGATGGCTATATTGGTCATCCAGAAGTCCAGGTCTATTTCACCATACTTCTGTGTGCGCCAATACACCACAGGCCCGCCAAGAAACTTGACGCTGCTAATGGCAACTAATAAAAGATAGTTGATTAACGTTCTCAATGAAAGAAGCTGCTACAATAAAAAGTTGGGTAAAGCTTAAATCAAATAAAAAAATGTTTAGTGTTAACTTTTCAAACCAAAAGCAAGATCGCCCGCATCCCCCAATCCGGGCACTATATAAGAATGTGCTGTCAGTTCTTCATCCAAAGCGCCGATCCAGAGCGTGACATTGGAAGATAAATGACTTTGAACGTGGGCCACTCCTTCAGCGCTTGCAATGGCTGCTACGATATGCGTATGCCCGGGCAATCCTTTTCTCATCAATTCTTTATAGGTAAGCACAATGGAAGCGCCCGTTGCAAGCATGGGGTCGCACAAAATTAACACACGGTCATTCAGCAGGGGAGAAGATATATATTCCACCTTTATGTCAAAGCTGCCGTCCTTATGCGGCCTGCGGTAAGCGCTGATGAATGCATGATCGGCATGATCAAAATAATTCATCACTCCCTGGTGTAAAGGCAAACCTGCACGAAGAATCGTAGCAACAACAGGTTGTTCTGACAACACAGGCACGTTGGCAACACCCAGCGGTGTGATTACTTCTTTAGACGCAAAAGGCAATTGCTTGCTGATTTCATAAGCGAATATTTCCCCCATGCGTTCCAGGTTCCTGCGGAAACGCATCCTGTCCTTTTGCACTTCCACATCACGCAGCTCAGCAATAAAATTATTAATGACGGAATGAGAGTTACCTAAGATGTGAACCATACGGTGTATGTTTACGGTTTACTGTTACGTTTTATTTTTTTATCCAACGTACAAATTTAGGAAGCATATTCCTTTTGATGCGTAAATATACGGCTTCTTTTGATCCAAAGCTACTATAAAAGCGTGCCAGGTTCTTGTCCATGGATCCTTCAAAGTCCAGTACAAAACCCTGCTGGGCAGTGGATTTAATCATGTGATCAATGATCAGGCTCATGGCCCCGCTTTTTCTTCCTTCAGGCGAGACGGCAGAAAAAAGGAAAATTATTTTTTTAAGCCCGATGATAAAAACAGCTCCGGCACAAAGCGCTCCCTCACCTGTCCTGGCGCCCACAACAATGGCTGAGTTTCTTTTCTCCGCTTCCTTCACAATTTTTAAAAGCATTTCATACTGCTTTGGCTTGAGCTGGTAATCCTTCCCTTTGTGCTTCTTAAACAATTTTACAATTTCGCCCGCCTCTGTATTGCTGTCCAATGCCACTCCTGACTTATGTGCTTTCGCTATGTTCCTTATAATATTCTGCGAGTAGTTTTTGGAGAGCGTTTTGTAATCCTTATTCAGGTTAAGGTGAAAGGTTATATAGGCTGAAGTTTTAAAGTCACGTGACAAAAAACGGTTTGCCGTATTGCAATTTATTTCAATGAAGCGGTACCGTTCAGCAACGATGGAAAGATAATTTTGCATCAAGGCCGGGGTAATAGGGTTATCTGAAAACACCCCCAGCTGCTGTGTGAAATGCGGCTGATGCAGGTATTCAATGCCGTATTTTTTATTTTGCGTCAAAGGCATAACAGATTTATAATCATCTTCTACCAGCGCATCCCACTTGGGAGAAACCACATCAAGGTACCAGCTCAAAGCATACACCAGGCCATTGGAAGCCTCCTTAATGCATTGATCCCATTTCTGGCGATTAATTTCTTTATGTGTTAAATACAGGATCATACTCAATTGCGCGCCAGGATTACCATCTTCTCATATATATCCTTCCATCCCTGCCAGGGATCTGTTTCGCTTAACGATTCATTGTGCCACAGGGTGATAAAAGTTCCGTTCACCTTCTTCACTTCATTTACCAGCGGTTCTATATAAGATAAAGCGTCTTCAGGTTTTACCTTCATGCTGTAGCGCAGGGTAGCATCCATCACGGCAAAGGGATGTATTTTTAATGCAGTGGTTGTTTCGCGGGGCAGATCGTAAAAATAAAACGGTGTGCAGATGCTTGCCCTGAAGCCTGTCTCAGCTGAATACCCCATCGTGTAGTCATCGGTGATGTCATTCTCCAGCAGCCTCCTGTACGTATCCGGAAAGGTAAGCTTGAGGAAATGCTGCCTGCTGTTTTTAACATCCCGCTTCAGCACTTTTGATAAACGCCTTATTTCTTTTTTAAGATTCTCCGGCTGCGAATTGCTCAGGAAGGAAGGATGAATACCGATTTCATTGTAATCGGCAATAGACTTAATCAGCTCCTGCAGGTCTTTGCTGCTGATCGGTACGTTCTTATCGTTCTCTGCATAATCGCCTAAAAGAAAAAAGTAAACGCATTTGAGATCATACTTCTTTTGAATGTCAGCCAGTATTTCATAGGTATCATACGGATCTTCCTGCAGGCCCATCAGCACAGCAGATCTTTTGCCAAAGCCTTGTATGTCAGCGCTGGCCAGGGTGCGGGCAAAAGCTCCCAGGGTGCGCACCACGCCTTTCTCCTTGTATGCAAATGCATTGTCAATATCGATAGTAGATATATAGTGATATTTTTTCTCCGGGAATTTCAGGTGAGGGTAGCGGTCGCTGATTACTTTCCTGATTTTCTCCACCCATGTATTCACAATAGGTGTGCGCAGAAACCCTTTGTTATAAGCAAGGCTCTCCCGCGCATCAAACCGGTCATACACATCCTTTTTACCCGGCAGGTATTCTTCATACCGGCTCACGAGGTAAAAGCCTGCAGCAAACGGATCAAACGGTAAGGCGTATTTGGGATGCGTGGCAAAGAATGCTTTCGTGTCCTCCCAGTCAAAGACATTGATGTCCTGCGGCTTAATGCGCTTTTCAAACAGCAGCGGCGTGGCATAAAAGAATAATTCATCTGACACAGGCTGGGCTGCATAGCTTATTTTTGGTTCATGACTTTCCGCAAAGGATGACGCATCATGCGTAAGCTTGTATTCAATACCTAATATCTCCTTAAAAGCAAGATCGAATATATACCGAAGACGGGGAGGGGCGGACGAGGAATAGATAAGCAGCATTGGAATAATTAAAAATTAAAAATTAACAATTAAGAATTATCACAAGGGCCTTCCATCCTTAATTCTTAATTTTTAATTCTTCATTTTTTAAAGAAGTCCTTCGTCGGCAAAGCTAAAGAATCCCTGTTGAGTAACGATGATGTGATCCAGCACAGGAATCTCCAGCACCTTGCCTGCCTGCACAATGTTTTTGGTTAGAGAAATGTCAGCATCGCTGGGTTTTGTATTGCCGCTTGGATGGTTATGGCAAAGGATAATGGAAGACGCTTTGTTATCCAGCGCATATTTAAAAATCATCTTCGGATCCACTACCGTACCTGACATTCCTCCTGAGCTCACAGGCTGCTTGCCCATCACCAGGTTAGCACGGTTCAGAAACAATATCCAGAACTCTTCATGCAGGTGATCGCCCAGCAGCGGTTGGAAAATATCGGCAGCATCTTTACTGGATGTGATCTTTTCTCGTTTCACCCCGTCGCTTTCCTTTCGCCTTCTGCCCAGTTCCATGGCAGCAATAATGGTGATGGCCTTGGCTTCACCGATGCCTTTAAACTCCATCAGGTCTTTAGCAGAAAGCCTTCCCAGCTCATTCAGGTTGTTTTCCACCTTGCCCAGAATCCGCTTTGACAATTCCACCGCTGTTTCTTCTGCATTGCCTGAGCTGATAAGGATGGCGATTAACTCAGCATCACTGAGCACGTGCCGGCCTTTAAGCATCAGCTTTTCACGTGGACGATCTTCTTCTGCCCATGCTTTGATCGTAAGTTTTTCCATGTTCGTTTGAGTTTTGCACCTCAAACCTACAAAATAAAAAAGGTCTTTCCGTTTTTTCGGAAAGACCCTCAGTTGTTTTCTTGTGTGTAATTACTTGATGTGGTTCACATGCACTGCCAGCTCTGACTTCAGGTTGGAAGCTTTGTTCTTATGAATTACATTGGTTTTAGCCAACTTGTCAAGCATAGCCGTTAACTTGGGAAGAGCAGCCGTAGCTTCTTTTTTATCTGCTATGGTGCGGAAATTCTTGATCGCATTACGAACAGTCTTTGCCTGGTACTTGTTGCGAAGCTCCTTTGCCTTATTGGAACGGATTCTCTTGATTGACGACTTATGGTTTGCCATTGCTTATTTTTTGATTTTGGGAGCGCAAATATACAACAATCACTATAATTTGCAATATTCTTCACTTCCTTCTTTTTCTTATTTTTTATCAATTTTAGGCCTTTTTTCCTAAATATTCCGTCCGGGAAAGGAATTCCGTCCGTCCGGGAAGCCGATTCTTTCCCTCCGGAAGCCGTTTTCTTCCCTCCGGCAAGCGATTTCTTCCCTCCGGAAACCGATTTCTTCCCTCCAGTAAGCGATTTCTTCCTTCCGGAAACCGATTTCTTCCCTCCGGTAAGCAATTCTTTCCTTCCGGAAAGCGATTTCTTCCCTCCGGAAGCCGATTTCTTCCCTCCGGAAAGCGATTTCTTCCTTCCGGAACCCGATTTCTTCTATCCGGGAAGCGATTTCTTCCCTCCGGAAACCTATTCTTTCATCCAAACCAATCAAATTTTTCCGAAATGATTACGTTCTGAGCTTCAAATAATCCCGTTTTTTTTCATATCATTTACTATCTTCGCGACCGTGTTAAAAAAAGGCTCCATCTCCCTGCTTATTCTTTTGGGTTTCATTGCAGTTTTTGCAAGCTGCAGCAAATACTCCAAAGTGATGAAAAGCACGAACATGGAGGAAAAGTACAATGCCGCAGTAGCGTATTACGATAACAAGGATTACCAACGTGCTGTGGGGCTCTTTGAAGAAATGATTCCTTATGTAAGAGGAACCAAGCGGGCAGAAAAAGTGTATTACTACTACTGCTATTGCAACTATTACATTGAGGATTACCTGACAGCAGCAACTGATTTTCAGAACTTTGCCATCACCTTTCCCAACAGCGAGTATGCAGAAGAGTGTTTATATATGCATGCTTACTGTTATTACCTGGATTCCCCCATCTATTCACTGGACCAGGAAAATACGGTGAAGGCCATCAATGAATTTCAGTTGTTCATCAATAAGCATCCGCAAAGTGCACGTGTACAAAAGTGCAACGGCATTATTGATGAGCTCAGGTTTAAGCTGGAGTCAAAGGACTTTGAAATTGCAAAGCAGTATTTCAACCTGGGTGATTACAAGGCTGCCTCCGTAGCATTTAAAAATGTGCTGGCCGATTATCCGGCCACACATTATAAAGAGGAGGCCATGTTCCTCATTCTTAAATCGAATTACCTGCTGGCTGTGAACAGCGTGGAGAAAAAGAAGCATGAGCGGTACAATCAAACCATTGCTACCTACACTGAAGTGAAAGATAATTTTGTTTCAAGTAAATATATAAAAGAAGCCAACGACATTCTTGACAATTGTAAAAAAGCAGTTGACAAGCTAATTAAAAACAATTCATAATAATCAATAACAAGATCAAAGATTAGCAATGGAAAATTATTGCCCGGCATTAATCTAAAATCTAAAATCTAAAAAGATGAATTATAAATCAGAAGTAAGCACCACCGTTACCCGCAACATGGCTGAATTTGAAAAATCAACGGGGAACATTTATGAAAGCATTGCTATCATTGCCAAGCGCGCCAACCAGATCAGCTCTGAGTTAAAGGATGAGCTGAACTCCAAGCTTTCTGAGTTTAACACTGCCAGCGACAACCTGGAAGAAATTTTTGAAAACCGCGAGCAGATAGAAATATCAAAATACTACGAGCGCCTTCCCAAACCATCCTTAGTGGCTGTGCAGGAATTCGCTGATGGTAAAATTTATCACCGCAATCCGATCAAGGAAGAACAAAAGTAATGTGCGGATGCAACCGCCTGAGGCGGACACATCACCACCTCAGTTTGATCTGAACTGGCCGGTAAAGGAGCCGCCGGTGAGCTGAATGATATCTCCGTTGGAGTTGTAAAGCTTACAGCTGAAAGAAGATTCTATTTTCACATTGTTGCCCGAGGGTTGTGATTTAGTGACGGTGAAAACACTGCCTGTCTGATCGCCCCGCTCTGAATTCCATGTAATGCCGTTTTTATCTATATAGTTGATGGCTATGCCATCAGTCACGGTGCCTGTCAAATAGGGTACGTTGCCGGCACCAAAGAATCCCTGGAAGGCAGAAGAGGACGGCAAGCCTCCGGAAAATAAAAGGTATTGTTTCCTGAAGGTGACGGCAAATTCAGCATTGCGTATGGTGCTTGCATAGCTGCCCTTGACTTGCGAGCCTCCGGAAGGAATATTGGATGCGCTGTAACTGGCCTGGCCTGCACCCGGAGGGTTTTGTGTAGAAATGCTGGCTATATATCCGTTAAAGCGGCCGAAGAAGATGGAATCATCAGGTATATCTGAATCCACCTTTTTACATGCTGACAAGGAGATGCAAACAAAAAGCCAGATGAATAATTTTTTCATATAGTATAGGTAACGGCAGCCAAAATTACAACTTACTTCTAACGAAGCAACTAATGAGAATGTTCAGGGTTTATCCGCAGATATAGGGTTAAAAGCGTTTAATTCAGATACCTTCGCAATTCGTAAATTCGTATTTATTCGTATTCGTAGATGAATCTTCTGTCTGCAGAGCAAATATCCAAGGCCTTTGGCGATAAAGTTCTTTTTGAAAAAATCTCCTTTGGTTTGGAAGAAGGTGAGAAGGTGGCCTTGGTGGCCCGTAACGGCGCGGGCAAAACAACGCTCATGAAAATACTTGCAGGCGCTGATATTCCTGATGCAGGTAACATAGTGATGCGCAAGGGCATCCGCGTAGCTTTTCTGGACCAGGAACCTGCTTTTAATGAAGAGCAGACGGTAATTGAAAATGTATTCAGCCATCAAAGCGTGCTGCGTGATGCTATTGAAGAATATGAAGAAGCCATAGCACAGCATGAAACCAATCAGGATGAAGCCAGCACACAGCGCTTGCATCATGCTTCCGCAGCCATGGATGCCACGGCAGCATGGGATTTTGAAGTGCGTGCTAAACAGGTGCTTTCAAAGCTGAATGTTTTTCTTCCCACACAAAAAATAAAAACGCTTTCAGGGGGACAGCGCAAGCGCCTGGCCCTGGCGCGTGTTATCATACTTCAGCCTGAGCTGCTCATATTGGATGAACCAACCAATCACCTCGATGTGGAGATGATTGAATGGCTGGAGGATTACCTGTCACGCCAGCAGATCACGCTGCTCATGGTGACGCATGACCGTTATTTCCTGAACAATGTCTGCAACCAGGTGTGGGAGCTGGATGAAGGAAAGCTGTATCAATACAAAGGGGAAGGCGGTTTGATATCAGAAGACCCGTATGAATACTTTCTTTTAAAGAAGGAAGAGCGCGAGTTCGTGGAATCACGCGCAGCTGATAAAACAAGAAACATATTAAAGCGTGAGCTGGAGTGGGTGAGGAAGATGCCCAAAGCCCGCACCACCAAATCAAAATCCCGCGTAGATGCTTTTTATGAGCTGAAGGAAAAGGGAACGGTGAAGAAAAAAGCCGATGACCTGACGCTTAATATTAAGATGAATCGCATTGGCGGCAAGGTGGTGGAGATGAAAAAGGTATATAAAAGCTTTGGCGAAAAGAACCTGCTCCGTGGCTTTGATTATACCTTTAAGACCGGCGAGCGCATTGGAATTGTCGGAAAAAACGGTTGCGGCAAAACGACATTTTTGAATCTCATTACAGGATTAGAACAAGCGGATTCAGGGAAAATCAATGTGGGCGATACAGTAGTGTTTGGCTACTACAGCCAGCAGGGATTAGTGCTTAAGGAAGATAAACGCGTCATTGATGTAGTCAAAGACATTGCAGATATCATCCGCCTGGCCGATGGCAGCAAGGTGCAGGCATCTGCATTTCTTAACCTCTTCCAGTTTCCGCCTTCCATGCAGCAAAGCTTTGTAAGCAAGCTGAGCGGGGGAGAGAAGAGGCGGTTGTTTCTCCTCACCGTGCTGGTGAAGAATCCCAACTTCCTTATCCTCGATGAACCTACCAACGACCTTGATCTCATCACACTGAACATTTTGGAGGATTTCCTCATGGCGTTTGAGGGATGCCTGTTGGTGGTAAGCCACGATCGTTACTTCATGCAAAAATTGATTGATCACATTTTTGTTTTTGAAGGCGACGGCAAGGTGAAAGACTATAACGGCAGCTACATGGAGTATCGGGCCCTGAAGGCAAATGAAGGAAAGCAGCAACCAGAAAAAATAAAAGCGGATGAGAAGGACGTGAACCGCAAAGCTGTTGCGCCTGAAAAGAAAAAAGCTTCCTTCAAAGAGAAGTTCGAATTTGAATCACTTACCAGGGAGATTGAACAGCTGGAAGCTGAAAAAAATGAGCTTACGGATATACTTAACAGCGGCGGCACCGATCATGAAAAGCTGCAACAAAGCGCGAGAAGATACCATGAGGTGAATATTCTTCTGGATGAAAAGACCCTGCGCTGGATGGAGCTGAGTGAATTGGTTCAGTGATATAAACGTTTTGAAAGAGGATTTCCCAATAACCCCTCTAACATCATCCTTCCTGTCTCGTTCAATGGGGATTAGCATCCTCTTAGCGCAGAGGATGCGCAATCCTTATATAACCTAAATGTTTTCCCTTGTTGTCGAATATGGCATTCATTACAACGGATGCTAAATAGATGGTGCCGTCCTTTTTTATTCTTTTACCTATTTGCTTTACCCGGCCTTCTTTAACAGCTTGTTTGAGCATATATTCTCCAAGCTTTTCTGTTTTTTCAGCTTGTGGATGAAGCGTGTCAAGGGGTTTGCCAATTATTTCGTTTGCTTCATATCCATCAAGCAACGTAGCGCCTTTATTCCAAAAAAGAAAGAGTCCATGAATGTCAAGGAGCGTAATAGAAAAATCTTTCACCTGGGACATTGAATGGTTAAGAAGATGCTGAAGTGTTGGATCAAAATGAATCATAATGCAAATTTACATATTCTGAGATTTTATACTACCATTTAACTAAAAACAGCTGTAAGATATAAGTAATTGCACCCGCAAAATAACCAAGCAGTGCAAGCAGACTTATTTTCCTTAAATACCAAAAGAAGCTGATCTTCTCCATACCCATAGCAGCCACCCCTGCTGCCGAGCCAATAATTAATGCACTTCCCCCGGTGCCTGTGCAATATGCCAGGAATTCCCAAAAGGAATGATCCGTAGGGTATTGATTCAGGTCGTACATGCCTTGTGCCGCTGCTACTAAGGGAACATTATCAACGATGGAGGAAACCAGGCCAATAGAAAGTACAATGATAGTGTCATTGTGCAGCGAGGCCGTCAGCCATTGTGCAACTCCTGAAAGTATACCTGCTGATTGTAAAGCTGCAATGCTTACCAGGATGCCAAGGAAAAACAAAATGCTTGGCGTGTCAATCCTGCGAAGTGCATGCACCACTGAAAGCTGGTTTTCCTCCTCTTTTTTTCCGTGAATGATTTCAGTGATTATCCAAAGCAGCCCAAGCCCGATAAGTATTCCCATGAAGGGAGGGAGATGTGTTATGGTTTTGAAAACAGGAACGAGCATAAGGATAAGGACTCCTGAAAAGAAGACAAATGATTGTTGCTTTTGAGAGAGGGTCGGGGTGTTTGCATTTGCCTCGCTTGTGGGCCGCTGCACGCTTCCTTTTAGCCTGAATGAGAGATACACAAGCGGAACTATCAGGCACATTAAGCTGGGAAGAATTAAATTCAGGATAATGTTGGCCGACGTAATTTGTTTGCCAATCCAAAGCATGGTAGTAGTTACGTCACCGATAGGGCTCCATGCTCCGCCTGCGTTTGCTGCTATTACAACAATGCCTGCGAAAAACAACCGGTCTTTATCGTCCTTAATAAGCTTGCGAAGCAATGAAATCATCACAATGGTGGTGGTCAGGTTGTCTAAAATGGCTGAAAGGAAAAAGGTGATAAAAGCGACCGTCCACAGTAATTTCCGTTTGTCGGTTTGAGTTATTCTTGTGGTGATAATGTCAAAGCCGTTATGTGCATCTATGAGCTCTACTATGGTCATTGCGCCAAGAAGAAAAAACAATATGCCCGAAAGTTCTCCGAGGTGGTGAGTCAGTTCATCACTTACCAACTGCTTATCAGGAGAAAAAAGAATATAAACCGTCCAGCAAAGCACGCCAGTAACCAATGCAACAGCGGCTTTGTTTATTTTAATAGCATGCTCCATGGCAATGGCAGCATATCCTAAAATAAAAAGTGTAATTATTAATCCTGTCATTGCAGTATAGGCAGCAGCATCTTTATTCTTTTCTGCGAATATAATTCCTACCCAACAGGCAATAAGAATATAAAAGAAAATATTTCTGCTGCTATGGTGGGTAAAAGGCTTATTTAACTAGCAAGAACGGTTTTGATGTCGGGCAGAAAGTATTTTGTTGACTTCATGATCTTACCGTCTTCCCTGTAAATGGGCTTGCCGTTTTCATCGAGCTTGCTCATGTTGCTGCGGTGTATCTCGTTAAACACTTCAGTTATCTTATGCTGAAGTCCATGTGCAAGAATGGTTCCGCAGAGGATATATAGCTTGTCCCCAAGTGCATCGGCTACCAGTGTAAGATCCCTTGCTTTGGCTGCTTCCAGGTATTCATCGTTTTCTTCCTGCATCAGGCGGTGACGCAATTCAATGATCCTGTCACTCACATTCACAGTGGGTGTTTCATGGTGTTCCAGCCCGAAGGTTTCATGGAATTCTTTTACTTTATTGATGGGGTCTTGCATAGATTAGTTCAAAGTTATTCAGTTAAAAGTTCAAAGTTATAAGATCATTGAGTATTTTATTGAAAAAATTATCAACGGATATGCTTATTTCTGTTGAAATCTTTTGTCAATAACACTGCCCATATGTAATAGCAACGATGATTTTGCGGGTTCATCCTTTTTCCTATCTTTGAGCAATGAGAAATATTAAAACAAAAAAGACGCTCTATTCCAACGGAAGAAGAAGTCCGATCATGAAACAAGCTGCTACTAAGGCAAGAATACGCGTGCAGCTGGACTCAAGAACCATCATCACCATTCCTGACATGGATGCATTAAAACTGTGGACAGGAAAGTATCCCCAGGCGAAAGTGCTTACTACCCAGGCAAACCAACCACAGCCTGAAGTGAATCAGCAGGAGTCGTAAACGGCGTAAGGCTTACTTTTTCCGGAACTGCTTTTTGAAAGGTTTGCGATGGACCTTTTTAGAAGGATTCCAGGCAGGGCTTGTGCCAAATTCAGGAGGTAAAGGAATCTTCGGCACTTCACGTTCTATCAATGTTTCAATCTGTTCAAGGCGGTACTGATCCTTTTCATTGATCAGTGTAATGGCTTCACCCTTAGAAGCTGCGCGGGCCGTGCGTCCTATACGATGTACATAATCTTCTGCATCGCCCGGCACATCGTAGTTAATCACCAGTTCAATATCGTCAATGTCAATGCCGCGTGAGAGAATATCCGTCGCAACAAGAATGTTGGTGTTCTTGGTGCGGAAAGAAAGCAATACTTCTTCACGTTCCTGCTGCGACAAATCGCTGCTGATGTATCGGGCCGAGAGCCTGGCTTTCTTCAGCTCGCGTTCCAGGTCCTTCACTTCACTCTTGGTAGAAGCAAACACAAGCACGCTGCTGTAATTCTTTTCCTTCAGCAGCTCCAGCAGCAAAGGTGTTTTCTGGTTGTTAGAAACCAGGTAAACCGATTGCGTAATACCAATGGCGGGCTTGCTCAGGGCAATGTTTATTTCTGCCGGATCCTGCATGATGCGTTTGGCCATCTGCCGCATGCGTGGCGGCATAGTGGCGCTGAAGAACAAGTTTTGACGTTTGGCAGGCAGAAAGCTGATAATACGCATGATGTCATCAAAGAAGCCCATATCGAGCATCTTATCTGCTTCATCCAACACCAGCACATCTAATTGATCAAACTTCACATATCCCATATTCAGGTGGCTTAACAGCCTTCCCGGTGTGGCGATGATGACGGAAGCGCCTTCTGTGAGGGATGTACGTTCCTGCTCAAACACATTGCCTCCGCTGCCTCCATATACAGGGATGGAGCTGGCATGGGTGAAGTAGGCAAAACCCTGCAAAGCCTGGTCTATCTGCAGTGCAAGCTCGCGCGTAGGCGCAATGATCAATGCAGACGTGTGCGGAATGGCGTTTCTTGAGATACGGTCTAACAGCGGAAGGAGGTATGCAGCCGTTTTTCCTGTACCTGTTTGGGCACCGGCAATAACGTCCTTGCCGCTAAGTATTAGCGGTATCACCTGTTCCTGGATAGGCGTAGGGGCGTCAAACCCCATGGAGTAAAGTCCATCCAGCAAAGGTTCACAAAGGTTGAAATCCTGAAAATTCAAATGAAATAATTAATAGCGCCCAAGGTAGATAAATAGTACCTTCCTGAGGCTGATTCAAACAGCTAAGCTGCCTGTAAAGTTTGTGCGCGTAAGGAGCGGTATGATTAACCTATGCGTATCACGTTAATAATCCAGATCAACAGGGCACAGATCCATAAAAAGGCAAAAACACCGGCTCCGCCTTTACCGAAGTAAGTGTACCAAAGGCCGCTTCTTTCTACATTATTCTCTTCCATGGTTTATAATTTACGCTGCAAAAATATTATTTTGTTTTCAAATTATATGCCCCTATTGCAAAAGTTGTGAAAACAGCTTTTTACCCTTTAAATAATACTCTGCAATAATATTCAGCTCGTAGGGAACCATATAATCCTGTTTACTCAGTGCTTTAACGGCCTGCCGCTTCTTTTTCAATTCCTTTTTATGGGTGTGGCAGTACCAATGGGCCTTATACACTTCCAGGAATGCCTTGGGATAGCCTGACAGCAAAAACTTTGTGGCTGCTATCTTGTCCAAAACGAGCCGTGCCAACCAAATGCTTCCCAAGCTTTTCTCAGGAGCATTTTTATAAATCATCATCAGGTTGTTCCTGAAATTGAGATACGTTTTATGCGGATCGTTTTTATTCAATGTGCCGCCTCCTAAATGGTAAATGGTGGATAGGGGAGAGTAGAGGATCTTATATCCTGCACGGTGAATGCGCCAGCACAAATCAATTTCTTCCATGTGGGCAAAGAAGTCTGCATCAAAACCTCCCAGTTCATGAAACACGTTAGCACGGATGAACATACAAGCTCCGGAAGCCCAGAAAATAGGTGTTTCATCGTCGTACTGCCCATGATCTTCTTCGATGGTATTGAATATTCTGCCCCGGCAATACGGGTATCCATGCTTATCTATAAAGCCACCTGCCGCCCCGGCGTATTCGAAGCTGTTTTTATTGGTGAATGATTTAATCTTCGGTTGGCATACGGCGATGGATTTATCTTTGTGCATTAATGAAATGAGTGGTTCAATCCAATCCGCAGTCACCTCCACATCGGAATTCAGCAATATATAATAGTCAGCTTCAATCGTTTTTAATGCTTCATTATATCCTCCGGCAAAACCCTCATTTCTTTGGTTTTGAACGATACGCACTTGCGGATAATGCTGTTTGATAAAGTCAATCGAGTCATCCGTTGAGGCATTGTCAGCAATGATCACTTCAGTAGCGGCAGAATATTGAACAACGGATGGGAGAAACTTCTTTAAAAGCTCCCTGCCGTTCCAATTAAGAATGACCACTGCTACTTTCACACTAACAATTATTTAAGCGGCGCTAAAGTACTACCTATATGTTAATCTGCTATTACAGTAACATGCGTCTTTCCCCGTTTATGTTTTTCACACAGGGGCTGAATAAATAAAAGAGCATAAAAAACATTTTATTGGGAATTGCCGTATATTTCACCTTGAAAATATTCATGATGAAGTCCAGCTTCTTCGGTCTCCTTGTTTGTGTTTGCTGCTGCTTTGCCGGTGAAAGGGTATCTGCTGTTGCTGCCTATGCTGACTCTTCTGATATTAACAACCGGGATAATTTGCCTGTCGTTGGATTGGGTTACGGGGCATTGACATTCATCGGTGACATTTCTAATAATGGTTACACCCAACCCTTCTATTACAAAGGAGGAACGCAGCTGCAGGTGCAATTGCATAGTAATTCAAACCTTGAAATTTTCTTCCACCTACTTGCCGGTAAGGTATATGGCGAAGAGCGGTCAATGACAAGAAACTTAAACTTCACTTCCAATATATTTACTGCAGGGGCTAATATTCGGTATGCATTCAAGAGCAGGAATAATCCGAACCAGGTGTTAATCCCCTTTGTTTCTGTAGGCATTGAGAGCATAACGTTTAATCCATACTCCGATTTAAAGGATGCCAATGGAAATACCTATTATTATTGGACGGATGGCACCATTCGCAACATGGCTGAAGGTTCAAGTGATGCAGCACAGGCTCAATTGCTGCATCGCGATTATTCGTATGAGACCAATGTGCGAGATGCAGACCTGGACAGTCTCGGTAGCTTTAATACATATGCCTTTGCCTTTCCAATCAGTGTTGGCGTTAAGTTCAGGGTTTCCAACCGTGTTGCGTTGCATTTCACCGGCACCTATCATCTCACCACTACGGATAATATAGATGGCATTACCGAAAAAAGCAAAGGGAGCCGTGCCGGCAATTCATCCAATGATAACTTTCTATATACGGCCGTCTCTTTTCATTACGATTTATCAGCGCCACGTGAAGCGGTTAAGCGCGCCGCTAATCCCTATGCAGATGAAGCGCTATATAAAAATGTGAATTACGAGGCACTTGAAAGTGCAGATACCGATGGTGATGGCGTTCCTGATTTCCTCGACGATGATAGCAGCACTCCGCGCGGTATACCGGTAGATGCACACGGCCGTGCCATTGATTCCGATGGTGACGGCGTACCTGACTTCCGCGATAAGGAACCTAATTCGGCTGCACGCGCCTGGGTAGATGAAAACGGCCTTGCTATCACTGATTCCATGCAGGAAGCTAAATACATACAGGACTCATTGGACCTGGAAGTGATGGCTAAGGTGGAAAGAGTGAAGTCGCAAAACGAAACCAGTGTCAGCGGTGGTTCGAAGGGTAACCTTCCCGATGAATACAAAGTAGTGGATACAAACAAGGATGGCGCTATCTCTGCAGATGAAATTGCCAAAGCCATCGAACTATATACTACGGGCAAATCTCCTTTTAACAGGCAGCAGTTTTACCGCCTGGTGGATTATTTCTTCGGGCAGTAGGAGAGGAAGGGAATAAGGAACACTTCATGCCTTTATTCCCCTATCCCTTTTTCCATTTATATATATAAATAAAAAACCCCGTCACATTTTCATACGACAGGGTTCTCAATAAAAAAACGAATACTTACGACAGGTGACCGCTGATAAGCTTAGTCATCTGGAACATATCAACGGTTTTCTTACCATTGAATACTTTCTGCAGGTTCTCATCAGCATTGATGTTACGTTTTGCTTTTGGATCCTGGAGTTTGTTCTTCTTGATATACTCCCATACTTTTTTCACTACTTCTGTGCGTGGAATAGCTTTGGTTCCAACGATAGTTGAAAGCGCAGGAGAGATCGTCAAAGGTTTCATGAATGCAGCACTTGGTTTTCTTTTGCTCTTAGCTGCCGGTTTAGCTTTAGCTTTAGCCTTAGCTTTAGCTTTTGGAGCTGCTTTTTTTGATGCTTTTTTAGTTGCCATAGTTAATTGGTTTTTAAAATTGATTTATAGACACAAAGAAAGGATAAATATTTATATGATGAACACTTTGCAAAAATTTATTTTTAACAGTTCCTCTCGGTAACCCTTGTTAATTCTTGCCTCCAGCCTTGATCGATCCTTTACTAATTATTCAGCATCACCGGCATCACCAGCATCAATATATCATCCTGGCTCTTTCCGTTCTGGCCCGATGGTATTAATATACCGGCGCGGTTAGGCAGGCTCATCTCCAGGTTCACCTCTTCGCTCTCCAGGTTGCTCAGCATATCGGTGAGAAAACGTGCATTAAAGCCTATTTCCATGTCTTCTCCTGAGTATTGGCAGTTCAGGCGCTCATTGGCTTCATTGCTGAAATCAAGGTCTTCAGCGCTTATTTGAAGCTGGCTGCCCGTGATTTTGAGGCGTACCTGGTGCGTTGTCTTATTGCTGAATATGCTCACGCGCCTTACGGAGTTGAGGAATGCGCTCCTGTCCACCGTCAGCTTATTGGGGTTTTCTGTAGGTATTACAGCCTCATAATTCGGGTAGCGGCCGTCAATCAGGCGGCAGATCAGCGATACATTACCGGCGGTGAAGAAGGCATTGTTCTCGTTGTAATCTATCTTCACCATGCCTTCCATGCCCGGCAAAATGTTCTTCAGCACGTTCAAAGGTTTGCGCGGCAGGATGAATGACGTGTCCTTCGAAGAAGAACTATCCTTGCGCATATACCTCACCAGCTTATGTGCATCGGTAGCTACAAACGTAATGCTGTTCTTGCCCAGCTGGCAAAACACGCCGCTCATTACAGGGCGCAGCTCATCATTGCCTGTAGCAAACAAAGTCTTGTTGATGGCTTGCAGCAGCACCTCCGGCGCCAGCTCCATGGTAGATGTTCCGTTCAGCGGCGGCACTTTGGGAAACTCTTCCCCGTCAAAACCGGTGAGCTTATATTTTCCATAGTCACTGCTTATTTCAATGCCATGGGTCTTTTCATCAATGGTAAATGTCAAGGGTTGTTCAGGAAACGTCTTCAGCGTATCCAGCAATATCTTGGCAGGCACTGCTACCTTCAGGTCCTTCTTCGCTTCCACAGGCAATGACGTAGTCATCGTCGTTTCAAGATCAGACGCTGATATATATAAGGTGTTCTTAACAATGTCAAACAGGAAATTGTCAAGAATGGGCAGCGGGTTATTGCTGTTCAACACACCGCTTACAGCCTGCAGCTGTCTTAGCAGGGGAGCACTGGAAACAATAAATTTCATTTCTGGTAGTTAAGTTATTTGTAGTTAACGATTTATTCTATAGTCAGATAGGGACAAAGATAATTTTTTAGATATACCAAATACAGCCCAAACCCGCATTGTTAATAAGTTTTTGGCAGAGGTTCAGGCATAGCGGCAGCTATATTTTGCATAAGCTGCTTTATAGCAACCGCAATCCCCAAAGGGTTGGGGAACCGCGCAGGGATTCGGTGCTAATAAACTTCTTACAATCCTGAAAGTGAAATAAATTTCAAAACCCGTCCGCAATTCGGCCGGTCACCATTTCACTCACCACGCCTTGTCCTTTGTTGTTAACGGCTGTAACCCAGTAATACCAAGTGCCTGCACCCGGTTCGTCGGTATAGGTGGTATGTGAAGTAGCGCTAAGAATCGAAGCCGTGCTGAACACTTCATGGCGGCTGCGGTACACCAGGTAGGCTTTCACGTTACTGTTCGTTACCACGTTAAGCGGTTTAGTCCAGCGCAACTTCACCTGGTTTTCGCGCACAGTGCGGGCAAAGAAGCGGTGAAAGTTCTGCACAGCTTCCAGCTTACCTTGCGGTGAACGCAAACCCTTGAGTGCAAAACCTGTGGTGGCCAACAGCTGAGCACGTTCAGGATTGGGCAGGTCCGGATCAACGGCGCTCATGCACCAGTCAGCGAGCTGCTTTAGTATGCGTTGCATGCGTGCTGCCTTAGCTGACAGGTTGAGGTAATCGGCATGTGAACCACGGTTGCCCGTATCTCCCCATGTTTCCAGTGCACCTTCCAGCTCTGTAATGGCAGCATTAAGCACTGCAAGGCTTGGCTGCGGATTCACAAAGCCCGGATTCGATGTTAACGATGCAGACACCGTTTGAGCTAGTTCGAGCGTCTTGCTGAAGGCTCGCGGATGAAGTTTTAAAACAATAATTGGTTTACTCATAATTTTAAGAATTTAATTGTTAGATATATATTGAATCAGTGCTTCCATGAGCACCTTACCCTAAAAGTACATTGCTTTTTTGGAGTAATAACCGATGTTAATAACTAAATTAATAGAGGGTTAAGACAGGTTAGATAATTCATTTAAATGCATTGACAAACAATGTTTTATGCTTGACTTTAAAAGTAATTTTCAATGTCCGGAAAGAAACTGTCTTAGTCATGGCAGTAAGTGTTTGAGTGATGATAGAAACCGGCGTTTGTATGGCTAAAACATGCCTGGTAATGCCGGATAAAATAACGGTGATGACTGAAAAAGCAATAGCAATGGCTGAAATGAAAACGGTCATTCCTGTTAATGGAATGATAGTTATTGATTCAGGATTGATAACAACTGTGTGATTGCACTAAGCCTTTCTGAACTGTGTTCTAGCGATTACGAAACTTAGTTAGCCTTGACCGTTATGCAGCTGTTGGCAGTTACGGTAAACTCATCGTTGACGTTGTTAGAAGCAAAGCCATCCAGGCTTTTTACACCAACGGTATGTTTGCCTGCACTTAATGAAAGGGTGGTGAACTGAGCGTCGTTACAGGCCGGTGCTTGTATTGTCTTTTTTAGTAAACCATGTTCCGTTCCATCAACAATGAGGTTGTAATTATATGCAGTGCCCGTGTAGTTGAGCGGTAATTGCACGTAGAAGGTGGCCTTGCCATTGCCATTGGTGGCAGATAGGGCAGCGTCTTCCTTTTTATTGCATGCTATAAGAATCAAAAGTGAAAAAAGTATTTTTTTCATTTGGCAGTCATCTTCTTTTTATGGGCAGCAGCATCAAAATCGCTTAGCTGCCGAAAGAGCTTTCCAAATACAAACTGCTGGATCACCACAAAGTCCTGTCCGTTATTCACAAGGGCATACATGCGGTCTAAATCATATTTCAACGGCACGCCTGCTGAATCGCTTTGTGTGAGCGAGCGGGAGTTAATGGGCTTGGGATAAATCTTCATGCTGTTATCCACTCCCATGACATTCTTAACATCGATGGTATATACAGGTCCGATTGCTAAAAGGGAGTCGCGCTGATGCTGTGAAAATTCAACATCCGCTCTTTCGTAATTGAGAAAGCTGAAGAAGCCGAGGTAGTTCTCGATGGCTATAGTGTCAGGTGAGACAACCGTTTGACCGGAAACGGGAGAAGATACTTTAAAGGAATTGCCGGCGACTTCAATCACAAATGATTTTGCGGGTTCCAGCGCATAGTTGAAGGTGACGGAGCGAATATCCTGCGGCTTGTAATCAAACACAATGCGTTCGCGCCATTCCGCCTCCTCGGTAAAATAACGGCCGTTGAGATAACCATTAAAGCCGGGAATCTCCATGACGAATGGAGTGGAGGAGCCTTCCATGAGCATATAGGTGCCAAGAAAGTCTTTGGTTTCATGACCTACATAGTACACCTTCGCGGGCTTGTCAGGATTGTCTGTATATATCTCGCACTTCACGGCTGTGGCCGCCATGTCATTGATGATGCTGTTATATTCCGCAGAGCCCACACGGGTGCGCACTCTTAAGTCTTTGATGGTGGTGAGCAGTGTGCCGACAATTTCCTGCTGTGCATAAAACTTATTGTTCACTTTCCATTTGCCGTTGGGCTGACGCTGCAGCAGCACCTGGTTGCCTTTTTTATCTGCTATGAATATTTTGGTGATGGCTGCAGTATCACTTACAGCAAAGTCTTTCAGCGATTCTTTCACGGTGCCTTTCCTTTGTGTAAGGAGAAAAAACGCAGCGATGGAAGCGAGGACGAGGGTGATGATTAATATGGGAATATTTTTTTTCAAGGGATTTATTTAATAAGGGAGAAGGGTGAGGGGTGAAGTGGGTGAATTCACCCTTCACTCTTCACCCTTCTCTTTCATATTTTCTTTTTCTCCTAAATGCTCTCAGCACACCAAACAGCAATACCAGCGCTATCGGCGCAGCCACGTTGATGAGCTGCCATTTCAGCTTGCCTTCGTCCAGCTTGGCCTGGTCCAGCATGCGTATTTTTAATTCCTTTGAACGGATGGTCAGCAGGTTGGAGTCATCGCAGAGATAATCAATGCAGTTGAGGAGGAAGTTTTTATTGCCGAAAGTTTCTCTTGTAAATCGGTCATAGCCAAGCGGAAAGATGTTGCCCGTTGATTTGCTTACATAGCTGGCCATCATGTCACCATCGGAAATGACAATCATTTTTGTTTTAAGACTGGAGTCTCGTACACCTATTTCCCTGGCCTGGTCAGGGGTGAAAGAAAGGCGGTGCAGATATGCTGACGTGAAAGAGCCTTCCAACAGCACGGCCACAGGCACATGCTTATTGTTGAACTCACTTTCCACAGGTTTGTCCCTTGCGATGTTTAAGCTAACGCGCACGGGAGCTTTCAGAATTTTAGAATGATCTGATGTGCTTAGTAAAACGGTTTTGGTAACACCCGGGGATTCCACGGTGTCAATGCTGCTGACAAATTCGCAGCGAATGGCATTCAGGTTGCTCACAATGGGATGAACGGATTCAGGGTATATAAGCGGGGAGTAGTACCACGGCACATATTCATAATGCGGCTGGTTGCCGGTGTATCCCGTTTGAACGGGGATTAATGCTGCCTGCAGGTCGGTGATTAAATCATAATTGATGCGCACACCATAACGGAAAAGCTGGTCCTCCAGGTTTAGGTTGTTGGCCACAGCTATATTGGTAACGGTCTTTTCCAGGCTATCCATGCTGATCTGCATCGGATCAATTAACCACAGCACGCGCCCACCCCGCATGATGAACTGGTCAATGATAAATTTATCCTTGTTGTCGAAAGCAGTGTCGGGTTTGGCAATGACCAGTAAGCGAAATCCTTCTAATGCATGCAGGTTTTGACGAAGCACGACGGTGTCAACATCATATACCTCTTTCAGAGAGCGTGCAAGGTCAGTCAGTTGACGTGTATTTAATTCTTTTTCTCCCTGAAGAAAACCGATCTTCTGCTTACTGCCTTTAGTCACCTTACGGATGGCGTTAGCCAATTCATACTCCAGCGATTCGATGGAGTTGTTGATCATTTCCTCCGGAGCCGCACCCAGCCTGCTTTTCAGAAGCTGCAAAGGAATTTCTACGTTGGCGCCGGCATAATTCAGAATTGCTCCGGGGAATACTATCTGCTGACTGGTTTTGTCTTTTCCCTTTTGCTGGAGGTTGGTCGGTTGCAATCCTTTTTTGGCAAGTTGCCGATACAATTCACCACGCTCTTTTTCATCCGTACTTTTATTTGGATCTATAAACTCATAGTCAATGTTGTCCTTTGAGTAAACCCTGAATTCATCCAGCATTTCATGAACGCTGTTGCGCAGACGTTTAAACCCTGCAGGCATATCACCATCGAGGTATACCTTGATAGTGACGACATCCTTCAGCTCCCTTAACATCTCTTTCGTGGCCGGAGTAATAGTATAACGGTGTTCACTGGTCAGGTCTGCACGGGTGAAGGCAAAGAAGCTGATGACATTCAGCAAAACGATGATGATGATGCTCAGCACAAGCTTTAGTATGCTCTGTTGTTTGAGGTTTCTTTTCTTCACCATTTTCTCCTTTCTAATGTGAACTGCGTGAGAAGAATGAAAAAGCCTGTAAGCGAAAGGAAATAAATAACATCGCGGCTGTCAATGACGCCCCGGCTTATGGAAGAGTAATGGGCATTAATGCCAAGCTGAAGTAAAACATTGTCAAGGCCTCCAAGCCATCCAAGCCCGCTCAGGCTGTCAAAGCCCATGTGCCAAAAGAAACAGAGAAACATAGCAGTGATGAAAGCCACGATCTGGTTGTCGGTGAGCGATGATGCGAATACGCCAATGGCAACAAAGCCGCTGGCCAGCATAAACAGACCTATATACGATCCAGTGATTCCGCCGATATCAACGTTACCTGTGGGAGAAGCCAGGTAATAAACAGTAATGAAATAGATGAGTGTGGGAATAAGCGAAAAAAGAACAAGCATCAATCCCGCAAGGTACTTCGCAAAGATGATACCCAAATCACTGATCGGTTGAGTGAGTAGCAGTTCAACCGTTCCGGACTTCTTTTCTTCTGCAAATGAACGCATGGTAACAGCGGGAACTAAGAACATAAAAACCCAGGGTGCCAGTACAAAAAGGGAATCTATGTTGGCATAACCGTTTTCGAGGATATTGAATTCACTGCCTTGAAATACCCACATGAACAAACCGATAGCCAAAAGAAAAACAGCTATAACTATATAGCCTATCAATGATCCAAGAAAAATATTGATCTCTTTACGAAGAAGAGCTAACATAAAATGGTTTGCAGTTTACAGTTACAGTTAGCAAACAACCCGGAGAAAAAGATTATTTAGTAGCACTGGTTGTGCCCTTGCGTGACGTATTATTGTCTTGATTTACTCTTGAAATTTCTGTAACAATCATAATGATTACTGCTACCACCACCACGATGCCGATGATCATATTTACAGATCTTTCTTTTCCTGTGTTTTCCATTAGCGGAAATATTTTTAATTATGGCTGCAAATATATCAACTTTCAGCAGGTATTACGGGGAAGTTAAGGTTTTCCTAACAGGAAGACGGTTGGTCTTTTCTCAATAGAGGGTATATTCCTTTTCCAGTCAGCAATAGTCATTGTTTTGATAAACTCTTTTTCGCTGCTGATGTCTGAGGCAATGCAGAGGAGGGTGTTATTGTCACAAGTGTTCAGCAGATCTTCCAACACATGGTGATTGCGGTAAGGCGTTTCAATGAATAGCTGCGTCTGGCTTTTCGCTATGGCGGCCTGTTCCAATTCTTTCAGCTTCTTTATTCTTGCATTTCTGTCTTTAGGCAGATAGCCTGAGAAGCAAAAATTCTGACCGTTTAATCCCGAAGCCATTAAGGCAAGCAGGATAGAGGAAGGGCCGGTGAGTGGAACCACCTCTATATTTTCCCGGTGAGCCAGCTTGACCAATTCAGCACCAGGGTCAGCAACGGCAGGACATCCTGCATCACTGATGATTCCTACCGATCGTCCTTCTTTCAAAGGAGATAAAAGAACCGCTATGTCTTGGGGCTTTGTGTGTTCATTGAGCAAATGAAGGGTAAGTGTGTTGATTTGCGCTTTTATGCCAGCCTTCTTTAAGAAGTGCCTTGCACTCTTTTGATCTTCAACAACAAATTCAGTTAAGGTGTTGATGACTTCAATGACCTGTGGGGGAATGGTGTTGATCTCTTCACTGATGGCAGATGGAATTAAAAACAGCTTTCCTACAGGCATTTTATTTCTTGTCTAAAGAGGATGTTTCTTTGGATAGGATACCGGCAATTTTATCAGCTGCTTCATTCAGCATATAGAAGACATTTTCAAATTCTTCCATTCCTCCATACCATGGATCAGGAACATTGGTGTTGTCTTTGTTTCCTGCAGCTTCCAGAAAAAGCCTGACTTTTGCAACATCATTTTTATTTCTCGCTAAAGACACTACATCTGACAAATTCGCACTGTCCATTACGTAGATCAAATCGAATTCATCAAAATCATTTTTGCTGAACTGCCTCGCACGCAGCTGTGAAATATCTACCCCGAATTTCTTTGCTGTTTTGATCGCTCTGTGGTCCGGAGCTTCACCAACATGGTAAGCGCCAGTACCCGCTGAGTCAATGTGCATGTCAATGCCCTTACTCTTTAATTTTTCTCTTAATACACCTTCTGCTATGGGTGACCTGCAAATATTACCCAGGCAAACTACCAATATGCGCATCTTTATAATTCCTGTTAAAATTTCTAATGAGACGAAAATAAAAAATCCCGGTTAAGTAACCGGGATTTTATTAATCTTTTCAATGATTCTTATTTACTGGAATGTGAAATTTTCTTTTGCAGCTCAGTCACGTTGGCTTTGAATTTCTTATCCGTATCCATCAGGTTGTTCACCGTGCGGCAGGCATGAAGAACCGTAGCATGGTCCTTGCCGCCACAGTTAGCGCCGATCAATGACAAGGAAGATTTAGTCATGCTCTTTGCGAAGAACATGGCAATTTGTCTGGCCTGAACTACCTGGCGCTTACGCGTTTTTGATTTAAGAAGATCAATGGGTAAGCTGAAGTAGTCGCAAACAACTTTCTGGATATAATCAATAGAAACTTCGTGTGTGGTGTTCTTGACAAACTTGTCAATCATGGATTTGGCAAGATCCAAGGTTATCGCTTTTCTGTTAAGTGAAGCTTGTGCCAGAATGGATATTAATGCACCTTCCAGTTCACGAACGTTGGCAGTAATGCTGTAAGCAATGTATTCAACGATTTCTCTTGGTAGGTCAATACCATCCACATACATCTTCTTCATCAGTATGGCAATACGCGTTTCCAGGTCAGGCATTTGTAAATCTGCAGAGAGACCCCATTTGAAGCGTGACAGCAGGCGCTGTTCCATTCCTTGCAGGTCAACAGGAGCCTTGTCAGAAGTAAGTACTAACTGCTTGCCCGTCTGGTGAAGGTGGTTGAAAATATGGAAGAATACATCCTGTGTCTTTTCCTTACCTGCCAAGAATTGAATGTCATCAATAATAAGTGCATCAATCATCTGGTAGAAGTGCACGAAGTCATTATGTGTATTGTTTCTTACTGCATCTGTAAACTGGTGTGTAAACTTCTCAGAAGAAACATACAGGACAGTCTTCTCCGGGTTCCTGGATTTTATTTCAATACCAATAGCATGTGCAAGGTGTGTCTTGCCCATTCCCACGCTTCCATATATTAATAATGGATTAAATGAAGTGCCCCCTGGTTTGCCTGCAACGGCATAACCTGCAGAGCGGGCCAAGCGATTACATTCACCTTCAACAAACGTGTCGAAGCTATAGCTGGCGTTCAACTGTGAATCCACATTCACTTTCTTAAGACCGGGAATCACAAAAGGATTCCTGATGCCTGAGTTGATATTGACAGGCATATTCATTGGAGTATTCTTCAGCTCACCGTTAGTGCGCCCCGGAACTTTCACCTTGTACTGCTGTGCAGATGAAAGTGCATTTTCCATTAGGATGCTGTACTCCAGGCGGCCATCATTGCCCAGTTGGTTGCGGACAACTTTCTTTAATAAGGTAAGGTAATGTTCCTCCAACCATTCGTAAAAGAACTGACTTGGTACCTCAATCGTCAGTATGTTGTTTTCCAGTTTCACCGGCTTGATCGGCTCAAACCAGGTTTTAAAATTTTGCCCGCTTACATTATCCTTTATAATCTTCAGGCACTTGTTCCAAACACCTATGTGTGTTTTATCCATTTCTCTGTAATATTTTTTTAACGTGTTCGATTGTAAAATATATTCAATTCCCGATTCGTTTTTCTGTTGATCTCTGATGGTAGCAAAGGTTCAGAAAAAAGCAAGAAAAAAAAATTAATTTATCGCTTGACTTTGTCAAAAATTTTAACGGGGTCATTTTTAAAATTCTTTTCATCTGCTTTTTGTGAAGAAGGTTTTAGTATCCGTTGCTTATATTATTTAATCAATCCTCTGTATCCATTGTTAACAGCCATTGTCAGAGGATGATTCACTTTTTTATCAGTCATGATGATTAAACGATGTAAATAATATTGCGCCACAAGATTAAAAAAAAATAAAGTAGTATTGCAAAAAATAAAAAAAATATTTTTAAAAATATTTTCATGTACATCGCTGAAACTTCTTTAAGGGTAAGATACGGTGAAACAGACCAGATGAGTTATGTTTACTATGGCAACTACGCTGAGTATTTTGAAGTAGCGAGGGTGGAGGCCTTACGTAACCTTGGATTTAGCTATAAGTCTATTGAGCAGGATGGAATACTGCTGCCTGTTTATTCCTATGCAGTAAAATTTTTTAAGCCGGCATACTATGATGATTTGCTTACTGTTAGAACAGAGATCAGAGAAATTCCTTCCGCCCGAATTACTTTTTTTTATAAAACGTATAACCAGCATGATGTGCATTTAAATGATGCCGAAACCACGCTGGTATTCATTAATCAAAAGACGGGAAAGCCTGTTGCAGCGCCGGAGAACTTGTTGAATAAACTAAAGGCGTACTTTTGATTTATTTGTTGTAGCAGGCAGCAACTTGCTCAGCACATCGCTCTCCATCCATTGCTGCTGAAACAATACCACCTGCATATCCTGCTCCTTCTGCACAGGGAAACAAACCCTTTACCTGTGGATGCTGCAACGTTATTGTATCCCGCGGAATACGGACAGGAGAAGATGTGCGGGATTCCACTCCCACCAACACCGCTTCGTTGGTCAGGTAGCCTTTCATTTTTGTTCCGAAGGCCTTGAAAGATTCTCTTAAAGGTTCTGTAATTGCAGCAGGCAGAAAATCTTCGATCCTTGCACTGGTTACTCCCGGTATGTAGGAAGTAGGAGGTAAATCCGCGGAGAATTTGCTTTGTATAAAGTCCATCAGCCTTTGTGCCGGCGCTTTCAATGATGTACCTCCTGATTTATACGCGGAGGACTCTGACCACTGCTGAAATCGTAGAGCAGAAAGAGCACCTGCATCTGCATACTTTTTAAAATCCTTCTCATCTACACTTACCACAATGCCTGAATTAGCATATTCATTATTTCTTTTCGATGGAGACCAGCCATTCACTACAATTTCATTCTTATCTGTCGCTGCAGGAGCAATGATACCGCCGGGGCACATGCAAAAAGAATAAACACCTTTTCCATGCGATTGATTTCACGAGGCCATAAGAAGAAGGAGGAAGGTGAGGGTTTCTAACGTCACAATGATATTGAATATGATCAATGATATGCTGCGGATGTTCAATGCGGACGCCGATGGCAAAAGGTTTTGCTTCAATTAAAACATTTTTCCTGTTAAGCAATTCAAAGATGTCACGGGCTGAATGTCCTGTAGCAAGGATCATAGCATTGGCATTCATCTCGCTGTATGCTTCTGTCAGTACATGTTGGAGAGAAATACTTACCAGTTGATTTTTCTCCACTTTAAAATCAACCAGCTTCGTATTAAAATGAAACTCGCCGCCTGCCTTCACTATTGTTTCCCGTATACCTGTTACAATCGCCGGCAGCTTATTAGTCCCAATATGCGGATGAGCATCAATCAGGATGTTTTCATCAGCTCCATGTTGGATGAGAATATTAAGGATACGATTCACATCTCCCCGTTTGGAGGAGCGCGTATAAAGCTTTCCGTCGGAGTAAGTTCCGGCGCCTCCTTCACCAAAGCAATAGTTTGAATCGGGATTGATAAATCCTTCTTTATTAATGGCAGCAAGGTCACGCCTGCGTGCACGTACATCCTTTCCTCTTTCTATGACAACGGGTTTTAATCCAAGTTCAATGGCCCTCAATGCAGCAAACATGCCGGCAGGCCCACCACCTACTATAAGAATGGTTTTTTTCTTGTGTACATCAGCGTAGGTAAAACTTATCCGTTGTGGATGAAGAGCGGGAACTGGTTCATTAATATAGGCATTCAGCAGTAACCTTATTTTTACCTGCCGGGAACGGGCATCAATTGAGCGCTTTACAATCCGAATGCCGGAGAAACTGTCTGTTTTTTCGGCAAGGTGTATCCTGGCGGCTTCTGTGATTTTTGAATTGTCGGCCGCCTCTTCTGGCGGCAAAAACAACTCAAGTTGTTTGATCATACCTTGACAGCTGAGGAGAGATTAATTTTTCCCTCCTTCAAAATAAAGAGAGATAGTAAATGTTTTATTATAAAGTTTGTCAACAGAATTTGAAAAGACATATTTATTATCCTGCACTAAAAGATTAGGAATGCCTGTATACATTTTTGCCTCCATGGCAAATTTGAAATATTCCAGGAAGAAGTCAAAGCCTATGCCCACCTGATAACCGTAATCAATGCGGTTAAGCTTCACAATTTCTTTGTCTTTCGACTGCACTGCTGCCTGCGACACCATATCAATGGCATATTTACCACCAGCCAGCACATAGGTTCTGAAGTTATTCAGACGCCTGGACTTGAATTTAATATCCAATGGAAATTCAAGATAGGTAGACTCGAGCTGTTTGGTGACATTGTTATTGATGTAAAGAGCTTTCCCGCTGGTATCTGCATACTTCAACACATAACCAAGATTACGCTGCGTGAAGGAAAGAGTAGGAGTGAAGCGAAGATCAAAAAACCGACCGAACTGCTTGGTAATAACAATGCCCAGGTTAAGTCCTGTTTGTGAAACGGACTCGATGGAGTAAGCGGTATCTATATAATGGAAGTTGGCCACCTTTTCAATAATCATATCCCCAGTATTCGTGCCCAGCATAAAACCAAACTGGAAGGAAGCCCTGTCATAGCGCGGCAGATTCACCTGCTTTGCCGCTTGTGCAGAAGTGTTCTTAGGTAATACGGTAAATATGGTAATCAGGAACACCCCCATTACCTTCAATACTTTATTCAACCGGATTACCATAGTTACACTATTTACTATTTAACCGCAACATAGATCGATGCAATACCAAACGTAAGCGGTATCCATTTTGTTTCCCTGAATCCTGCATCTTCCAGGTGTTTTACCATACGCTCACCGTCGGGAAAAGCATTCACTGAATCGTGCAGGTATTTATAGGCAGACATGTCTTTCGATACCAGCTTACCAATGAACGGACAAATGTGCTTAAAGTAAATGTTGTAAAGCTGCTTTACAGGAAATGTCTCAGGCTTCGAAAATTCAAGGATAACGAGCGTACCGCCCTGCTTCATCACCCTGCATATTTCCTGCAGTCCTTTATCGAGGTGCTCAAAGTTTCTCACTCCAAATCCAACGGTAACTGCATCGAATTTATTTGATTCAAAAACCAGGTTTTCCGAGTCACCTTCCATCAATTGAATCAAATTGCCCAGGTTTTTCTTCGCAATTTTCTTTTTCCCGACAGCAAGCATTTCTGCTGACAGGTCTACACCTATGATCTGCTTTGGTTTTAACCGCACTGCTTCAATGGCTAAATCGCCCGTACCAGTGGCTATATCCAGTATGTATTCATGCTGGATATCCTTCAGCAGGTTCACCACCTTACGCCTCCACAGCACATCAATGCCTGCAGAGAGAAAATGATTTAAAAAGTCGTAGCTCCCCGCAATGTTGTCAAACATTACAGCCACCTGTTGTTTCTTGCTTAAGAGGGAATTGGTATAGGGAGTTACTTCCATTTTTAAGTTCAAAGTTGTCCGGTTCAAAGTTCAAAGTTCAGGGTTCAAAGTTTGAAGGCTGCTAACTTTGAACTAAATAACTTTAAACTTTGAACTGCATTGCTTCTTCCAACAGCTGCTTTTTATCCACACTCACCACCCCCACCTTCTCACACACCTGCCCACCAGCAAGGTTAGCCAGTGTAGCCAGCAGCTTATCGTCCACACCTGCTGCCAGGCACAGCGACGCCACGCTGATCACGGTGTCGCCGGCACCGCTTACGTCAGCAATGTTGCGCACATGAGCAGGTATGAGCTCAGAGGCTTTGGAATTGCAAAGCAGTATACCTTTTTCAGAAAGAGTTACCAGCGATATATCCACCTGTTGCCTAGTATTAAAGGTCTTCACAGCTGTCACTATTTCTTCGATGCTGTTCTTTTCAAAGTCATGCTTGAGCCCGTCGCGGAGTTCCTTCAGATTGGGCTTGAACAGGGTGATGTTTTTATAATGATTGAAGTTCTTCTTCTTCGGATCAGCAGTGACGGGAATTTTCTTCTTCGCCGCCAGTGCTACCACGTTTTCAATCAGATCCTGATCAATTACGCCCTTGTCATAATCTTCAAAGATGATCACATCAATGCCATGATGGTCAAGGATAAAGGAGATGTGCTGCAGCAGGTTTTTACGATCCTCCTCGTGAACCTCTTTTTCCGTTTCTTCATCCACGCGCAGCATCTGTGCCTGGTTACCAATGATGCGCGTCTTCACCGTGGTGTTACGGTCCTGGCTTATCACAATGCCTTCGCTGGTCATGCCTTGCTCGTGCAGCATTTGCATAAACAGTTGTCCGTTGGCATCATTTCCAATCACAGAACACAGCACAGGATGAGCCCCCATGGCCTTTATATTCAGCGCCACATTGGCTGCTCCGCCTAACCTGTTCTCACGATTATGGACTGCTACAATAGGAACAGGCGCCTCAGGAGAAATGCGCTCCACCTTACCCCATAAATAAGCGTCCACCATCACATCGCCGATGATGAGAACATTCATCTTATTAAATGAATCAAAAAGGGAAGGAATATTTTTGATTTTACTCACGGAAGCAAAAATACGGTTTACGGTTTACAGTTTACGGTTTACAGTTAAAAAGCTGTGACAAACCATAAACTCATTTAAGTGTTTTTAATGCTTCTTTTATGCGCTTAATTGCTTCAATGAGTTTATCTTCAGAAGCTGCATAGGAGAAGCGCACACAGTTGGGTTCGCCGAATGCGATGCCTGTTACAATGGAAACATGTGCCTTGTAAAGAAGGAACATGCACAGATCAGAAGAGTCTCTAATGGTGGTTTCTCCATCGCTCTTTCCGAAATAATAACTGATGTCAGGGAATACATAGAAGGCGCCGTCAGGCTTGTTGGCTTTCCATCCTGGTATGTCTTTCATGAGGTTTAACACAAGATCACGACGCTTCATAAATGCAGCACGCATCTTATCAATGGTCTCCAGGCCGCCATTGAGGCCTGCTTCAGCGGCTTTCTGTGAAATGGAAGAAGCGCCGGAAGTAACCTGTCCCTGCATTTTATCGCAGGCTTGTGCTATCCACTTAGGTGCGCCGATGTATCCGATTCTCCACCCTGTCATGGCATAGGCTTTGGAAACGCCGTTCACCACGATGACGCGGTCTCTTATTACTTCAAACTCAGCCATGCTGGCATGCCTGTCCAGGAAGTTAATATGCTCGTATATTTCATCTGACAACACATATACATGCTTGTGCTTTTCAAACACCTTGGCCAGCGCTTTCAACTCGTCGCGGTTATATACAGTGCCGGTGGGGTTACACGGAGATGAGAAAATGAACATCTTCGTTTTGGGAGTGATGGTAGCCTCCAGCTGTGCAGGTGTTATTTTAAAGTCGCTGTCAATAGTGGTTTTCATTGGCACCAATTTTCCTTCAGCCAGCTTAATAATCTCTATATAACTTACCCAATAGGGTACTGGTGTAATCACTTCATCACCCGGGTTCACCAGGCACAGTACTACATTGGCAATGGACTGCTTGGCGCCGGTGGATACAACCACCTGGTCGAACGCGTAATCAAGATTGTTTTCCCTTTTGAATTTTGCTGATACAGCTTGTCTCAGATCTTTAAAACCCGAAATAGGAGGATAGCGTGTGAAGCCGTCATCAATGGCTTTTTTTGCAGCAGTCCGGATGTTTTCAGGTGTTGGAAAATCGGGTTCGCCAAGGCTGAGGTTAATCACATCAACACCTTTTTCGGCAAGCTCACGTGCAAGCTTGGCCATTCCTATTGTCTGGCTTTCCTCAAGGGAATTGACCCTTTTAGAAAGTTTATCCTTATCAGTCATAATGTAGTAGGCGCAAATCTAAACTTTAATTGTTAAGGGTTAAACGATAAAAGTTTAAAGTTAGCTACGTGAATCTTCATTTTTTTGTACTTTTCATTGGTGGCAAGGTTCTTGTCAAAGGCACTATCTATGAAGAAATTTTTGTTTGTGCTTATTTTGTTTGCGGCCACTAATGCTTTCGCCCAGTTTGGTGTTGGCGTGAGTGGCGGTCATTTTGGGATGCGTGTGCCGGTGAACGGAAAAGGTGAGCGGCAGAGCCAGAACCTGGAGAACCAGGTGCAGCGCATGAAGAAGGATTTAAACCTGGATGATAAGCAGACGGTGCAGCTTCGCAACCTGCTCATTGAACGTGAGCGTCATAGTTCGCAGTATAAGCCTATGACTGTGAGTGAATTTAACCAACGCCTTGAACAGATACTCACGCCAGAACAAATGAAGCTATTGAATGAAAAAAATGCACAGCATCAGCAGAAGTCGAAGATGAAGGATGCTTTTAAAGACTCCACAAAACAAGCGTCGCAGCCCAAGAAAGAGGACTGGAGCGACGATGTATATAAATAAAAAAAGCCCTGCCGAAGAAAGACAGGACTTTTTTGAATTATCCAAGAATTACTTAACCTAAATAAGTCTTTAAGATTTTGCTGCGCGAAGTATGCTTCAGGCGGCGAATAGCTTTTTCTTTAATCTGTCTTACACGTTCGCGCGTAAGATCAAAGCGTGCACCAATTTCTTCCAGTGTTAAAGGCTGTTCACCTGAAAGGCCATAGTATAAACGAAGTACATCGGCTTCGCGGGTAGTGAGGGAGGAGATGGCTCGTTCAATTTCACGGCGTAAGGACTCGTGAATCAAGCTTGCATCAGGATGTTCCTGGTCTTCGTCTTCTATCACATCCATCAGGCTGCTGTCTTCTCCTTGTATTAAAGGAGCATCCATAGACACATGGCGGCCGGAAGAACGCATGGCTTCACGAATATCGTCGGAACTTAACTCAAGCAGCTTTCCGATTTCTTCCGGTGAAGGTTCACGTTCGAAATCCTGTTCCAGCTTAGAGTATGCTTTATTGATCTTATTAATAGAACCAATTTTATTCAAAGGTAAGCGCACAATACGTGATTGTTCAGCCAGTGCCTGTAATATAGACTGACGAATCCACCACACAGCGTAGGATATAAATTTAAAACCACGTGTTTCATCAAAGCGCTGTGCTGCTTTAATTAGACCAAGGTTGCCTTCATTGATCAAATCTCCAAGTGTGAGGCCCTGGTTTTGGTATTGTTTAGCTACAGACACCACGAAGCGAAGATTTGCTTTAGTAAGCTTCTCCAATGCTACAGCGTCCCCCTTTTTGATACGGCGTGCAAGAAGAACTTCCTCTTCAGCCGTAATCAAACTTTCTTTACCAATTTCCGACAAGTACTTATCAAGCGATGCTGTTTCACGATTGGTAACCTGTTTTACAATTTTTAACTGTCTCATTTCAGAAGAAAATATAATATTTAATACACTTGGTAAAACGCCCTCTTATATAATTGGTTTCAATATTGTAAGAAATTAGGTGTAATCGTTCATTGCCCCATCATCTCCTCTGAAAATTTCACAAAAACCGTAACCTTCTACACAGAAACATAATGCAATTATTCCCAAAAGGGACAGGGAAAAGGCCCTGGATTTGGCATGTGTAAGAATTTGAATTATTTTCGCATTATCATGTTAAAAAACAGTGGATATTACCCTCGCTAAACTCTACTAAGGAACAAAGAGATATTAATATAATACGAAAGCCTGTTCCGCCAAATGTAAAACGGAGCGGGCTTTTGACTTTCTTGTCAACGAAACTATGACAGCAACAGCTATCAAACGGCCAACAGAGCAGATATACAGCAATTACACCGCTGAAGATTTTCATGTCTGGAAAACATTATTCAACCGCCAGATGGCTATTCTTAAGCCGCTGCTCTCAAAGGAATATTTGAAGGCCATTGATATAGTCGGGTTTTCAGCGGAAGAGATTCCTGATTTTAAAAAAGTAGATGCTGCTTTAAAACCATTGACAGGCTGGAGTCTCCAGGTTGTACCTAACATCAGCGCCCAACAAGAGTTTTTTGAATTTCTTACGAAGAAAAAATTTACGGCTACGTGTTGGCTACGCACATTCGAACAGCTTGATTTCTTGCAGGAGCCTGACATGTTTCATGATGTGTTCGGGCACGTGCCTTTATTAAGCAACCCGGCTTACTGTGATTTTTTTCATGGTATTGGTGAGATAGCCATGCAATATATTGATAGTCCGAAAGCGATTGAATTGCTGGGACGCATTTACTGGTTCACCGTTGAGTTTGGATTGATTAGAGAAAAAGGTGAACTGAAAATTTACGGTGCCGGTGTTATTTCATCGCATGGAGAAACGGAGAACAGCCTGAGTGATAAAACATCAAAATTTAACTTCGATGTGCATACCGTTTTCAATACATCCTTCCGCACGGACATTATGCAGGACAAATATTGTGTGATTGATTCCTTTGATCAGCTGTATCATTCACTGCCGGAAATAAAAAGATTGCTGCCGAAGGAATTATAGTATCATGAAATGAGGGATTGCTTCGTTCCTCGAAATGACAGGTGCCTTTCAGATTCTCGCGGCCATCAGCAAGTCAAGGTCTTTATAAGGAAGCTTACAAAAGCCTGCAACCTGGCGGTTGGTAATGGCTCCTTTATACATGTACACGCCTCTTCTAACAGATTTGTTTTTCCAAAGCATTTCATCAATACCTCCTTCTTCACCAATGCTAAGTAGGATAGGAGTGAAGATGTTGCTTAACGCTGTTGATGCTGTTCGTGAAACGCGGGAAGCAATATTAGGAACGCAGTAATGCACTACACCATATTTACGAAACACTGGCTGTGAATGATTGGTAGCCTTGCTGGTTTCAAAACAGCCGCCTTCATCAATGCTGACGTCGATAATAACGGAACCTACTCTCATTTCGCTGACCATGTCCTGGGATACAACAACAGGAGTAATGCCTGTTTCGCTTCTCAATGCTCCTATAGCAACATCAGCGGTTTTTAATTCTTTTAGTAAGATAGCAGGAACTATCGTGGATGTATAGATTCTCATGCCAAGCAGGTTTTGCAAACGCTTTAACCGGTGGATAGAATTATCAAATATTTTTACATTAGCTCCTAAGCCAATGGCAGCGCGCGCAGCATACTCACCCACGGTACCTGCACCGATAATTACAACCTCTGTGGGAGGAATGCCTGCAACACCGCCTAACAGTTCACCTTTTCCATTAAAAGCGTTGCTCAGGTATTCGGCGGCAATAAGGATGCTGGTGCTTCCCACAATCTCACTCATGGCCTGGATAATGGGAAATACGCCTGAATTATCCTGCATATACTCATAGCCTATAGCAGTAATGCGTTTTGAAGAAAGGTGGCGCATATACTCTTCGCTTTGCTGGCGAATCTGCAAAATGGATATCAGGCTTTGATTAGGCTGCATCAATGCAACTTCCTCTTTAGAAGGAGGAGCCACTTTAAGAATGATGTCTGCTTTATACACTTCTTCAGCAGAGTAAGCAATCTTAGCTCCTGCATCACTGAAATCAGAATCCTCAATATTTGATGTCTTTCCTGCGCCGGCTTCTACTACAATTTCATGTCCATTGGAAACCAGCAAAGCCACTGCATCAGGGACCAGCGGAATACGGTTTTCCTGGAATGATATTTCTCGCGGAACACCGATATAGAGATTCTTCTCCTTCTTTTTTATTTCCAACATGCTCTCCATAGGCATGAGAGCAGAGGCAGCGAGGGAGGAGGATAATTTTTTTGAGGTGGGGTCAATCATAATTAGAATGTTTACAGTTAACGGTCTAGGGTTTACGGTTAGAGAGCGCTTGACAATTGTATACCGTAAACTGTAAACTGTAAACCATAACTAAGAGCAATTTATTTCTTAAAAGTCAAAAGTCGTTGTTCGTTTTCTCCGGTTTCTATTGAAGCCCGTACAATATCTTTCGGCAATAAATTTAACACTTTTTCCGGCCACTCGATGAAACAAAATTGGCCGCTGTGAAAATATTCTTCACAGCCTATATCCATCGCTTCAGTTGGGGATTTTATCCTGTAAAAGTCGAAATGAAAGACCTTAGTTCCGTTCGATGCCTGGTATTCATTAACAAGCGAAAACGTAGGACTACTCACGTTTTGATGAACACCGAGCGCTTTGCACAATTCCTTAATAAAAGTTGTTTTACCGGCACCCATGCTTCCATAGAAGGCAAAGATCTTATTAACATCTGCAAATTTCAATAGGGAAAGGGCAGCTTTCGATAATTCATCTAATGTGTTGCATGTCACTTTCAATTCCTTCATAGACTGACGAAAGTAGAAAAATATTTACCACACAGACACATTAGGAAAACATAGAAAAACACATAGCTATTTAACTATGTGTTTTTCTATGTTTCTATGATCTTATGTGGTAAAGGATTACTTCGAGGTAAGCACAGCGAAGGGAATCATCATCTCCTCCATAGAAATACCGCCATGCTGCAACGTATCTGTATAATAGGATACGTAGTAATTGTAATTGTTAGGGTAGGCAAAGAAGTTATCTGCCTTTGCAAATACAAAGGTTTGGCTAAGATGCTGGCGCGGGAGCATGCCCTCAGCAGGATTCTTTATTTCAAACACTTCTCTCTTTTCATAACCGAGGTTGCGGCCTTGTTTGTAGCGAAGGTTGGTATTTACACTGCGATCGCCGACAATCTTCGTTGGATTTTTAACTCTGATCGTTCCATGATCGGTGGTGATTATCACCTTTCCTTTCTTTTCAGCGATGATCTTTATCGCTTCAAACAACGGTGAATGTTCAAACCACGATAACGTCAATGAACGGTATGCGGCTTCATCATCAGCAAGCTCGCGGATCATTTCCATCTCCGTGCGTGCATGAGAAAGCATGTCAACAAAATTATAGACAATAACATTCAGCTTATTCTGCATCATATTATGTATATTATCCACCATGGCCTTGCCATCGTTATGGTTTGTCACCTTTGTGTAGGAATGCTTATACTCCTTACGCATGCGTTTTAAAAGATCAGCAAGGAATTCATTCTCATGCATATTCTTACCGCCTTCTTCTTCATCATTCAACCAGGAACCGGGAAAGCGCGTTTCAATTTCAGAAGGCATCAACCCGGCAAAGATGGCATTACGTGCATACTGCGTTGCAGTAGGCAGTATGCTCATATACATATCTTCTTCCTGCAGTGTAAAATATTCTGAAATCAGCGGTTGAATAACCTTCCATTGGTCAAAACGGAGATTATCAATTAATATAAAGAATACAGGGACATTTGAATTATCTACTAAAGGCAATACCTTTTGCTTCATCAGCCGGTTTGACATGACAGGCACAGCAGCATCGTCAGGCGTTTTCAGCCATTTCAGGTAATTATTCTCAATGTATTTTACATACAGGTTATTGGCTTCGCTCTTTTGAGAAGAAAGAATTTCTGACATGCTTGTGTCAGTTGATCCTTGCAGCTCCAGCTCCCAATACACCAGCTTGCGATAAATATCCTTCCACTCCTGCCAGCTAAGCTTGTCACCAAGGGTCATGCTGATATTGCGAAACTCCTGCTGATAGGCAGAAGTAGTCTTTTCATTAATGAGACGCTTGTTCTCGAGGTTCTTTTTAAGCGATAACAGTATCTGGTTGGGATTTACAGGCTTGATAAGGTAATCTGCAATCTTGCTGCCGATGGCATCTTCCATGATCTGTTCTTCTTCGCTCTTGGTAATCATAATCACGGGAAGGTCAGCCCGAATGCCCTTAATTCGCAGCAAGGTTTCTAACCCTGAAAGGCCATGCATATTCTCATCAAGCAGCACGACATCATAATTATTCTTTTTGATCTTTTCCAAGGCATCTTCTCCATTGCTTACGGTGTCAACACTGTAGCCTTTCTCTTCCAGGAAAAGTATATGCGGCTTGAGCAGATCAATTTCATCATCCACCCAGAGAACGGGAACCTTGTTCATAATAGTTGTTTCAGTGTTTTTATCTTCTGCGAAGTTAGCAAAGATGTTACGATTCATAGTTGGAATTTTAGATTTATAAGAGAGTGTACCAATAATAATACCACAGTAAACGCCGTTTTGCTACACTTATTTGATCTGTTTCTTCTTTAACTTTCATTTAACCAATTAATTTCTGATTCAAATACGGATATTTGCGCCATCTGCTATAATATAGCGTAGAAACATGTCCGGAATAAAGATTATCAACGATCCCATTTACGGCTTTATAAAAATTCCTTCTGAAAGGATCTTTCGATTGATCGAGCACCCGTTCTTTCAACGGTTGAGACGCATAAGGCAGTTGGGCATGACACACCTTGTTTATCCCGGCGCGCAGCATACACGGTTCCAGCATGCTTTGGGTGCTATGCATTTGATGGGAGAAGCGATTGATGTATTGCGATCAAAAGGTCATGCTATTTCGAATGAGGAAGCCGAGGCTGTTACCATGGCTATTCTTTTGCACGATGTAGGTCATGGGCCTTTTTCACATGCCCTTGAAGACAGCATTGTAAAAGGCATCAGGCATGAAGAGTTGTCCGAGCTGATTATGAACCGGCTGAACGATGATTTCGAAGGCGACCTGACGCTTGCCATTAAAATATTCAGAAATGAATACCCCAAAAAATTTCTCCATCAATTGGTGTCAAGTCAGCTGGATGTGGACAGGCTTGATTACCTCAACCGCGATAGTTTCTACACAGGCGTATCAGAAGGCATTATCAGCAGTGACAGAATCATCAAGATGCTGGAAGTGCATAACGATGAGCTGGTCATTGAAGCAAAGGGAATCTATTCCATTGAAAAGTTCATTGTAGCCAGGCGGCTCATGTACTGGGAAGTGTATTTACATAAGACCGTTGTGAGCGCTGAATGTCTTTTGATAAATATACTGAAGCGGGCGAAAGAATTAATCGTGTCCGGTGCTGCAACAAACGACATAAAACACGGGCTGTTTGCACATGGTGCGCTCAATCAATTCCTTTCTTCAGATTACAAAAAGAAAGATTTCATTGCTGACCCGTCATTGCTTGATGTGTTTGCAGAATTAGATGACAGCGATGTAACCGCAGCAATAAAGCAGTGGTGTAAACATCCTGACAAGATCCTGAGCGCGCTTTGCCGCGGCATGATTAACCGAAAGCTTTTTAAAGTGATCATTCAAAAGGAACTCATCGACAAAAATGTTTCTGATGAAATCATGGAAAAGGTAAAAGCATCGATGCAGCTCACCAGCGATGAAGCCGGTTACTTTGTTTTCAAAGGTGTGCTTACCAACAATGCCTATAATATAGAAAGCGACCGCATTAAAATTCTATATAAAGATGGCAGCATTAAAGATATTGCAGATGCTGCTGATACATTGAATATACAAGCGCTCTCTAAACCTGTTGAGAAATATTACATCTGCTTTCCTAAAATGTAATTATAAGCTTACCAGCATAAAACTGTAATAATATGGAAATTGAAAACGAAATTTATGATACTGTAAAGTGGGACCTTAAACAAGCTAAAGCCAAAGCTTTTTTAAGAAAATGGGAAGAAAGAAGAAAAAGTAAAATGAAATTTGCATTTCTTCACGGATCATTAGACTGGAGATCCCTTTTATTAGGTGCAATTATAGTTTATTATAATCTTCATAATGATCGTATGGAACTAACAGTGGGCACATCTATAGTTGCTTTGTTAATTATTTTGGGTGGTGGATTCCTAAGCGGACTATTCCGTTACAAGAAAATGGAAAGCCTTTACCAGCAATACCTCAGGAATATTGAAAAATAAAAATCAATCAACGCTATATTATTAAACAGTTGTGGTTAGTAAAGAAGAAATAAGCCAATGGTTCAAAACGCTGCAGGACAATATTTGTCATGCATTGGAGATTGAAGATGGCAAAGGAAAGTTTGAAGAAGACAACTGGAAGCGTGAAGGTGGTGGTGGAGGGCGCACCAGGATTATTCAAAATGGCAACGTCATAGAAAAGGGAGGTGTGAACTTCTCTGAAGTGTTTGGTGAAGCACCTGAGTTTCTTGCTAAAACAGTAAACAGTAAACAGGAAACTGTAAACTTCTTTGCCACCGGCGTTTCCATCGTCATGCACCCGCAAAACCCCATGGTGCCCATCATTCACATGAATGTGAGATACATCGAAGCGGGGAATGATAAATGGTTCGGCGGCGGCATTGACCTTACACCGCATTATGTGGATGAAGAAGACGCTAAATTTTTCCATCGCTCACTGAAAGATGTATGCGACCGCCACCATGCTACCTATTACAATGAATTTAAAAAATGGGCAGATGAATATTTTTTTATTGCTCACCGTCAGGAAACACGCGGAGTTGGAGGGATCTTCTTTGATCACCTGAGAGCGAATGAGTTTTCCATGGAAGACCGCTTCCGGTTTGTAAAAGCCGTCGGTAGCCTGTTCGCGCCTATATACACAGCGCTTATTAAGAAAAACAGGGATCTGCCTTTTACGGAGCAGGAAAAGCAGTGGCAATATTTAAGAAGAGGAAGATATGTTGAGTTCAACCTGGTGTATGACAGGGGAACCAAGTTTGGTTTAGAAACTAACGGTAGAACAGAATCCATCCTGATGAGCTTACCACCACAAGCAAACTGGGCATACAACTACAACGCGGAAAAGGGTAGTGCAGAAGAAAAAACGTTAAGTTTTCTGAAAAAAGGAATTGATTGGGTGAAATAAATGGAAATTAAAAATTAAGAATTAAAAATTAAAAATTGAAAGGTGCTTAGTGTTCTTTAATTCTTAATTCCTACGTCAGCATCCCACCATCACAATGAATCACCTGTCCTGTTATATACCCCGACAGGTCACTTGCTAAAAACACAACAAGGTTAGCCACATCTTCAGGAGTACCGCCGCGTTTTAAAGGAATAGCCTCACGCCATTGTTTTACAGTTTCCTCAGGCAATACACCTGTCATCTCCGTTTCAATAAATCCGGGCGCAATAGCATTACATCTGATATTGCGCGAACCTAATTCCAAAGCAACCGATTTTGTAAATCCATTGATGCCTGCTTTAGAAGCTGCATAGTTAGCTTGTCCTGCATTGCCTTTCACACCCACCACGCTGCTCATGTTGATGATGCTGCCTGAACGTGCTTTCAGCATCGGCTTCATCACTGCTTTGGTAATATTAAAAACTGAATTAAGGTTCGTCTTGATGACATCGTTGAATTGCTCTTCGCTCATTCTCATCAGCAAACCATCCTTTGTGATACCGGCATTATTAACCACCCCATCTATCTTGCCGAAATCTGCCATGATATTATTAATCAGTTCTTCTGAAGCCTTAGCATCAGAAGCATCAGAGCGATATCCTTTTGCTTTGCCTCCAAACCGCTGTAAGTCTTTTTCAAGTGCCTGTCCTTTTTCAACAGATGACAGATATGTAAATGCTACATCAGCACCATGTTCAGCCAACTTCATTGCCACACCTCTGCCGATGCCTTTGCTGGCGCCTGTTACAAGAACAACCTTACCCGTTAATAGTTTTGACATATTAAATTGTTTTGCGCGATTGATTATTTAATTGAAAGTATCTTCTCTTTCACCAACCCCGCCATCGTACTACCGATATCAGCCGGTGAATCGCAAACATGAATGCCACATTCTCTCATGATTTTCATTTTTGCTGCTGCTGTATCTTCCGCTCCGCCGATGATGGCGCCTGCATGGCCCATGCGTCTTCCCGGAGGTGCCGTTTGTCCTGCTATAAATCCAACCACAGGTTTCCTGTTGTTGTCCTTTATCCATCGTGCTGCATCGGCTTCCAGACTTCCGCCGATTTCACCAATCATGACGATACCATCTGTTTCACCGTCGTTCATAAATAATTCCACCGCTTCCTTAGTAGTAGTACCAATGATCGGGTCACCGCCAATACCTATAGCTGTAGAGATTCCCAATCCTGCTTTTACTACCTGGTCTGCCGCTTCATAAGTCAGTGTACCTGACTTAGAAACAATACCTATTCTACCTTTCTTAAATACAAACCCCGGCATGATGCCTACCTTGCATTCTCCTGCTGTAATGATGCCCGGACAGTTAGGCCCTATAAGACGTGTATTCTTATCCCGCAGGTATTCCTTCACCATGATCATGTCCTTGGTAGGAATGCCTTCCGTGATGGCCACCACCAGCAGTATGCCTGCTTCCGCGGCTTCCATAATAGCATCCGCTGCAAATGCAGGCGGTACAAATACAATGGATACATCAGCGCCCGTCTGCTTTACGGCATCTGCCACGGTATTAAAAACCGGCCTTTCCAGGTGCATAGTTCCTCCTTTGCCGGGCGTTACTCCACCCACCACCTTGGTGCCATATTCTATCATCTGGCTGGCATGAAAAGTCCCTTCAGTGCCTGTAAAGCCCTGTACTACCACCTTGCTGTTCTTATTTACTAATACGCTCATTTTTAAACGGTTTTCGGTTTATGGTTTTCGGTTTACACTTCAAAAACCGAGTGCGAAAGTAATTTTTTATTTTTAACAGTAAATTCCGCTAAAAACTGTTGATTTTTCTGTGTAAAAATTAAAATGCCCGCCAACAGTAAACTGTAGACCGTAAACTATAAACATTTCCCTGTATCTGCCATATTGGCAGCCCCGTAGGTTCGGCAGCATTATTGTAAGTATATTTGCAATTATAAATAATATTAAAGAAAAGGAAATTTATGGCAATCACAATCACAGATGCGAACTTCGACGAACTCGTTTTGAAGTCAGACAAACCGGTACTAATTGACTTTTGGGCAGAATGGTGTGGACCGTGCCGTATGGTTGGTCCTATCGTGGAAGAGATCGCTAAAGAATTTGACGGTAAAGCAATCGTAGGTAAGGTGGACGTGGACAGCAATCCCAACATTTCTATGAACTACGGCATCCGCAACATACCAACCTTATTATTTTTCAAAGGCGGACAAATAGTAGACAAGCAGGTAGGCGCAGTTCCTAAGAGCGTGCTGGCCAATAAGCTTACTGCACAACTTTCTTAATAAGTGTGAATGATGAGGGGTGAAGGGTGAAGTGTTTTCAATTCACCCTTCACACTTCTTACTTCACCCTTCTCTATGTCGATCAACCAGCAGGAAGTTCAGCAATTAAGCCATCTTGAATTACTTGCCAGGCAAGTGGTGGAAGGATTCATTACAGGCCTGCATAAAAGCCCTTTTCACGGCTTCAGTGTGGAGTTTGCCGAACACCGTTTATATAATACCGGTGAATCAACCAAGCACATTGACTGGAAGCTGTTCGGGCGCAGCAATAAGCTTTTTGTAAAACGCTACGAAGAAGAAACCAACCTGCGTTGCCAGGTGGTCATCGACAATTCTTCTTCCATGCACTATCCTGAAATTCCCAAAGGCGATAAAACGCTGCTCAACAAAGTTTCATTCTCCGCACACTGCGCTGCAGCCATCACCTACATGCTGCGCCAACAAAGGGATGCCGTAGGACTCAGTGTGTTCTCCGATACAGTAGAGCTCAACACGCCGGCTAAATCCAGCTCTGTGCATCATAAGTACTTGTTTGCACGCATGGAGAAGATACTGGCAGAGGCAGCAGTACTGAAACAAAAGAGAACCTCTGCCGCCGCCGCTTTACACCAGATAGCAGAATCCATTCACAAGCGTTCCATGGTCATCATCTTCAGTGATATGATGGAAACCAATTTCGAAAAGCGCGATGAGCTATTCGGCGCATTGCAGCATCTGAAGCACAACAGGCATGAAGTCATTTTATTTCATGTGACAGACCTGGCCAAAGAAGAAGAATTTGAATTCGACAACCGCCCGTACCTTTTTGTAGATGTAGAAACAGGGGAGGAGGTGAAAGTGCATTCCAACGAAATAAAAGAGAAGTACAGGGAAAGCATGAAGGCCTATAAAAAGGACCTTATGAGCAGGTGTGCACAATACCGCATTGACTTTGTAGAAGCCGATATCCACAAGGGCTACAAACAGGTGTTGATGCCTTACCTGCTGAAGCGGGAAAAAATGGGTTAAAAACGTTTACGGTTTACAGTCTACTGTTTACCGTTACGGTCAATAAATAGCGCAACAACGGTAAAATGTAAACAGTCAACCGTAAACAGATTTATTTCATGGTTGCTTTCACAGAATCCTTCACCACTACGCGTTCCAGATCCATTCCGCATTTAGGGCATTTAGCCGGCTTGTCGCTCAGTATTTCCAGGTCCATCGGGCATTGATAGATATACTTCTCGCCTTCTGCAAGCATGGCTGTGGAGGTATCAGCAGTCGCAGCTGTCTTTTCCTCTGCCTTTGGTTCTGTGTTGCTGCAGGAGGTAAATGTGATTGCAGACGCTGCAAAAGCGATCAATAAAAATCCGGGTACTGATTTCATATACATGGGTTTTGAAATTGCGGTCAAAGATAGATAAGTAACTTTAATTCCTAAGTGTATTTCCTTCGTGTCCTATGTGTCTACGTGGTTTAAAAGAGAAATGCATTTACCACATAGGCACAGAGCACACATAGATTTCACATAGGAGTTCAAATTATTTGATAATTTTAACGCATCTATTTTCGTGTATTAATTGATCCAAGACTATTACTATGAAAACAAAAATTATACTCTGCTTTATTCTCGCCATCACTGTGCTTCATGCAACCGCTCAAAACAAATCTTCTAAAGAAGAAGAATTGAAAACATTCCGTGAAGAAATTGACAGGATGTTTAAAGGCACGGCGCCTGTGCATCAGTGGTACCCGATGTCCACCTCCGAATTAATTTTTTCATGGGGAGAAGTAAAATCAAATGGCCAAACACTGGATAACATTGTCCGCTTCACCTGCTTTTTCCATTTCCAGCAGCAGTTCCATTACAACTTCAGCAATGGTTTCGGCTTGTACACAGGCTTTGGTGTGCGCAACGTTGGCTTCATCAATGAAGTACCCGTAGATGCATACAGCACAGCCACGGTGAAGCAGCGCTCTTACAGCTTAGGCATTCCGCTGGCGCTGAAGTTGGGCAACCTGCCCAAAGGCACTTTCCTGGCCTTAGGTGCAGAAGTGGAATGGATGTTTGCTTACAAGCAGAAGGTGTTATATAACGATCAGAAAATTAAAGACACTGACTGGTTCTCCAACGAAGTAAATCCTATCAATCCTTCTTTGTTTGCTGATATCCGCTTTGCAGGCGGAGCCTACATTCGTTTTAAATATTACCTGCTGGATTTTCTGAAGGACAAAAACATGGATTTCATTCCGCCCGACTACCTCACCAACACCCCCGTATATTACCGCCCCGAAAGCAGCAAGCTCATGTATGTTGCCATAGGTCTTTCATTCTATCAGTGGAAGCACCATGCTCACAAGACAAGAACAACGGGAGTATAGTTACATACTAACAATCAGGTTTTGAGCCCTTACGTTTACTAAATTAAATACCATTCTTAAAGTGTGGGTTATGGAATGATATTAAAATGACTGTATGCTTGTTGCTTATTCCTTAACAAACTTCTTAACGAAGTTTCCGTTTTCTGTTTGCAGTTCAAGAAAATAAATACCGGGTGAAAGATTAGAAACATCAATTTCATTTCGGGTTGATTCATCTTGTAATTGACCAAACAAGTCATATATTTTTATTTTTCTTATGCTTAATCCCTGATTTAGAATTGTCAATTTCTTATTTACAGGATTTGGATACACTTCTATAGCTAAAGTGTTTTTCATCTCTTCTTTTATTCCCACAGGATAATAGCATGGAAAACTAGTTGTTTTATACCAGTTCTTAATCTTCAAAACATCATTATTATTTTTTTCTATAGAAGTTGTTAAACCATTGGGATGAAGCGCATCCCTGCTATATACAACAGCATAGTCCAATGTCTTTGATGATTTCTTATCCAGTGAAAAAGGACCGCTTGAGATAAGCAACCTTCTGTCGCCTGGGAGATTTGTCACGCTGGCTTCTGTCCATCCCGTATCAAAAGGCATTCCAGTAAACATGTAATCTGTATTAACGCTTCCCCCATAGCCATCGCCTCCATATGTAACGTGATTGCCATCTAGCCAGAGACTATGCAGATAATTATAATAATCTTCCGCTGTCCTTGGATTACCTGTGGCGTTAAAATCATTTTCATAATATAGAAAATGATTCATCATACACTTCTCATCCGGCTCATCTGTCACACCATTATGATTGTTATCCAAGCCATCACCGACATCAGCAAGGGGGCCCTTTAAAATAGCCAGACTTAGCATGGGTGGATTATAACCATAACCAACTGGGCCTTCGTCGTAATTGCTGCCATTGTAAACAAATCCATAATCATTCTCCACTCGACATCCTATATAGTCATTGTTGGCATATCCTAAATCCGGATCTAAATACTCACCGACATAGACATTATGGTAATCCGTATCGCTCCTGTTAATGAATTCAAAAGAATAAAAGGTGGTATAATTGATGGCCTCATCGCTTCCGGATGCACTTCCGCAGGTAAATGCATATGCTTTACAACGAACTTCTAATCCAAGTGCTATTCCTCCTGTTTCATGGTGAGGTGCATAGTTATCATTCATTATCCACCATAACATTTGGTCACCCATCATATCAGGATAGTCGCCATCATAAGGGTTATAAACGCCATCGTTATTATGATCAATGAACGGAGCCATGTTTTTTGCATAATTAGCTGTTCCATGAGCTGGCCACAGTAGAATTTCATTAGGCACAACGTAGGTATGATTTGAAACATTTCCGAGATTGTATTGCAACACAAATTCATTAATCGCACTTCTGTTTATTTTCCAGATAGTGTCAAACTGCATTTTGGTGTTAGCATCAAGAGATGCTGTAATCGTATCTAATGGACCAGGCCACCAGTCATTTCCACTTTGCCTGTAGGTTTGCGCTGACATGTGAATGTTGTTCCCTGGATCTAAACCGCCAATCCATAATGTAGAATTAAAGGCTGCAGCTTTTGGTACACAACTATTTTTTGGAACCATATATCGCGCTACATTATTTATCTTATCCCAGAAAAAAGCATTATCGTTTTGAATGGGACATTCCACTTCGTTTATATCAAGGTAATTATAATGAGAGGGAGATGAATAATTCAGGGGGACAACTACTTCAGGATAGAAATTAAGTGAATCCTTCATAAACATTGAAAAATTATTTTTCGATCGTCTCCATATACGATTTGATTTATCTATGGCAAGGAAATATTTTGCATTGTACAAATATTCCAAGCCGATCGATTTTGGGATTACATGAATGGGATTGGTTGAAATAAAATATTGCGTGGTATCATACTGAGAGCCTGCTCCTACCACTAATATTGATCCATCAGAAAGGCTAAGCATATACTCGACAGATGCAAGTGTGCCGTAAAACTCATTGATGTAGGATCCTGCGGGCATGAATGTATTTACAGATGATTTAATAAATAACCCATCAACCCTGGTGCCAACGAAGAGGGTATTGTTATTATCTTCTATGATTGAAGTGATATCATCACCGCATAGGGCAGAATTAGCTATTGTGTAGTTGGTCCATAAAACTCCGTTAAATAAGGACAGTCCATGCCTGGTTCCAATCCACCACACATTTGAAGAAGATCTGAAAATGCATTCAACAGAGTCATTCACCAAACCGGAATTTGATGTATTATATGAATGAAAAGAAGATCCGTCGAAATAAACGAAGCCGTTATTTGCAAATATCCAAACCCCTCCGCCATTTACAGAATAAAGTTTCGAAATAGTGTCAAAAGGCAGGCTTGAATTTGAGGTAGTGTAGCTTGTCCAGGTTGTTCCATCAAAATTATATAATCCATTATTTGTTCCTGCCCACACCCCGGATGAATTGCAGGCTACAGACAATATGTTGTTATCGGGCAGCGGACTGTTCAGGCTATCATAAATCGTCCATCCTGCATCATTAAGCTTACCTAAACCGATTTTTGAGAAAGCAACCCATTTGTTGTCATTGCTGTCTATGATTAGTGCATTTACAGGACGAAGCAACAAGGGACTATATCCTGGAGGGCCGGCAACAGTTGAATCATGGGGAGTTTGGGCAGAAAGGCATAGGCTTAAAGATGAAAGTAGTATTATTAGATAGATGCCTTTTGTTGTTTTGTTCATTTTTTAAACCGTTGCAATGTAATACAGAGCTCTTCGTAGGCAATATATGAATATTTCTCCAAAGGTGGCTAATTTGAATATACTTGTCAATCACCCAAAAGGGTGATTTTTTGAGATAAATAGAAAATTAATGAAGTAAGATATTAAATTTAAGGAAAAAAGGCGGCAAGCATAAACTGTCTTAGTCATGACAGTTACTGTAATGACTAAGACAGTTTATGTAATGGTCATTAAATTTACCGTAATTGTCATTCATCATAATGGAACAGTCAGGATGGTTTCTGTCATTATTATACCTGTTTCGGCAATGATGATGACTGATTCAGTTGTTGTGACGAAGTTTTCTGTTACAATTAAGAAGGTTTCTTTCTTTGTGATAACTAAATCATTCATTATCAATGCAGGTTCTGTTTTGATGAATACATTATCATTACATATTATTTTTGTTCTTGTTTTTCATTGAAGAAGGCGAAGCCGATATTTTATTTTTTCCAGTAGCTTTGAACCATGGATTTATTCCACATCGGCTTTCTTCCTGTACGGCTTATTGACATTATTGACATACTCATTGTCACCTTCCTGCTTTACAAGGTATATAGCTTATTGCGCGGGGGAGTGGCGGTGAATATTTTTATCGGGCTGCTGTTCATACTCATCATTTACTGGCTCTGTGTGAAGGTTTTTAAGATGCAGCTGCTGGGCTCTATTATCGGGCAGTTTATGAGTGTGGGCGTCATTGCTTTCATCATTGTCTTTCAGCAGGAGGTGAGGCGCTTTCTTATTTTATTAGGGACTAACAGCGTGCTTTCTAAAAATACATTTACACGCCGCATGCTGCCCTGGAACTGGACGTCGGAAAAAAATAAAACCATTAACTTCTATCCAATCATCAATGCCTGCAAACAGATGAGCCGTGACAGGATGGGTGCCATCATTGTGTTGGGTAAATCGTCGGAGCTGCGTTTTTTTTCCAGCACGGGAGATGAAATGGATGCGGAAGTAAGCCAACGGTTGATAGAAAGCATTTTCTTTAAAAACTCACCGCTGCATGACGGCGCCATCATCATTGTAAACAACAGGATAAAAGCCGCACGCTGTGTGCTTCCGGTTACTGAAAAGTCTGATCTGCCCGCTCACCTTGGCATGAGGCATAGGGCAGCCATTGGTGTGACAGAACACAGCGACTGCATTGCCATTATTGTTTCAGAAGAAACGGGCAGCATTTCCTATGCAAAAGAAGGACAGATAACGCTGAACGTAACGCCGGAGCAGCTGGAGGATTTTTTGAGGCAGGAGTTTCAATGATAGGTTCATTGGTTCATTTGTTCACCGGTATTACCAATGAACTAATGAACGGATGAACTTGTTTTATTACTATCCGCTTTCGCTTCCCACTCCTTCACCATTTCCTCAATCGTCTTGCCTGAATTGAGCATGTCTAAGGTTGCGCGGGCATCTTTCACTAAATAATGATCAGGATATTTAGTGATGAAGGCTTCGTAACATTCTTTTGCCCTGTCGTAGTTTTTGAAATTATCCTCATACATATAGGCCATCATGAAAAGGGCATCAGCACCTTCCTTCGTATTGGGAAAGCTGTCATTCACCTGTTTATATAGCATGAATGCCTGCAAGGTATAATGGAGGCGTTTGGCAAGGTCAGCTGACTTGGTCAAATAAACGGGGGTCTTTTCATCCTTTGGAAACTTTGCCGTGAACTCCTGCAGGTTCTTGTATTGCTGTGACAGGAGGGAATCGTTCTTCATCAGCGTATCAGCCATCAGCTGCTTGTCAGCAGCTTCAATTTTATTCACCATCTTGTCATGCGATGAGGTGCAGGAAGAAAGTGAAAAAGTGCAGAAGGCAGCATACAGAATGCAGAATAGAAATACCCGGTTTTTCATATTGTCAATAACCTACTTTTTGTGAAATTTCATTTTGTAGTCCACATCTACAATGCCCTTACTGATATCCAGCAGCTTGCCTTTGATCATCCGTTTACGGAAAGGGGAGATGCGGTCGATGAATAATACTCCTTCTATATGATCATATTCATGCTGGATGATGCGTGCAGCCAGGCCTGTGAATATTTCTTTCTTATGGTTCCACTCTTCATCGTAATATTCAATGTACACGTGCTCTTTGCGCATCACATCTTCACGAACGGAAGGAATGCTTAAGCATCCTTCATTGAATTTCCACGGTTCGCCTTGCTCTTCTTTAACTACGGCATTGATGAATACCTTTTTAAAGTCTTTCACTTCCTCTTCTTCAAACGGTTTGCCATCTATCACAAACAAGCGGATGGAACGGCCTATCTGTGGGGCAGCCAGGCCCACACCGTGGCTTGCATACATGGTTTCATACATGTCAGCAATCAGCTCTTTCAACTGCGGGTAATCTTGTTTTATATCCGCGGCTTTCTTTTTCAATACAGGATCGCCGTAGGCGACAATCGGTAATATCATTTTTTAGATTTTAGATTTTAGATCATAGATTTTAGACTGTCTAACATCTAATATCTCATGTCTACCATCTTTTAATTATTCACTTATTTTCTCATTCTTTTGCTTTCCATATACGACTGCAGAATGATGATAGCGCTGGTCATATCTACCAGCTCTTTATTCTGCCTGTCTTTCTTTTTGGCGCCGCTCATCAGCAATGCCTGTGATGCCATCATGGAAGTGAACCGCTCATCGTACCTTTCAACGGGAATCGTTGGAAAGGTTTTAGCCAGGTGCCTTACAAATTCATCTACTTGCTTTTTAATTTGTGAATCGGTGGCATCCATCTGCTTAGGCTCACCCACTACGAAACAGTCCACCTTTTCTTTTGCAGCATAGGTCTTCAGGTAGCTGATCACATCTTTTGAATGCACCGTATCAAGCCCTGTGGATATGATCTGCAACGGATCAGTGACTGCAAGTCCTACACGCTTTGTTCCGTAATCTATTGCCAGGATTCTACCCACGGGGCAAATATATGGGAAGTTTACAGTTTACAGTTTACTGTTTACGGTTAGGTTATTTCCGCTGAACAGTAAACCGTAGACCGTAAACTGTAAACCGTTCCCTGCATTTTGTATGTTTGCGAACCAATAAACCATTATGCAAACAGTAATTGAAGCTGCCTGGAATAACAGGGAACTATTAAAAGAAAATAAGACACAAGATGGCATCCGTGATGTCATTGAACAGCTTGACAAAGGAAAGCTGCGTGTGGCGGAACCATCAGGCAACGGATGGCAGGTGAATGACTGGGTGAAGAAAGCCGTCATCCTTTATTTTCCCATTCAGCAGATGGAAACACTGGAAGCAGGTCCCATGGAGTTTCACGATAAGATGAAGCTGAAGAAAAATTATGCAGCGTTGGGTGTTCGCGTTGTGCCTCATGGCATTGCGCGTTATGGAAGTTACCTTGCCAAAGGAGTGATACTCATGCCTTCCTATGTAAACATAGGGGCTTATGTGGATGAAGGCACTATGGTGGACACATGGGCCACTGTTGGAAGCTGTGCGCAGATCGGCAAGCATGTTCACCTGAGCGGAGGTGTAGGCATAGGTGGTGTGCTGGAACCTGTGCAGGCTGCGCCTGTTGTTATTGAAGACAACTGTTTTATTGGATCACGCTGTATCGTAGTAGAAGGTGTGCGTGTGGAGAAAGAAGCTGTTCTCGGCGCCAATGTAGTGTTGACGATGTCCACCAAGATCATTGATGTGACAGGTGCAGAGCCTAAAGAATACAAAGGGGTGGTTCCCGCGCGGTCGGTGGTTATTCCGGGTTCTTATACCAAGAAATTTCCCGCAGGTGATTACCAGGTACCCTGTGCATTAATCATTGGGCAACGTAAACCCAGCACAGACCTGAAGACTTCGCTGAATGATGCCCTGCGCGAGCATAGCGTGGCTGTGTAACTGTAAACTGAAATGCGGTTTCTTATTATTCAAACTTCTTTTATAGGCGATGTTATTCTTGCAACATCGGTCATTGAGAAGCTGCATGAAAAATATCCTGATGCGGAAATAGATTTTCTGTTGAGAAAAGGAAATGAAGGCCTGCTGGCGCATCATCCTTTCCTGCGCCGGGTAAAAGTGTGGGATAAGCAACAAAATAAGCTGGGCAATCTTTTTACTCTTATTGGCAAAGTAAGAAGCAACAACTACGATTACGTCATCAACTTACATCGCTTTGCTTCTTCGGGATTAATAACAGCGCTGTCAGGAGCCAAACATAAAATCGGCTTTGACAAAAACCCACTTTCCATCTTCTATACAAAAAAAGTAAAGCACGTAATTGGTGATGGCAGGCATGAGATAGAGCGTAATCATGCATTGATAAAGGAGCTGACGGATGATGTTCCCGCTAAACCAAAACTCTATCCTTCTCCATCTGACTTTACATCAATAGAAAACCGTAAACCGCAAACCGTAAACCGTAACCCCTACGTCTGCATTGCTCCTGCATCGGTTTGGTTTACCAAGCAGTTTCCGCAGGAAAAGTGGATTGAATTGATTAATCTTCTGGATAGCCATACTGTTGTTTACCTGCTGGGTTCAAAAGCGGATATTCACCTTTGCGATCATATTAAAAACAAAGTGCATCATATTCTCACCTTCAACCTGGCAGGCATGCTTTCTTTTCTGGAGTCAGCGGCATTGATGCACGGAGCTGTGATGAACTATGTGAATGATTCAGCACCCATGCACCTGGCAAGTGCCATGAATGCACCGGTGACGGCTGTTTTTTGTTCCACGGTGCCTGCTTTTGGTTTTGGTCCGTTGTCTGATGCATCACGTATTGTGGAAACGAAGGTGAAGCTGGATTGCAAGCCTTGCGGACTGCATGGATACCAGGCTTGTCCGAAGGGACATTTTAAATGCGCGCTCACCATTGAAGCGAATGATTTGCTATATTGACAAAGCGTGGAAGAACTGATAGCGGAAATAAATAAGTGTAACGATGTATTGAGAGCCGGAGGCATCATACTCTATCCTACGGATACGGTATGGGGCATTGGCTGCGATGCAACGAATGAACAGGCCGTGGCAAAAATCTATCGGTTGAAGCAGCGGGAGGATTCCAAGAGCATGATCATCCTGCTGGACAATGAAGCAAAGCTGCTGTCCTATGTGCGGGAAGTTCCGGAACAGGCATGGGACTTAATGGAGTTTGCAGAGAGGCCTTTAACCATTATCTATCCCGATGCCAAAAACCTGGCGAAGAATTTAATAGCAGAGGATAAAAGCATAGCCATACGGATAACAAAAGATGACTTTTGCAGGAAACTCATCGGGAAGTTTAGGAAGCCTCTGGTGTCCACATCGGCTAATATCAGCGGAAATCCCACTCCTACGGCCTTTTCAGACATTGATAAAGAAATTATAGCAGGTGTGGATTACGTTGTAAATTTGCGCCGGGACGAGCAAGCAAGTACCACTCCTTCCACTATTATTAAACTTGGCATGGGAGGGGAGTTTAAAATAATTAGAAAGTGAAAAAATAGAACGCAGATTGTTATGATGATTATGATTTTAATATAAGATCATAATCATCATAACCATCATAAAGATCAGCGTTCAAAAGAAAGATGAAAAAGCACTTACAACACCCTATTTTCAAAATCATTGCCGATGAAGCGGAAGCAATGAATGCAGAGGCATTTGTTGTGGGGGGCTATGTGCGTGATATTTTTCTGAAGCGGGATTCAAAGGACATAGACGTAGTGGTCATGGGAAGCGGCATTGACCTTGCAAGCCGCGTTGCTGCCAAGCTTGGCGACGGAGTGAATGTGAATTACTTCAAGAACTTCGGCACGGCCATGATTAAGTATTATGATTTAGAAATAGAATTCGTCGGCGCCCGTAAAGAATCCTATCGCGGTGATTCAAGAAAGCCTACCGTAGAAACAGGAAGCTTAGACGACGACCAGAAGCGCAGAGATTTCACCATCAATGCCATGGCCATCCACCTGACGTCTTCCAACTTCGGCGAGCTGGTGGATCCGTTCAATGGTGTGCAGGATCTGCATGACAGGATGATCCGTACTCCGCTGAATCCTTCCATTACTTTTTCAGATGATCCGTTGCGCATGATGCGAGCGATTCGTTTTGCATCACAGCTTCATTTTGCTATTGAAGGAGATGCATTCGAGGCCATTAAGAAAAATAAAGACCGCATTAAAATAGTTTCCGGCGAACGCATTGCTGATGAGCTGAATAAAATTATTTTGTCATCGAAGCCTTCAGTGGGTTTTAATTTGTTGTTTGATACGGGTTTATTGGAACTAATATTTCCGCAATTCTGTTTATTGCACGGTGTGGAGGTGGTGAATGGTAAAGCGCATAAAGATAACTTTTATCATACCCTGCAGGTGCTGGACAATGTTTCAAAAACAAGCGATGACCTCTGGTTAAGATGGGCTGCCATACTGCATGATATTGCTAAGCCGCAGACAAAGCGTTTCGAAGAAGGCCATGGGTGGACCTTTCACGGGCATGAAGATAAAGGCGCCCGCATGGTGAAACATATTTTCCGCCAGCTGAAGCTTCCCTTGAATGAGAAAATGAAGTTTGTGGAGAAGCTGGTACAGCTGCATCTGCGCCCCATTGCCCTTGTGAAAGATCATATTACCGATTCGGCCATCCGGCGTTTATTATTCGATGCAGGTGATGATATTGACGCCCTTATGCTGCTTTGTCATGCTGATGTAACCACGAAGAACGAATACAAGTTAAAACGCTACAAGGAAAATTTCCGCATTGTGCAGGAGAAGCTGAAAGATGTGGAAGAGCGTGACAGCATCCGCAACTGGCAGCCTCCTGTCACCGGGGAGCATATCATGAAGGTGTTTAACCTGAAACCCGGCAGGGAAGTGGGTGAAATAAAAAGCGCCATTCGGGAAGCAATCCTGGAAGGGGAGATCAAAAATGATTTTCATGCAGCGTATGAATTCATGCTCATGAAAGGTAAGGAACTTGGGCTGCAGCCTTCGTCCGTATTGGAAGAAGAGACTGTCCAGAAAAAGAAATAATTTTAACCGTCAGCAAAGGCAATGAATAAATTTATATTTTTGACTGCTGAATCAACTTTACAATACTTTACTTAAATGGCTATATATCGTTTCAGAGTAACTTTCGAGGATTTCGATGATGTGCATCGCGAAATAGAAATAAAATCAAGCCAGACGTTTGATGATTTTAATGAATCCATTCAGTCTGCCATTGGATTTGATGGAAGCAAAGTAGCCTCCTTTTACATGAGCGATGACCATTGGAAGAAGGGCAGGGAGATTACTACACGCAGTCTTTCCAAAGATGAGAAGGAAAAAATTGCTGCAACAAAAGATGCGCGCATGCTGGATTATATTATCGACCCGCATCAGAAGATTTATTATGTTTTTGATCCTGCAGCACAATGGTGTTTTCACATTGAGCTGATAAAAATAATTCCTTCGGAAGATGGAGGAGTTCATTATCCCCGTGTGGTGAAATCAGCCGGTGAAGCGCCGAAGCAATTCGGAACGACAGTGATCGGTAAGCATGTGCCTGAAGAAGGTGAGGAAATATTCGTAGATGATGAAGAGTTAGAAGGGATGGGCACAGAAGGAGAAGAGGCCGAAACAGATGAAGATATTACAGCAGAGGCTCCGGATGAGTTCAACATGGAAGAAGCTGAAACGGAAGAGGAGCCTACGTCGGATAACGAGGAAATCTGAAATCAAATCAGTTATACGTTATTCGTTAATAGTTATACGGATTTTCACACAATACCTTGTAACGTATAATTAATAACGTATAACGTGCATTCTAAAACGCTCATTGTAATTGTTGGCCCGACGGCTGTTGGTAAAACAGCTTTGGCTATTCACGTTGCCGAACACTTTAATACAGAAATTATTTCTGCTGATGCACGCCAGTTTTTCCGGGAGATGAGCATTGGTACGGCAAAGCCAACTGCACTTGAATTAAAGCAGGTAAAACATCACCTCATCAATTCTCATTCAGTACAGGAAGACTACGATGTGAGCCGTTTTGAAAAAGATGTGCTGACAACTCTTGAAAGCATTTTTAAAAAGCATGACAAGGCTGTGATGGTGGGTGGTTCAGGTATGTATATAGACGTTATTTGCAATGGCATGGATCATTTGCCGCCGGCTGACAATGAACTGAGGGCATCGTTGAAGGACGTGCTGGAAGAAAAAGGCATTGCTGCCTTACAAGATCAATTAAAGGTGCTGGACCCGGACTATCATGGGCAGGTTGATCTGCTCAATCCGCGCCGCCTGATCCGCGCCATCGAAGTGTGCCTGCTCACAGGGAAAAAATATTCTTCTTTCAGAAAGAAAGAAAAAATTGATCGCCCTTTTAACATCATCCAGGTAGGACTGGAGGCTGAACGTCCTGAATTATATGAACGCATCAATGCACGCGTGGATGAAATGGTGAAAGAAGGGTTGGTCAATGAAGTGCAATCATTATTGCCGTACCGTCACCTGAATGCATTGAACACAGTAGGGTATAAGGAGCTGTTTGATTACTTCGACGGCAAAACTTCATTGCCTGAAGCCATTGATAAGGTAAAGCAAAATACCCGCAACTATGCCAAGCGGCAGCTTACATGGTTTAAGAAAGAGAAGGATATTACCTGGTTTAAACGGGAAGAGGTAAGGCAGGTGATCGCTCATATTGAAAATCATCTTTAAATAGGAACGCAGCATTTTTTTATTTCTCTTACTCACACCTTTCTTAGTGGCTTTTTTTGTTTTACTTCGCTCAAAATTTATTGCATGAGTGTACTGATTGCCCCGTCTATTCTTAGTGCTGATTTTGCCAACCTGCAGCGCGATGTTGAAATGATTAACAGGAGCCAGGCAGACTGGTTTCATGTGGATGTGATGGATGGGGTGTTTGTGCCCAATATTTCTTTTGGTTTTCCGGTGATCAAGGCCGTGAAAAAGTATGCGAAAAAACCTTTAGATGTACATATCATGATTGTTGATCCTGATAAGTTTATAAAGGAGTTTAAAGAAGTAGGCGCATCCCTACTTACGGTTCACTATGAAGCATGCAAACACCTGCATCGCACTGTTCACGCCATCAAAGATGCAGGCATGATGGCAGGGGTGGCTATCAATCCACATACGTCGGCTAATTTGCTAGAAGACATCATCGCTGACCTTGATCTTATCAATGTGATGTCCGTGAATCCAGGCTTTGGCGGGCAGAAATTTATCCCACTGACTCTGAAAAAGACAGAAACATTGAAGAATATGATCCTTCAGAAAAACTCAAAAGCTAAGATTGAAATTGATGGGGGAGTTGACCTGAATAATGCGGCAGATCTGATAAAATCAGGGGCCGATGTGTTGGTGGCTGGTAACACTGTTTTTTCTTCTTCTGATCCTGAAGCTACTATTTCTAAGCTAAAGAATAGTAGTAAGTAGATCAATAAATTATACTAGCTTATATAATCTGAAAGATAGTTGAATCTTTCTGTCAGTTTTCCATCTTTTGTGATGGATGCACGTGCTATCAGGCCTTCTTTATCATCACCGAAAAGAGATGGTAAAACCCGTTCATAAAGATGTTTTCCAAATCCTTCAGATGAATCCCTTGGCAGTTCACATGGAAGGTTATCAATGGCCATGACGGTAATCGCTTCCTTGTCAAAGGGAGGACATTCCTGTTCAGTCATGGGGTTGTAGCCATAAAACTTATCTTCTATAGTTGATGCTTTAATAGTGGATGGAATGCTTCCATTTAAATCACAAGTGACGTCTGCAATGACGCTGATTTTGAACCCCGGATCCTTTATCTGTGCTTTTGTAAAAAGCTTATCTGCTTTTGGATCCCAATAGGTGCAGTGAACTAAAAGATCTGTATGTGAAGAGTAGGAGTTGGTGTTGTTGAAGGTACATTGGAATGATTCCGGATGATGATGAAAGTCGTATGCGCTGAAAGGAGAATGATCTTTTGCTGCATAATAATTCTCCGAACGCAGTTGTACATATACCGGTTCGCGGAAGGTGTAATTCAGAAATTCATAAGGGGTTACCTTTCGGATATTCATGGCTCCCAGCGTTTCACAGGCGCCATTCGCTACTCGTCCTCCGCCTGTTACCACGATCTTAATATTAGGCAGGTTGGCGGATTTTAAATGTTCAAAGACCTCTTTCTTATCATGGCTCAGGTGAACAGGCTTTAACTTAAAAAGGTTGTACTTCATGCCATAAGCCATCAATCCATTGTAAGCACCTACGATTCCTGCAAAGCGGCCAAAGCCGATCACCCTGTTTCCTTCTGCGTCCACGATACATTCATAGTCCACCAGGTTAATCTTTTTGGAAAGTATGGTCCTTAATAGTTCCCTGTTGTGGGGTTGTTTCTTAATTGTGTGAGAGAAGAAAAAGTATTGTTTACCGGGTATGAGGGCCTCTTTGGGTACTTCTTTAATTCCCATCATAATATCACAATCTGAAATATCTTCTTTTACTGTAATCTTTTCTGCCTTGTACTCCTGGTCTGTATAGCTTCTCCATTCACTACTTTGCACCACCAGATCAACATGAGGAAAAGCCTGCATGATCATGGTACACTGCTGAGGCGTGAAAGGTACGCGCTTGTCATGCGGCACCTTGTTCTCCCGTAAAATTCCAACCTTTATCTTATCCATAAATTCCTTAACGTCAGGATTAATACATGAGTATTTTACTCAATAAAACTGATTAGGTGACAAAGTATTCAAATTATTGTTCATCATTTCTCAATAATACTCAATTTACCAATAGGTAAAATAATGTATAATTGTGCGCGTTAATTAAAGCTCACAATGTTTCAAAGTCGTTTGCCTGCCTTTCTCATTACTGCCCTTGTTTTTGTGGCTTTGACCGTGAGTGCGCAAATGTTCAAGTCAGAAAGCGATTTCAGAAAGTATTTTATCGAAAAGGGGGATTCTCTTGACGCTGTGGAAGGGTTGTGGAAGGTGAATACGGTACAGCAATTTTATGCCTACGATACCTTATACGATTCCAAGTCATTTGCTCAAACGGTGGCTTTACTGAAGCAGGACAGCCTTTTTCTATCTTATGATATGAAGGGTGCTGCCTTTAACGCTACCTTCAGTAAGACAGATGTGAACAAGGTTTATCTTTTCAAGATATTGTTAAAGGAGATTGACCGCTACACGAAGACCAATGCCGTGATCAGTGCGGGCAATTCAATGGAATATAGTTATGAACTTCCCGAGGAATACCTGCATTTGATTTTTAAAGATTCTTTTGAAAAGGGCGACCGTGTTGTCAATAAGGTTTCATGGACTAAAATTCCGGTTAAGTAAACGGGAATTCGGAGAGCGCTTTTTTCCTGAAACCCATTTTTAACTTTACTTTTGCCGTATGCATCAAACCATTCTGATTGTTGATTTCGGTTCACAGTACACACAACTTATTGCAAGACGGGTACGCGAACTGAATGTATATTGTGAAATACACCCTTTTCATCATTTGCCTAAGCTTACAGAGGACGTAAAAGGAGTTATTCTCTCCGGAAGCCCGGCTTCTGTCCGGGATAAGGAGGCCCCTGTGGTTGATCTTTCGATGCTTAGAAGAAAAGTACCTGTATTAGGTGTTTGTTACGGCGCTCAATTGATGGCACAGAAGGATGGGGGTGAAGTAATGCCTTCCAGGCATCGCGAATATGGCAGGGCGAATATTACGGAACACAGCCAAGAAGATTTACTTTTTAAAAATATACCTGTTGGCTCACAGGTCTGGATGAGTCATGCTGACACCATCACTAAACCCGGTACCCATTTCAAAATTACTGCAAGCACCAAGGATGTGAAGGTGGCAGGATTTAAGATTGATGGTGAAGCTACCTACGGAATCCAGTTTCATCCAGAAGTTTCACATAGTACAGATGGAAAACAATTGTTGAGAAACTTCCTGGTTGATGTATGCGGATGCGCCCAGGATTGGACTCCTGCTGCTTTTGCAGATGAAACCATTGCTTCATTAAAGACGCAGCTTACAACGGCTTTCCAGCACAGTGGGATCCGAAGCTTGGAATTCACGTGACTTGAAGTCGCGGC